>Ga0308418_1000108_pt1 | contig 56908 bp, 46 predicted proteins | sample HotsprSampleR4cd_FD_203517 | JGI IMG/M metagenome (GOLD analysis project Ga0308418, IMG submission 203517) | Hot spring phototrophic mat microbial communities from Mushroom Spring, Yellowstone National Park, Wyoming, United States - 20090729_R4cd ... | reverse complement strand
TGCCCTCACCCCAAGGACGGCAGAGGGGAGGTTGACTCCCTTCTCCTTTAGGGAGAAGGGTTGGGGATGAGGGATTTCAACAGCCACACCACACTGCCTGCCAGCGCAAAGGGAAAGACCCTCACCCCCGACCCCTCTCCCAGGACGGGCGAGGGGAGTGATGCCCTCACCCCCGGACCCTCTCCCAGAACGGGAGAGGGGAGTTTGATTTCCTCAAGCATGGGATGTTCTTAACCAGAAAATAAGGATAGACATCCATTGAACTTTTCCTGGAGATGGGATAAGCTACATCTACCGGTTCTATTTTTCACAAACAAGGGAGTAGGAGTCTAAATTATGATGCGATTGTATGCAGATAGTTCAAAGTGTTCTGGCTGTCGGGCGTGTCTGGTGGCTTGTTCCCTGAACCTGTTCCAGGAGAATAACCCCAAAAAAGCCGCCCTGGTCATTGAGGCGCACTTCCCTGCGCCAGGCGCCTACAAGGTACGTGTCTGCACCCAGTGTGGAGCATGCGCAGAGGTCTGCCCAACCGGCGCCATCAAGATCAACGAACGAGGGGCTTACTATGTGGACATGGCGGAGTGCAATTTGTGCGAAGCCTGTGTCCCAGAATGCCCTGAATCGGTGATGTTCGTGCGCACCGAGCTGGCGGATACCTCGTGGAAGTGCGATCTGTGTGGCGATTGCGTCAGCGTCTGCGGTACGGGCGTCTTGTGGATTGCAGAAACTGAAGCAGCAGTAGCATAAGGAGCGGACAATGAACGGATATGGCGGTCAAATTTTACGTGTAAACCTTAGCAACGGTCAGATCAGCAAAGAGCCAACCCCACCGGAGGTGGCGCGCGAGTTCGTCGGCGGGCGCGGTTTTGGCCTCTATTTCCTCTTGAAGGAAGTCCCACCCAAGGCCGATCCCCTCGGACCTGAGAACAAACTGATCATCTCCAGCGGACCATTTTCGGGGCTAATGATCCCTGGCGCGGGAAAATGTGACTGGACGACCAAAGCGCCCCTGACCGGCGGGTACGCCTCGGCTTCGATGGGCGGCCACTTTACCGCCGAGATGAAATACGCCGGCCTGGACAGCATTATCTTGGAAGGCATCAGCCCCAAACCGGTCTACCTCTTCATTGACGATAACAAAATCGAACTCCGCGATGCTTCTCAACTGTGGGGGAAAGGCAGTATGATCGTGGAGAAAACCCTCAAAGACCAATATGGGGAGGAATTTCAGGTCGCAGCCATCGGGCCGGCCGGGGAAAACTGTGTCTCCTTTGCCCATATTAACCATGACTATGGGCGGCAGGCTGGACGCGGCGGGGTGGGCGCGGTGATGGGGGCGAAGAAGGTGAAAGCGATCGTCGTCCGAGGCACAAAGTCCATTCCGGTTGCCGATCCGGACGCCTATCGCAAGGCCGGTATGGAGCTTTTTAAAGCCTGCAAAGAAGCCGAAATGCTAAAGGAATGGACCAGCTACGGCACAACCATTGTGGTGAGCTGGTGCGATGAGGTGGGAGCATTGCCAACCCGCAACTTTAGCGCTGGCTCTTTTGAAGATGGAAAGAATCTCTATGGACCGGTCATGCGCCAAAAAATCGTCATCACCGATAAAGGCTGCTTTGGTTGTCCTTCGCCGTGTGGTAAGTACAGCCGGGTACAACGCTATAACACCTATGTGGAAGGCCCGGAATATGAAACCATCGGTATGATCGGTTCAAACCTGGGATTAAACTCCATTGAAGATGTAGCTCATGCGAACTATCTGTGCGATGAGTGGGGCATTGATACAATCAGCGCCGGCGGGGTCATTGCGTGGGCAATGGAATGTTATGAAAAAGGGATTTTCACCAAAGCGGATACCGATGGACTGGAGCTAAAGTTCGGCAACGCTGAAGCGGTATTCAAGCTGATTGAGAAGATTGCCAAGAAAGAGGGCCTTGGCGCCTTGCTGGCAGACGGCGTCAAGCGCGCCGCCCAAAAAGTCGGCAAAGGCAGTGAAAAGTGGGCAATCCATGTCAAAGGTATGGAGCAATCGGCTTACGCCACCCATAACGCCACGGCAATGCTGCTTGCCTATATGACTTGCGATGTGGGCGCCCATCACAACCGCGCCTGGGCAATCACATATGACTTGCAGGTCGGCCGCGAACGCGTTGCCCCCGAAAAAGTTGCCCGCGTGATCTGGTTACAGCACTTCCGCCCGATGTTTGATGTCCTGGGCGGCTGCCGCCTGCAATGGGTGGAATTGGGCATCGACCGCAATCTTTACCTGCCCGCCCTCGAAGCTATCACCGGGATTCACCGCACCTGGGAAGATCTTGAACTGGTGGGCGAGCGCCTCTGGAATCTGGCACGCCTTTACTGGATGCGGGAAATCGACGGTTTTGACCGCAATTGGGACTTGCCCGCCCCGCGCTTCTACGAAGAGCCGCCAAGCAGCGGCGCTACCCAAGGGCAAATTACCCGCTTTGAAGATGTGCAAAAGCTTCTGGACATGTATTACGAACAACGTGGCTGGTCACCGCAAGGGCATCCTACGCCGCAGACCCTAGAACGGTTGGGATTGCAAAGTTTTGTGAACTAAACCAATCAGTTAAGCAGACCTTATGGGTGATTCACCCTTAAGGTCTGCTCCTTATTCGGGAGCAGGAGAAGATGAGCGCAACCATCCGCCCGTTTGGCATGTTACGCGAGTACCTCCAGGGAGAGAAAGAAGCCGAGGTTGCGGCTGGTCAAACCGTTCGCCAGGCGCTGGCATCACTCGGAATTCCACCCGAGGTGGTTGCCCTCGTGCTGGTCAATGATCAACCGCAAGAGAAAGACTATTTCTTACAAGAGGGGGATGTGGTCAAAATTTTAGCCGTGATCGGGGGTGGGTAATGAAAATGGTAAAGCGCTGTTTGTTCCTGCATGGCCTGGATAGCAGCAGCCAGGGCGTCAAAGCCACCACGCTGCGCCAGCTCTTCCCGAATATCCTTACCCCCGATTTTCAAGGCTTGCTGGAAGAGCGCATGTTCCAGTTGAGTCAGATCATCGGACGGAAGCGAGACTGGACGCTGATCGGTTCCAGCTTTGGCGGTCTAATGGCGACCTACTTTGCCTGCTGGCACCCGAAACAAGTCAAAAAGATGATCTTGCTCGCCCCAGCCCTGATTTGGCCTGATTTTGTTGCCAACCCACCGCCCGCCATTGACATCCCTGTGACCCTCTATCACGGCACCCAAGACACCCTCATCCCCTTAGAGCAACTCAAACCCATCGCCCGCCAGGTCTTCCGCAATCTGGATTTGCACGTGGTGGATGACGATCACAGCCTACTGAAAACCTTCTTCGAAATTGACTGGCACACCTTGATTGGGTGTTGATCGGCTTCCGATTTTTCGCTTTCAAAAGCTCTCAAAATATACAACCTCAAACGAGCAGAGATGGCCGCCCCCAATACCAAGGCGATTGAAAGGACCATTCTGCCACCTCAATGCACAGTTGTCAGCCCCGCTTGTTTAAAACGGCCTGAAGGTTCTACGAAAATCAATTCTAGCGGCAGATTATAAACTTTCATAGTAATTACCTACCAAAGGCTCTACTTGGCAGGGCAGACCGTCCACGAATATATCACGAATGCACGAATAGCACTATAGCACTGTCATTCGTTACTTCGTATTCCCTTCGTGGAAGGTTTTCTCAGCAAATTATCAACACACCTTGTGATGGCAGGTTGTTACCTTTCATAACACATATTTTGCTTATCCCGAACACCCCTTTTGTTACGAAATTGTATTAAAATGCATCTAACAAACATCAAAAATTCCACCTATTGAAAGGAGTGTGTATATGTCTGAAGAAATTTCCACCGTTCAAGCCCCATCTTTCCCCCGCTTGAATGAACCTGCCCCCGATTTTGAAGCGGTTACCACGCATGGCGTCCTTCGCCTTTCCGACTATCGCGATTCGTGGCTCATCTTATTCTCACACCCAGCCGATTTCACCCCGGTTTGTACCACCGAATTTATAGCGTTCACCGAAATCTACCCGGAATTGCAAAAGCGAGGCGTCGAGCTGCTGGGTTTGAGCATCGATAGCGTCTACTCTCACATTGCCTGGACGCGCAACATCGAAGAAAAAATGGGAGTGAAAATCCCCTTCCCGATCATCGCCGACCTAGACAAAAAAGTGGCAACCCTCTACGGGATGATCCAACCCGGCGAAAGCAAGACGGAAACGGTGCGGGCTGTGTTTATCATCGATCCCAAAGGGATTTTACGGGCGATGATCTACTATCCGCTCAGCACCGGGCGCAACATGGATGAAATCCTGCGCTTGATCGATGCCTTGCAAACGAGCGACAATTATCAGGTGGCAACCCCGGCCAACTGGCGGCCAGGCGACAAAGTGATCGTGCCTCCGCCAACCACGGTTGAAATGGCCGAAGAACGCCTCAAAGCCGGCTACGAGTGTGTCGACTGGTACCTGTGCAAGAAAGCGCTGGATTAAGACGCGATGGCCTGTATCAACCCTGATGGAACGCTTACCCCAACGGCATTGCAGGTTTTGAAAGCAGCCGAGCAACCGAAAACCGCCGCCGAGCTAGCCCAACTGCTAGCTCTGCCGCTCTATCGCGTGCGCAGCAGCCTGCGCGAGCTGGTGGCCGGCGGTTTTTTGAAGGAAGAAGCCGAGCAATATGTCCTGACCGACGCAGGTCGGGCGAAATTGGGGTGAGCCAAACCCCAATTTCGCCTATCCAGGGGGTGGATAGCCCAACGACTTAACTTCTACTGGCTTTTTCCACCAGATACACAATGCCCAAATAGTTCTGGTAGGTAGCTTCGCGCAGACCAATCTCACAGGTCAGATTGCTGGAGTAATAGCCATCAAAGGTCTGTCGCGTTACTTCCAGGGCTTCACGATGAGTGGCGCTGGCGGTCAACTCGGGGAACAGGAAACCCCGATCGCCGGCAAAGCCACAACAACCCAGGTCGAGCGGCACCGTCACCGACTCGGCGCAATGCCTGGCAATGGCAACCAGCTTATCCTGCAAGCCTAGCTTCTGCGCCGAGCAATTCGGGTGCAACACCACCTGCTCTGTCAGGCGGTGAAGCGCTAAGCGCGGCAGGACAACATCGTGCAGGAACTCGATGCTATCCAACAGGGTCAGTTTTCGATAGCGTTCCAAAGCCTGACCCTCCAGATCGCCAGAGGCGTTGCGTAGGGTATAGGCGCACGAAGTGGCGTCAATTACAATGGGGTATCGTCCGCCCTCCGACCAGCGCCAGAACTTTTCGAGGGTATGCGCTAACATTTGCTGATAGGCCTGGCGATAGCCCTTGGAGCTGAACGGCATTCCACAGCATGCCCCGCGCACATCGGCAGGGATGAACAGATCAACGTTGGCGCGCCAGGCAACGGTCAACATCACTTCGGCAATGGAAGGTAAGCTTTCATCATCTGGCTTGCCCAGATTGCGATTGATGCAGGAAGGGAAATAAACAAAGCGCAGCGGCTCGGCAGATGCCTGGCTCTTGCCATTTCGGCGATCCGTTTTTGTTACCGGGAGAGTTTTTGGCACCTGCGGGATCGAATCGTTCCACTTGGGCAACCTTCGCCGACTCAGGCGCTCGATTAAGAGCAACCAGCGCCGCCAATCCTTATTGGTCAGGCGGTCAGCAAAGTGACCCAGGCGCACACCCAAACGGAGCAAGGCTTCGACCAGCGCAAACCAGCGCACCACCCAAAGGGCAATTCGCTGGGCAATTGGGGAGACTTGCTGGCTGCGCAAGGTTTTGGTCAGTTCGCCAGTGTTGATTCCCACCGGGCAGGCTAAGGCGCATAAGCCATCCACCGCACAGGTATCATTGCCAGCATAAGCGTAGTCCTCCTGCAGCATGGCAATGAGCGTCGAGGCATCTAGATCAATACCCGGAATGGGCGTCTTTCTGTTGCCAGAGATGGTCATTTGCGTCAGGCGTTGCAGAGTGCGACGGAGCACAATCCGCTGGCGGGGTGTGAGAGTCAATTCCCGCGACGGGCAGCGTGACTCACAATAGCCGCACTCGATGCAGGGATCGATGCGGCTATCGGTCAGGGGCGATACTTTAACCGCCGTCACATGCGCCTGAGGGTTGTCGTTGAGAATAATGTTAGGATTCAACAGGTTATCGGGGTCGAAGAGGGCTTTGATGTCACGCATCAGAGCGCGTCCATTCTCACCCCACTCATCGATCAAAAAAGGTGCCATGCTGCGACCGGTGCCGTGTTCCCCCTTCAAAGCCCCATCATACTTCTCGCACACCAGTTTGACGATCTCTTGATTGAAACGATCAAAACGCTCAATCTCCTGAAGGGTGTCAAAGCGTTGTGAGATGGTGTAGTGCAAATTGCCATCTTTGGCATGACCGAAAATAATCGAATCGTCATACCCATAGGCGCGGAAGAGGGCCTGCAGATCGACCACCGCTTCACCCAACCGCTCGACCGGGAAAACCACATCTTCTAATAACAGCGTTGTCCCTGGTGGACGCATTGCCCCAACGGTGGCAAACATGCCCTTGCGAGCTTTCCAGAGGATGGCTTGTTGGACGGGGTCGGTGGTGAATTCGGCAGGGTGAAGCAGTTCCATCTCCGCCAGGGTTTGGGCAGCCGTGTGTTGAAAGGTTTGCATGGCCGTTGAGTCGGCTGCTTGAAATTCGACCAGGATCGCAGCCGCGTTTTCGGGCAGGCTGCGGATCACCTCAGGCACGCCGGGCAAACCTTCAACCGAGCGCAAGGCAGCGCGATCCATGATTTCAACTGCCCGAGCGCCGGCTTTCCGCAAGGGAAAGACTGCCTCGGCAGCAGCTTGAATGCTGGCGAAATAGAGTTGAGCCGTATATTTATAGGGATAATCCAGGACGGTGCGCAAAACCGCTTCGGCGATGAACGCCAGGGTGCCTTCTGAGCCGATCAGTAAATGGGTTAGAATATCCAACGGTTTCTCATACTCCAACAAAGCATTCAGAGCATAGCCGTTGGTGTTTTTCATCTGGTATTTGCGGCGCACACGCTCGGCAAGCGTCGTATCTGCCAGCAGACGCCGGCGCAGATCCAGCAATCCCTGGGCAAGATGAGGTTGCTCGTTTTCAAAAACGGTGTGAGCATTGGCAGTGCCGCTGTTCAGGCTGAATCCATTGGGCAACAGAAAGGTGAGTGAATGAAGGGTTCGATAGGAGTTTTCCGCCGTGCCACAGCACATGCCGCTGGAGTTGTTGGCTAAGATGCCGCCCAACATGCAGGCATCAATGGAGGCCGGGTCAGGCCCAATTTTGCGCCGATAGGGTTTAAGGATGTTGTTTAAGTAAGCGCCTACGATACCCGGTTGAGCGCGGATCAAAGTCCCCTGCTCCTCGATCTGATAGGCGCCCCAATGTTTGGAGAGATCGATCAGGAGCCCATCGGTAACTGCCTGACCACACAAACTGGTGCCGGCTGCCCGGAAGGTGAGCGGAATGCGATGAACCTGGCTGAAACGAAACAGATCGCGCACTTCGGCAATAGAGTTGGGCTGGAGAACTGCTTGGGGCACGAGATAAAAATAGCTGGCGTCATTGGCGTAAGCCAGGCGCTCAATCGGGCGCGTCAACACCCGCTCACGGGGCAGGATTTTGGTCAACTCGGTGGTTAAGTCCATGAGAAAATCCTTTGAGGGTAACTCGCTTGAATTTTGCTTCGCTTGAGGTAGAGAAATCACTACTCCCTACGGTCCCTATCCGGTAGGTTAAAGTCAAAAAGCTCTATCCATAGGGGGAAGAGCGGGACAAAGGCCGCCAGAGCGTGTCATGGGGCATCCTAGCAACAGGTAAGTGCGTCTTGCCAGACAGGCAGAGGGCGGGGTGAGAGAAATCAGCTCTCACCCCGCACCCTTCTCGCCACCGAACGGAAAAGCAAATTATGCCCTCTCCCGCCGCAAGAGGGCACTCCGATAAAGAGCGGATCACTCGCTGATCTTGGTGCCAAGCACCTCAAGGAACAGCGCCAGCCACCTGGGATGCGCCGGCCAGGCTGGTGCGGTCACCAGATTCCCATCGCGCACCGCGTCATCAACGCGGATGTCCGCATAATCGCCGCCAGCGACGGTGACTTCTGGGCCAACTGCCGGGTAGGCCGAAACCTTGCGCCCTTTGACGACACCTGCGGCGGTAAGCACCTGCGCCCCATGGCAGATCGCTGCTACCGGCTTATTGGCTTCAAAGAAATGGCGCGTAAGCTCCAGCACTCGCGGCGTCAGGCGAATGTACTCCGGGGCTCGCCCACCCGAAATGACCAAAGCATCGTATTCTTCGGGTTTGATATTATCAAAGGTGGCGTTGAGGGTGAAATTGTGACCAGGTTTTTCGCTATAGGTCTGATCGCCTTCAAAATCGTGAATGGCTGTGCGAACTTTCTCACCGGCTTTCTTGCCCGGGCAGACGGCGTGAACGGTATGCCCGACCATCTGCAGAGCTTGGAAAGGGACCATCACTTCGTAGTCTTCGGCGAAATCGCCAACCAGTTGTAAGATTTTCTTTGGCATGGAGTCCTCCTCTTTTGAAAACAAACCAAACACTTAAACCAATGGGGAACCAAAAAGGAAAGATGGATAGATTCAGGCTATGATCGTCGCTGTTCACCTCCTGAGCTGGAATGAGCAGAGCTTATTCGTGGCAACTGCACTCAACCACCACTTTGTCTTTTGGAATTATACCTAATATTTCAGCGCTTCGATCCTGCAAAAGGTAGGACAAATTTCCAAATTTGTCCTACGAATATGGGCAGGAATTCGCCAAGCAAATAGAATAGGCTACAAAACCGCGCAAGAGGGGTTACTTCGTATATTCGGGTTAGATTCGTGAACGGTGTCCCTCTAAACTAGAGCAAGGCAGTGATTGTCAAAACTCCTTAGTTGGTAAGATGTTGGTCTATTTTTTGCTAATTTTTAAGGTAACAACCTACCATCACAAGTCGTGTTGATAATTTGCTGAGAAAACAGTCCACGAATTGACCACGAATAAACGAATGACAGCGCTATTCGTGCATTCGTGAAAACTTCGTGGACGGTCTGTCCTGCCAAATAGAGCCTTTGGTAGGTAATAACCTTTTAAGCGCCCATTTGATGCAATATACGCCAGCAATGATCAAGTATAATTACATCATCATGGAGGTTGAATCATGCCCGGCAAAGGTACAGCACCAAAAAGCGGTGAGGGACGAAAGCAACACGTTGATCCTGATTCCCCCCTACCCCGCTGCGACCTGCTCAACCCGATCAACCGTCCATAAAAGCGGCCAGCGGCGGACAACCCACGCCACGGCTAGCAGGCAGCCAATCCCGCCACTGATAATTGCAAAGGGCGCTCCAAAAAGCTGTGCCACCACGCCTGCTTCCACCTCGCCGAGTTGCGGTCCACCTAAAAAGAAAATCTGATTTACGCTGACCATGCGCCCGCGCAAATGGTCTGGCGTGAGCAATTGGCGAATGGTGTTGCGGATAATTGTACTGACCGCGTCAGCAGCCCCCACCAGGATCAGGGCAGCCATCGCCATCCAAAACACCCGCGCCATACCAAACAAGATTGTTGCCAGGCCGAAACAGACCACCGAGAGCAAGAATAGCGGCCCTTGATGGCGCACCTCGCCGATTTGCGAGACCACCAAGCCAGCCAGCACTGCTCCAATCGCTTGCGCTGAAGAGAGCCAACCGTATTCGATTTCCCCTACCCGCAGAATATCGCGGGCAACGATCGGCATCAGGGTATTTGCGGAAGAGAAGAAGGTAGCAAAGAAATCCAGCAACATGGAGGCAAAGATCAGCGGTTGACTGAGAATAAAGAGCCACCCTTCGCGCATCGCCACCCAATCGAAGAGCTTGCGTTGCGTAACGAGCCGCTGCTGGGGCACTTTGCCCATCCGCCAGATCGCCACTAGCACCGCGCCGTAAGAGAGGGCGTTGATCAGATAGGGATAAGCCTGTCCCCAGACAGCAATCGTCCAGCCGCCCAAGGCCGGCCCGACAATCGCCCCCACCTGAAAGGCAATGGAGCTGAGGCTGAATGCGTTGGGCAAGTCTTTCGGCGGCACTAGGTTTGGCACCAACGCCTGACGGGCAGGAATATCGAAAGCAGCAGCCGTAGCTTGCAAGGCGGTGAGGGCATAAATGTGCCAGAGCGTGATCGAGCCCTGTAGGGTCAACCCCGCCAATAGACCGGCGACTACGGTCAACACACATTGGGCAACGAAGAAGATGGTCCGCCGGTTATATCGATCGGCAGCTACTCCGCCAATGAGCGAAAAAAAGATCACTGGCAGGATGCGCACCAAACCAATGCCTCCTAACGCAATAGGATGGGGGGTAAGGGTGCGCACATGCCAGAAGAGCGCCCACAGTTGCATGTTCGCTCCCGCCGTAGAGATGATCAGGGCAAGCCAGAGGTAGCGGAAACGCGGGTAGTGCAACGCAGGTGGCAAATGGAGACGGCTCAACTCATTACCTTCCCGCCATCTACATTGACAGCTTGTCCATTGATATAAGCGGCGGCTGGACTGCATAAGAAAAGCACCAATCCAACCACATCCTCCGGTCGGCCCAGTCGCCCAAGCGGTATGGAAGCCAGCCAGCTTTCCATCATCGCCTCATCCTGGCGTAAGGCGGCGGTCATTTCGGTTTCAATGACTCCGGGGCAAACGGCATTGACGCGGATATGATGGGCGGCGAGTTCCAATGCTGCCGTGCGTGTCAGACCGATCAATCCCATCTTACTGGCAACGTAAGCAGCTCGATTGCGCAACCCAAACGCCCGTCCGGCAATCGAGGCAATATTGACCATACAACCTCCTCCCCGTTCCCGCATTGCCCGCCCCACCGCCTGGATCAGGTAGAAAGGCCCGCTCAGGTTGACATCCAGCGTGCGTTGCCAGTCCCACTCGTCCATTTCAAGCAACGGCACATGGGGTTCTACCGCGGCATTATTGATGAGGATATCAATCCGTCCCCAATCGTGAAGGATTTGCTCCACCATGGCGACGCAAGGCAGTCGTTTGGCGATATCGACCACATAGGCTTGTGCTCGTCCACCAACAGCGTGTATTTCGGCAACGGTCGGCTCGAGGTTTACTGGAGTAATATCATTTGCGGCGACGATAGCTCCCCGATGAGCAAATGCCTGGGCAATCGCCTTGCCAATCCCCCGCCCTGCACCTGTAACTAAAACGACCTGGTCTTCAAAAGTTTGCATAACCTCGTCTCCTGAATAGCAGAGTTAACTCCTTCGTCCAAATGTAGCCGAGGGCAAGCCGCATGGTATCCAGAATCCAATCTGTACCCCAACCCACCGGCGGTCCGCTTTGCAACCCCAACCAGGGGGGTTGAGCTTCTGGTAACTAAAAACTTCAGTCTTTCCACATCCGAAGCACCTTCAGCCCGACATCTGTTTCGTAGCTCCTGATGGGATATCGTTAGAGTCAATCTGCCACCCCTCCAACACCCGGGTCACACAGTGGAACCTGGTCGGGATTAGTCTCTGAATTGAGGGGCAAACCAAAGTAAGGCGAAGGATCAAAGGTGTTCTCGATTTCCAGCTCATTGAGAAATTTGCCATCCCGATCTTTGACGATTGAAAAATGTAAATGCACTCCAACCGGGTTGGAAGGGTTGCCGGAGTAATTCCCCTGGTAGCCAAGCAAGGTTCCCGCTTCCACATAGACTCCTTGCGTTCCAGGAGGAAAAGCCTCAACAATATAAGAGTCTCCTTCAGGACTCGCCAGGTGGGTGTAGTAGGTCCAAATCTGGCGTTCGGGTTGAAGAGGGTCTTGAGGAATGCGAACGATTAGAGAGGCCTTCCAGTCGCTCAGGCGGGTGAGGAAACCGGGGTAGGCAACGCGCACCTCGGTAACGCCAGGCTCGGTGCCGGCAAAAATATCAATCCCCTGATGACGATGCCCTGGTCGAAAGGAATCCCCCCATAAGAAACCGATATAGCCATCGGTGGGGATGAGAAACGGGGCATTGCCACAGCGCTCGCCACCTTTGAGCCGCCAGTGTGGGAAAGCCGCCGGATTGCGCAGGTATAGCCAAACCCGCTGCGTGCGGCCCAAGTTTGGCAACAGCCATTCATAAACCAGATAGGCGCCGATGACCAGCAAGAGAAAAGCAATGGCAAATGCCAGACGATAGCGAGAGGAGCGTTTCATTGGCTCTATTCGGTCGAAGAGAGAGCTTGGCGGTATTTACGGATGTTTTCGAGATCGTCTTCGCGGTGATCGGCGAGATACAGCACCAATTGTCCACCACTCAATTGCTGTAAAATCCGCCCGGCTGCACGGCCGGCTTCAGATGCCATTGCCTGGCGCGCGTCTTCGAGGGAATTGAAGAAAAGTTCATGCTGCAATTGATACGCTGCGTTGCCGTAGAGATGAATATCGATGCGGCTGGTGGTTTCCCGGATAAGACCCGGCATTTGCTCGGCATGATGCAAAAACTCCGGCCAGTGTTGTTCCAGTGCCACTGCTTCAACAGAACTCTCGATTAAAATGACCAGTTTAGTTGTCACAGGCGCATCCAGTGTACCAACAAAAACCACTCAATGGCTTATTAACTCCCCTTACCATGAGGTACTACGCTTTCCTTTATCTGCTTGGGTAGCGAAAGAGCCTTAGGCATATCCTTAGGGTGCAGGAATCTTATTGATCCAATCGTTGCCCACAATCACCACCACATCCACGCTTTGGGTGGGATCAAAGCGATTGTACAGGTAATTAGGATTAATCCCCATTAACTCAACTAAAAACTTGAGCGTATAGGGCTTGCCGCTATAATCCAACAAGGTCGTGTAGTTATAAAAAGTATCTGCATTTCCGGTTTCGACCACGTTGACGCCTTGCTTTTGGAGATATTCCATCGTCTGGGATGCCAACCCAGGCGAAGAACTGCCGTTCAGGACGCGCACCCTGGCGCCTTCGGCCTTCATTTGCTCAGCAGGAGGGAGATTTGCCAGGGGGCTTTGCAGGCGCGTATCGGCGAAGATCTGGTCGCGCACTTCGCGGATTTTATCGGGCATCGGTTTGAGAGCATCCAGGCCATCCGGTGTCTTGAAGAAATTGACTTGCTCGGCACCGATAATGGCGTGTTTGATGTTCTCTTCAGGAATATCTTTAGCAAACCACGCCAGACGAATGGCCTGGTCTAGCGACAAATTGGTGCGCACACCGCTGGAGAACTCCTGATATAACACCGGGGCATTGGCAATCATGCGAGGCAGGTTGTCGAAACGCAACATCTGGTTGCGAATTGCCATGACCACTTCTTGTTGACGACGGGCGCGGTCGAAATCACCACCTTCGGTGCTGCGTGCCCGGGCATACGCCAGAGCGATCTCGCCATTCAGCACCTGTCGCCCGGGTTTCAATTTCTTGAAGGTATTATCCCCTAAGAGATCGACGTTAATTGGCTCCTGAATATCCAGTTTCACGCCGCCAATGTGATCGATAAACTTGATAAACGCTCCAAAATCGATTTGGGCATAAAAATCAATCGGCACGCCAATCAGTCCTTCGACCGTTTTCATGGCTAATTCTGGCCCGCCGCCCGGCAATTTATAGGCTTCACCGAGCTGGTAAGCCGTGTTGATCTTGCCATAACCAAAGCCCGGAATCGCCACCCACAGGTCGCGGGGAATGTTCAGGATACCGGCAGTCCTGGAGAGGGGATCAACGGTAAAGAGGATCATGGTATCCGTGCGCGGTGCTCCCTCTCCGGCAGCCCAATCTCGATAATCCAAACCCATGACCAGCAAATTAACCCGACTGGCGCCATCCCACGGCTCTGGGGTCGGACCGACCATCTGCAAAGGAGCGTTCGGATCAGTGATGATACCGCCTAGATCGGGCGTCGGAGTCGGGCCGGTAACGCTAATGCCGGGTAAGTTAGTGATCTGCCACGAAGTCACCAGATCACGGGTAACGATAAAGGTCAAGTAAGCCGTCAACAAGGCTGCGATGACAAACGCAGCAATTAAAGCAATCAAGAGAAGATTGGCTCTCTCTGCAAGTTGTACTTTTTCTGATCGTTGTTCCATATCTCATTATTCTTCACTGGTCAAAATCGCCTGCTGATTATATCACGGTATAATGAGCGCATCATGTCATCCCTGACGGCGTATAACCTCTCCAAATCCTTTGGGGCGCGAGATTTGTTCACCAATCTCTCCCTGAGTGTGCCGCCGAATGGGCGAATTGCGATCGTCGGCCCGAACGGGATTGGGAAGACGACTCTTATTCGCGTCTTAATTGGCTTAGAGGAACCCAGTCAAGGGATGGTGCAGCGCGCTCGCAATCTGCGCATTGGCTATCTGCCGCAAGAAACGGTAATGGAAAGCCAGCGTACATTATGGGAAGAATGCCTCGAGGCTTTATCGAACCTGCGCCAAATGGAAGCGGAATTGCGCCGTTTAGAGAAAGAAATGAGCCAACCCAACTCATCACCTGATCTGCTGGAGCGGTACGGAGCCTTACAAGCAGCGTTTGAACAGCAGGGAGGGTATGAATATGAGTTGCTGATCCGCCAAACCTTACGGGGTTTAGGTTTTGGCGAGCAGGATTTCTGGCGCCCACTGACGCAATTCTCCGGTGGGCAACGTACCCGCGCCGTTTTAGCTCGCCTGCTGATTTCCAAACCGGATTTATTGGTGCTTGATGAACCGACCAACCACCTCGACCTGCAGGCAGTAGAATGGCTGGAAGGCTACCTCAACCAATGGCATGGCGCCGTCCTGATGGTTTCCCATGACCGCTATTTTTTGGATCGTGTGGTCAACACGATCTGGGAAATGTCCGAACAGGGCATTGAGGTTTATCGCGGCAATTACAGCGCCTATTTGCAACAACGCCAGGAACGCTGGAACGCCCGCCGCCTGGCATTTGAAGCAGAAAAAGAACGTCTGGAAAAAGAGTTGGAGTATATCCGTCGCAACATCGCTGGACAGAATGGGTTGCAGGCAAAAGGTCGTCTACGGCGGGTGAGTCGCCTGTTGGAAGCGATTGAACGCCATGGCTGGGAAGCAATTCAGGGAAAACCCTGGGCGCAGATCGCCGCCGAGAGCGGCGCTGCCAGCCAAATGATGAACGTTGAAGAGGTGACGCGGCGCATTCATGCCCTGACCTTCACCCAGCCACGGCAGCCAAAACTGGGTTTGCGTCTCAATGCCGCAGAACGCTCGGGCGATTTGGTCATCCGCACATTTGATTTGCAGGTAGGTTATCCTGACGAAGGTCGCCCCCTGATTGAGGTGCCAGACCTGATCTTAAAACGCGGCGAGTGCGTCGCTTTGATCGGTCCGAACGGAGCCGGCAAAACCACCTTTTTAAAAACCATTTTGGGAAGCTTGCCTCCCTTGAGCGGAGAAGTGCGCCTCGGCGCCAGCCTGCAAATTGCCTATTTTGCCCAAGCCCATGAGGGTTTAACAGCCGAGAACAGCGTGATGCAAGAGATCGAATCCGTTGCCCCGACCATGCTTCCTGCGGAAATGCGCAACTATCTGGCGCGCTTTCAGTTCACCGCCGATGATGTCTTTCGCCAGGTTGCCACCCTCTCTGGCGGCGAGCGCGGCCGGCTGGCGCTGGCAAAACTCTGTCTTAGCGACGCCAACTTGCTCTTGCTGGATGAACCTACCAACCATCTGGACATCCCTTCGCAAGAGGTGTTACAGGAAGCGCTTAGTGAATACCGCGGCACGATATTACTGGTTTCACACGACCGCTATCTGATCGATGCCCTTGCCACGCAAATTTGGGAAGTGATCCCCGAAGAACGCCGCTTGCGCGTCTTCCAGGGAAGCTATACCGAATACCGTCTGCAACTGGAGGCAGAAAAAGCCGCTCACCTCCCCCCGCCTCGCAACTCACCGAAAGCTGAGCCGCTCCCGCGACGGAATCGCCGCAATACCGAAAGACAACGTCTGCTACGACTGCAAGAACTGGAAGATTCGATTGCGAAACGAGAAGCGGAGTTGGCTGCCCTGCAACGCAAGCTGGAAAACCCACCGGCCGATCCGCTGCAAGTGCAAAAGCTGGGCAACGCATATGTGCGCCTGCAAGCGGAAATTGATAATCTGTTAGAAGAATGGGAACGCTTGCATGAACAATCAGTTGGCGAAGGAACGTGAAAGCAGCCTCCCGTATCTGGCAGCTATCCTGGTCTTGCTGGTTGGGGCAGGATTACTCTTTCCCTTCGAGCGGGGCAGCGCAGCCCTGCGCCAGGCGCGCCTGGCGGAACAACAAGGCGATTTCAAAACCGCAGCTCAACTTTACCATCAGGCAAGTCGGGTTTTCTTTTGGGATAAAACAGGCTTACAGATTAAAGCCGCCCAAAATGCTGCCAGGTTGGGCGACCATACGCAAGTCATTAGCCTCCTCGCCCCTCTGCAGGAAGATGGTCGGTTAACCTACGAAACTCAAGTTTTGCTTGCCAGAGCTTATCTTGCCCTTAACGACCCCGATGCAGCCATGTCTTTGCGCGCGCAATGGGTTGAAAAAGGGTATCCGAGCGAGGCGATTGATCCCCTCTTGCTGAAACTGTACACCGAGCAAGGGCGGATAGCGGCGACTCTGCCAATCCTGCGGGCTTTAGCCAAAGCCCAGCCCCAAAATGCCGAATGGCATTATCGATTGGGCTTGATTCTGGCAGCCGAGTCACCTGAAGAAGCCGTAACCCCGTTACAACAGGCGGCGCAGTTAGAGGCTAGTTATCAAGCCAGAGTCACGATCCTGTTGGAACAACTCACCCAGCCAGCTCCTGAAAAGGCTGTGGCGTACCTATATGGTGGACGGGGGCTGGCAACCCTTGGCGAGTGGAAACTGGCAGAACGCGCTTTTCAACAGGCAGTCGAGCAACGCCCTGATTTCCCCGAAGCGTGGGCCTACTTAGGATTTGCCCGATTCCGCTTATCACCCCCATCCTCTAGCCCAGCGCTACAGAAACAAACCGAAGAACACCGTCCATCTGCAAATCCGCAGCAACAGCCGGGTTTAGCCGAGATTCAATATGCCTTACAGCTAAACCCTCGCTCTCAGCTCGCCCTGGCTTTTTTAACCCTGATCTGGCAGGAACTCGGCGAGACGCAGTCAGCTCTGCAAAGCGCTCAGCAGGCTTTTCGGCTCTATCCGGAGGATCTCAATGTACGCTTACAATATGCTCAGGCGCTGGCGCAAACAGGGAATCTGGAAGGCGGCTGGCGAATCTTGCAGGAATGGCTCAACCAAAGCTCAGCTCGTCAGGCGGCGCGCAAAGCGCTGGTTCTTTATTGTATCCAATATGGGTATCGTTTAACCGAGAGCGCCCTGCCTCTTGCCAGAGAATTGGTCAGCCAGATACCTAAAGACACCGAAAGCCTGGATTTGCTTGGACAGGTTTACCTTGGACTGGAAGAATGGGCGCTGGCTCAACAGGCTTTTGAACGGGCTTTGAGTCTGGATGCGCAATACGCCCCAGCTATCTTACACCTCGGGTTAGTCCATCTTGCCCAGGGCAATACCGCTTTAGCGCGCACCCAATTTCAAAAGGTGATTGAAATTGCACCTTTTTCTCCCAGCGGCGAGCAAGCCCGGCGGTATTTAGAGGTTTACCTTCCTTAGGATTCTGCCGAACAATAACAGAAAGGTCTTAGAAAGGATGGATGTCCAATGCGCTCAACATTGCTCTTCCTGAGGTTGTTCCTTGTTCTTTCAGTCACAACCTGCACCCCTACCCCCTCACAGGGGATAGGTTTCTGGATGAGGCCCTCCCAAACGCCTGTTGAAAATCAAAGCCCTTTCACCCCATCCGTTCCGGCAATATCGTCGTTGAATCAACCCTTCGACAGGGAGGTTTATCTTCCAGTGATCAGCAAAATCGAGGCAACCGCCCAAATCTGGCAACCTCAACCAGGCGTGAGCTGGCAATGGGATTTAAGCGACCAGCGACCCTCCACCACTGTCTCAGCCATAGTGTACGATGTGGATGTGTACACCGATCAAAGCGTTCTCGATGAGCTCAAAGGGCGTGGGGTCAGGTTAATCTGTTATATCTCGGTCGGTTCATGGGAGGAGTGGCGGCCTGACGCCAACCAGTTTCCTGCCGAAGTGCTGGGGAATAACTATGAAGGCTGGCCTGGCGAAAGATGGCTGGACATCCGCCAGATTGACAAACTTGCCCCTATCATGCAAGCTCGCTTCGATCTTTGCGCCCGCAAAGGTTTCGATGCCATCGAGCCCGACAACATGGAAGTGAGCAGCAATGATAGCGGCTTCCCGATCACCGTCGAAGATGAACGCCGCTATGCCCTGTGGCTTGTCGAGCAAGCCCATCAGCGCCGCCTTGCGATTGGGATGAAGAACACCGCTCATCTTGTAAAGAGTTTGCTCCCTTATTTTGAATTTATTCTCACCGAAGATTGCTTTGCGCAAGGCTGGTGCGCTCAAGCGCAGCCCTTCATTGAGCATGGTAAAGCGGTCCTGGCTGCTGAATATCGCGATGAATGGACAGAGGCGCAATTTAAAGCAAAGGTCTGCCCACAGGCAACTGCATGGCATTTCAGCGCGATCCTGAAAAATCGCTCTTTAGATGCCTGGCGGGTCACTTGCGAGGAGTAACAAACGATCAGGCAAGATTAAGGCATAAATCCTGCGGCTTCTCTTTCGCCTTTTAGAATACCGTGGAACCATCCGCTGATTTTCTCTCTGGTCTCCCTGCAAAGCAAGTGCAGTCACTTGCTGAATCCACCCAAAAATCGGGTTATAATCCATTCCATCCCGTAAACAATGCCTGGGAACAAAGCTATTGCGAATTCCGTCAACTCAATGTACACTCTATTCCAAACAACCTGTCCGTTTGTTTGTCTCTGTTGGAGAATGAGAGGTTCTAATATGAGAAAAAAATTCTTCCGTCCCTTCACGGTTTTAAGCATGCTTGCCCTTGTGGCTTTAGCCTGTGAAATCAATTTCTCGACCCCGCAGCAGGCCAGCGCCCCAACGCAACTTCCGCCCGAGATGATTTACACGGCTGCCGCCGAAACCCTGGTAGCTCAATTAACTCAGAATGCGCCGCCAGAAATCCCGCCAACAGCGACCCTACCTCCTGAACAGCAGCCACCCCAAGAGGGAGAACCGCTAATGCCTACGTTCACCTTTACGCCACTGTTCTCCGAGACCCCCACCGTAACCGCAACGCTGCCCTTCACCCCCACCCCAACTCAACCGACCATTTCTGCTAAACAGAACACCAACTGCCGCAAGGGTCCGGGAGCAATCTACGAAAGGGTCGGCGCATTGAACATTGGTCAAACTGCCCTGGTCTACGGACGCAATAGCACCTCGACCTGGTGGTACATCGAAAACCCCAACCGACCGGGGAGTTACTGCTGGGTGTGGGGAGGATCAACAAGTGTGAGCGGCGCAACAGCAGAATTGCCGATTTATACGCCACCCCCTCCGCCGGCCACCGCCACGACCACCCTCCCTGCCAGTGGCGTTGCTTTTGAGGTTACCTTTGTGGACAAGAAAAAGTGCAGTGGGGATTGGTATGCCTATTTCAAGATCAAGAACAACGGCAATAAAGCGCTCGAGTCGGTTGCCATCAAAATCACTGACCTTAACACGGATACCACCCTCTCTTCGACCAGTTATGACAATCCCTTCCTGTCTGGCACCGGCAAATGCCCGCCTGGTAATGACAGCCTGGATGCTGGCGAGAGCGCCTATATTGCCGGCTTTATTGGTGGTGTCGCTGCAAATCATCAGCTCAAGGCTGGGATAACGGTATGTACAGAGGAAGCCTTAGGCGGCAAATGTGAGTTCAAAGCGATCAAATTTTTTGCCCCCTAACGGGTATAATCCTCATCCCTGTGGTTAGAGAGAGCCGCGCCAAACATTCTGGTCAGCGAAGCTCTCTCTACCAAAACATCTGCTTTCACCCGATGAAAAGAAAAGCTTGGGTATTCTGGTGTAAGATGTGGCTAACCGTTTGGCTTGTGGCAGTCCTCGCAGCCTGCAATATGCCGCGCAGGACAAGCACGCCCACCGTGGAGAACAGCGCCCTGCATACCGCTGCTGCCCAAACGGTGATGGCTCAGCTTGGCACAGGCACGGCATTTACCTCACCTTTACCTATCTACCCTACCGTGACCCTGTTCATCGCCCCAATTCCAACCTTCACACCGTTGCCTCCCAGTCCAACCGCAACTTTGCCACCACCAAGCAGCACGCCCTTGCCTTGCGACCGGGTGCGCTTTATCAAAGACGTCACCATACCCGATAACACCGAAATCGAACCTGGCAGCACCTTTATAAAAACGTGGCGACTACAAAACGCCGGCGCCTGCACCTGGTCACCGCAATATGCCCTTGTGCTGACCGGCGGCGAACCCATGGGCAGCCAGGTTGCCATCCCCTTGCCGCAGTATGTAGCCAGTGGCGAAATGATCGATGTGTCGGTGACTCTCACCGCCCCCAACGTTGGAGGCACCTACCGGGCAGAGTACAAATTGCGCAACGCCTCCAACATCGTCTTTGGAATCGGCGAGAAAAATGATCCCTTCTATGTCCAGATCAAAGTTCCCGCCGTCAAAGGCGTCGTCTTCGACTTTCTCGCTCAAGCCGCTCAGGCAGAATGGAAAAGCGGCAGTGGCAACGTTTTTGAGACCACGCTCAATTTTGGCGGTGCAGATGAGGATGTCAACGGTGTTGCAAAACTCAAAGAAAGCGTTCCATTGGAAAATGGAGCGACCTCCAGCCGCATCTTGCTCACGATTCCCAAGCAGGTTGAAAACGGATTTATCGCCGGCACCTTTCCAGCTTACCTAGTGCAGAACGGCGATCGCTTTCGCGGGCGGATTGGCTTTATGATTCCGAGTGGAGGCTGTGGCAACGCAAAAGTGAAATTTCGCTTGAATGCTGTCATTGACGGCAAATTGAACACCCTGCAAACTTGGGAGAAAACCTGCAACGGGCAATTAATGACCATCGAGGTAAATCTCTCTAGCTTGAAAGGCAAAACCGTTCAATTTATGCTTGCTGTCTTAGCGGATGGTGATGCCAGCGGTGATTATGCCATTTGGAGTTCACCGCGGATCGAACGTCCTTAGTCTGATCTGAAGGAGCAAAAAATGAAGATTCAAAAGACAACTCTCAGGAGAACGATCCTGATCGCCGCCATTCTGATCGCCGGGTGTGGTGGTAAAGAAGCTACCCCAGACCCACAGGCGGTTTTAACCGCGGCAGCCGAAACTGCAAATGCCAAAATGACCGAGCTGGCAATGGCAACTCCGATCCCAACCGAAACCCCTGTGCCAACACCCACCGAGTCGCCCACGCCAACCGAGACCGTCCCGCCGCCAACAACCGTCGCCCCGACCGTGCCATCTGGCAGCACCATTGCCGAACGGGTGGAATTTGTCGCCGATGTTACCATCCCCGATGGCACCGTCTTTGCCCCCAACCAGACTTTCACCAAAACCTGGCGATTGAAAAACGTGGGGGTGACCACCTGGACAACCGCTTACTCGCTGATCTTCTTCAGCGGCGAGAAGATGGGCGCGCCTTCGGCTGTTCCCTTGCCGAATAATGTGCCACCCAATGCAACGGTTGACATATCCGTTCCAATGGTTTCTCCCAGCACACCAGGACAATACATTGGCTATTACATGCTACACAATCCACAGGGAAAAAACTTTGGCCTTGGGCCTAATGCGGATCAGGCTTTCTACGTGTGGATCAACGTGGCAGCCAACGGGACAGTGATCGCCTCACCGACGCCCACAGGGCCTACCGCCACTCCCGGCACACCAACTCCGGGTACTCCGGGCGTGACTGTTACCCCGACCAACACCACTGCCCCGGCGGCGGTGAGCAATCCAACAATTAGCGTCAATCCAGCCTCTTATACAGGCTCCTGCCCCTTTACCTTTGTGTTCCCGATCCAGTTCACCGTCAATCAAGCCACCGCGGTCACCTTTCGGCTTGAGGCCGGTTCCGGCACACCGGGTGTAAACTTGGTTTTACCCGCCGACCGCACCGAGAACTTGCAACCAGGCCTCTACAGCAACCAGTTCGAACTGACCATCACCAGCTCGATGAACGGCTGGGCAAGGTTGCGCATCCTCGCCCCGCTCGACCTTAGCTCGCAGGTTGTCAATTTCGAATTGACCTGCCAGTAACCAGGACAGGATGAGCGGGAACAACTTAGCCCAGGCAATTAAAACCTTAGCATTGGAGATGGGTTTTGTGGCGGTTGGGATTACACGACCCGATCCACCCGCGCATCTCGATGTCTATACTGACTGGCTAAAGCAGGGTTGCCATGGAGAAATGGAGTATCTGGCAGAGCCGCGCCGGGTCTATCTGCGCAGTCAGCCTGGCGAATTATTGCCTGGTTGTCAGAGCATTATTGTTTTGGCCGCCCGTTATGCAGCTCCGCCATCAATCTCTCACCCGCCACCTCGCTCCCAGAGGGAATATCCCTCACCCCCAGCCCCTCTCCCAAAGGGAAGATCCCTCACCCCTTACCCCTCTCCCAGAGGGAGAGGGGAGCAAACCTCATCCCCCACCCATCTCCGAGGAGGAGAGGGGAGTAATCCTAACTCCCAACCCCTCTCCCAGGGGGAATATCCCTCACCCCCTTCCCCTCTCCCAGGGGGAGAGGGGAGAGTCCCTCACCCCCAGCCTCTCTCCCAGGGGGAGAGGGGAGAAGAATCCCCCTCTCCCTTAGGGAGAGGGGCCAGGGGTGAGGGATCACAAGGCAATGAGGATGTTTTCTTCGGAAGGGTTGCTGCTTATGCCTGGGGCGAAGACTATCATAACATCCTGCGCCAGCGCATGGAAAGCCTCATGCAGCGGGTGCAAGAGATCATTGGACGACCCATTGCCTATCGCTGTTTTACCGATAATGCCCCCATCCTGGAACGCGAGCTAGCTCAAAGGGCTGGCCTGGGTTGGATTGGCAAAAACACCTGCCTGATCCACCCTCGCCTGGGTTCCTACCTTTTCTTGGCTGAAATCTTTACCGACCTTGCCCTGCCGCCAGATCCCGCCTTCGTGCCCGATCGCTGTGGCACCTGTCAACGTTGCCTCCAGGCATGTCCCACCCAATGTATCTTACCGAACCGCACCATCGATGCCAGGCGCTGCATTTCCTACCTCACCATTGAGCTTAAGAGTGCTATTCCGCCTGAACTGCGCCCTTTGCTGGAAGATTGGGTTTTTGGTTGTGACATTTGCCAGCAAGTCTGCCCCTGGAACCGGCGGGTTGCAGAGTCTCCCTCTTTTCCTGAATTTCAGCCCAGAGCCGAGCAAGTCTGGCTGTCTATACCTGAAATCCTCTCCCTTACCAGAGAAAAGTTCAAACAAAAATTCCACCATACCCCGCTAATGCGTTCCAAATGGCGCGGTTTGAGCCGCAACGCAGTCGTTGTACTGGGAAACCTCAGCCGTTCACGCCCGCCCTTACACCCTAACATCCTCAAGTTCTTCGTTCACGCCCTTCAAGATCACCCGGATAGTCTGGTGCGCCAACATCTTGCCTGGAGTCTAGCCCAGTTGAATCTTGCCATCGCCCGGCAAGCTCTTCAGGAACACCTGCAAAAGGAATCCGACCCCATGGTCAAAGCTGAGATCGAAGCCTTACTCGGATAAATCAACCCCTCAGAGGAAACACCCCAAAACGATGTCCTGGCGACTCTTTCTCTGCCTGCTTGGAATCCTTGCAATCCTTGGGGCTTGTGCCAATCCCCAATCGCATCCATCTACGCCAACTATTAAGGGCACTGCGACGAGGCTCTCCGTCCCTCCAGACCCCCATAGTTCTCCAACAGTCTCCCCAACCCCGCCCAATCATCCTGCCCAAGTCATTCCTACCCTCACGCCATCTGTCTCACCAACTCCAACTGAGCTGCCGATCACCACGTTGCTGTTCACCGGCAACATCGTCCCTGCCCGCTGTGTGCAAGCAGCCATCGACGCTCTTCAGAATTATGATTACCCTTATGAAGAAGTACGCCAAATTCTTCAAGCAGCCGATTTCGCTATCGGCACTTTCAACGCCACCCTGAGCGAAATTGCACCACGCACCGGTTGCGTCCCTACCTACATTTTGGTTGGCGACCCGCAAAACGCTGACGCCCTAGCGAGGGCTGGCTTTGATGCCATGAGTGTCGCCACCAACCACATCAAAGATTGTGGCCTTGCTACCTGCGGCGATCAAGCGTTCTTCGAAACGCTGGCAAACTTCCAAAGAGTCGGTATTCTCACCGTGGGCGCAGGCAAGAACGAAGCGGAAGCCTTACAACCGATTGTCCTGACCGCCAATGGCGTCCGCTTTGGGATAGTCTCATTGGGACAACATGAACAGGGCGGCGTATTTGCCGAGGTTGAAAAACCCGGCGTTGCGCGCTTGACGGATGAAAATATCCAGCGGGCAATCCAGCTTGCGCGTCAAATCTCCGATATCGTCATCTTCCTGCCCCATTGGGGACCGGAAGATCGATCAACGCCAACCTGGGTTCAGCGCCAGCTCGCCCAGAAGATCGTCAATGCCGGGGCTGATCTGGTTGTTGGCAACCATACCCACGTTGTGCAGGGGTATCAAACCCTCAATGGTGTGTTGGTTTTCTACGGGTTGGGAAATTTTGTCTTTGACCAAGACCTGAACGACCATCAGCAAGGGGTCATTTTGCTGGTTCGCTTTCAAGGCAAGCGCTTGCTGGATTTCGAGTTCATTCCCACGCGTGTTGATGAGGACGGGCGGGTGCATTTGGCAGGCGAAGCAGAGGCTAAGGAAATCCTTCAACGCATCGAGGCTGCCAGCCAGGATCTCAATTGATTATCTGATCCTGAGCTTTCTGTTATGGGATATTGAAGGTAGCTTATCCCCCTGCTGCAACTCGCGCCGCAGCGGTTAAGAGCAGGACAATGAGGCTCAGCCCCCAATTGACCCGCATCCAATACAATTCGCGGCGCCAAAGGCGCTCCGCATTTCCATTGCTTTGCCCATGGGCGCGCAGCCAGGCTAAACGATTCAGGTGGGGGAAGATTCCCCACGTCATCCAGGCGCTAACGATGGTCATTAAGCCAAAAGCAATGTGCTTAAGGAAAATGGCCACCGACCAGGGGTTTTGAATAACCAAAAAGCCCTCATATTGAGGACTAACGCTCATTTGGAAAAGTCCACTGCCGGCTAAAATCGCAAGGCAAAGCCAGGCGAAAGGATTGAAACGTTTGCGAAAGCGATCGAGAAAAACGGCGTAAGCAGCGGGATCAAGCGTTCGGCGGGCAACGGGAAGGAGAAAAAGAGCGGCCACCGTCAATCCGCCGATCCAGATGACGGTGGCAAGCAAATGAGAGAAATAAACTAAGGAAAGGGTCACGAACGAGGGAGACATTTGATTCCTGTAACGGATTACAGAAAAATTGGAGCAAAAGGGTAAACCTAACTAAGACTAGAAATGACAACTCTCCTTCACTCAATTATGGCGAGGGACGTAAGACTCCATTTTCATCCCTGACGAGCGGAGCTGTTTGGGTTGGTAAGGGCGCGCCCGGCACCTCCAAAATCGATACGCCATACGGCCAGTCAGGTGGACAGACGGCAATATAACGAGCATAGCCCCCGGTACCACCCTTCGGTTTGGCAAAACCGATGATAATCAGAGCGCCTGCTTCCGGAACCTGGTCCAGATTCGCAACGCCCTCTGCCTGAGCAAAATGGTTGTGCATCAACCAGTATTCCCCCTCGAGGGTTGGAGTTGTATCGGTGTCCAGGGGTTCATGACCGTGGAAGAGGATCTTACGCTCCAAGTGAAGGAATTTCAGGGCATCGAGGCTAACACCCGGGAATGGTTTTTGATTAAACCGTTCCAGTTCGCCCCATCTTTTATACCAGTCCGAACGGACCATCACGACCGAGCCTTCAGGAATCTTGCCATGTTGGGTTTCCCAGTCAAGGATATCCTGTACCTGAAGATGATAGCCCTCATCTTGAGCAACCTTATCAGCAATGTTGATGACCACCAACGGACGGATGGCATAGGTAGCAGGGATGTCGCTAATGGTTGCGCCTAGATTATCCCAATGTGCAGGCGGGTCTAACTGGGTGCCATACTGATCAGTGAGAAGTTCATAAGCTGTGGCTACAAAGCCATGCTTTTCATAGGTAAATTCCTCCCCAACTTCTACATATCCTTCGATTTTCTGGCCGGCCACAGCAGGTTTGAATTTGGCATTACCAAAGCCAGGCCAGACAGGTTGAACTGGCTCGAAAGGATGGGTCAAATCCACATATTTGGCTGCCTTAAAGAAATCTTCATAGATTTGCCACAAGCCCGGCAATTGTGGCTCAGGTTCCGCGGTTGGTTGAGGGGTGGGGGTGGGCGGGACAACCTGGGTTACCACTTGGGTCACAACCTGGGTGACAACCTGGGTAATCACAGGCGCTGGCGGTTGGGTTGCCGGCGTTGTGCAGGCCGCAAGGATAGACGTCCCTATAATGAGCCAAAAAACAAAAATTTTTTTCATACTTACACTCCTTTCTGTTTTACAATCAGTTTTGGTGTTGATAAGGTTTGCCCCTCACTCCAATGGCCCTAATTATACCTTCGATTAATTTTCGTTAAGGTCTTTTTTTCGTAACAACCTACCATCACAAGTCGTGTGGATAATTTGCTGAGAAAACCGTCCACGAATCGACCACGAATAAACGAATGGAAGCGCTATTCGTGCATTCGTGAAAACTTCGTGGACGGTCTGCCCTGCCAAATAGAGCCTTTGTTAGCTAATTACCTTTTTTCAGAAATTAACCGTAACTCGGGGTAAGCAAAACAAGGTTCGCTAAGACTCGGCATTGCTGTCAGACTGACGCTTGGTAATATTTCTGACAATTATTGACGGACGATCACAAATTCAGGTCGAACGCCTTTGTTTTTCAATAGATATTTCATGGTATTCGCTTTTGATTAATAATTTTGCATCAAATCCATTCCAGTGTAGAGATGGGCAACCTGCTCGGCATAGCCGTTGAACATCAAGGTTGGGCGGCGGCCGTTCTCCCCAATGCGTCGTTCGGTTGCTTGCGACCAGCGCGGATGCGATTTTTGCGGATTGACGTTGGAATAAAAGCCATATTCATCTGGAGCAATCAGATTCCAAAAAGTAGCCGGTTGTTGTTCGGTCAATTCGATTTTGACAATTGCTTTTGCGCTCTTGAAACCGTATTTCCACGGCACCACTAGGCGCAGGGGTGCTCCATTCTGGTTAGGCAGCAACTCCCCGTATAAACCGGTAGCAAGGAGGGTCAGGTCGTGCATGGCTTCATCCAGACGCAGCCCCTCTTGATAGGGCCAGGGGTAAAAACTCGAGCGCATGCCCGGCATGACTTCTGGACGTGAGACGGAGACAAAGCGAACATAACGGGCTGAACCCAAAGGCTCGACCTCTTGAATCAGCTTGGCGAGTGGAAAGCCCAGCCAGGGGATGACCATTGACCAACCTTCAACACAGCGCAGGCGATAGATGCGCTCTTCCTGGGCATATTTCTTGAGCAGCTCGTCAATATCAAAAATCCGTGGCCTGGCGACCAACCCGGTCACCTCGATGGTCCACGGTCGGGTCTGAAAATCCTTTGCCAATCTGGCAACGGCTTCTTTATCTGTTGAGAATTCGTAATAGTTGTTGTAGTTGGTGACCGCTTCATACGGTGTCAGAGAATCGCCGTATTCATCCTGTCCGCTTTGCGGCGTGCGGCGAGGAGATGCCGGCGTCTCGATGGTTTGGGTGGCAGCGCTGCCGCAGGCAGCCAGCAAGGTTGCGGCAGCTCCAACAGCGCCAAGTTTTAGAAACTCGCGCCGCCGCAGGTACAGGCTTTGCGGAGTGATGTCAGAGGATCGAATGGGGTTACTTTTCCAGATTGAAGTCGTCATATCGGGTTCTCCATTGTTGCAGGTGACGAAGATCAAATCAAACAAAGAACATGGGAAATCGCATGAAGAGCCATCTTCTTCGATGATGTCAGCGGAGGACTGACTGAAACACTGCTTCACGCCCAAACAGATTTACTAACTCTACTATTCTACTCCGATTTCTCTAGATCAGAAATTAATTTTTTATCAGAAATCCTCATCCCGTTTCGTGATTTTCAGCGCACAGCACCTTTCAACATCTTCAGGTCACCTGCCAAATCCCTTTTCCGATTCGCTTTTTCCGTTCATAATTGAGCCATGCAAACCCTACAGATTTCTTCCATCGATTCATCACCCCAGCGATTTTCCAGTGATCGGTTTCTGGTCGAATTGCCTTCTACGCCTCAACGGTTTTACCGACATGGCTGGCAATCGTGGACGTTTAGCGGGTGGATTGATCCGCACATGCCTGCCTTGCCGGTGCGAGCCGTTCAGTTCCGCGTAAAGGATGAAGACCCACCTTATGCCCTCAGCGACAGACACACCAGCGCCTGGCTGGCAGCGCTCCAGATTGCCCCAGAAGATTTTGTCCTGGTCGGCGGCTTGGATTTTGGGGCGCGTCTTCAATTCGAAGCGAATCGTTTGCTGGCATTTACCGAGACGGGCGAGGGCGAATGGTTGTTGATCCGAGGCACAGAGCAGGAGGTATTCCACCAGTATACGCAAGCCTTGTGCCAAAAAACTTCGTGTTCTTCATCGCGCAAGACCCTGCGGGTGTGGTGTTCCTGGTATAGCCTGTATCGGTTTATCAAGGAGGAGATTCTTCATCGCATCTTGAGCGACCTGGGAGATTTGCCCTTTGATGTCGTCCAGATTGACGATGGCTGGCAGATCAGCACAGGGGATTGGGAGGCAAATACCAAGTTCCCAGCCGGCATGGCCGATCTGGCCGCCCGCATTCAGGCAAGCGGAAGGCAAGCTGGTCTGTGGCTTTCGCCGTTCATTGTCACCGCCGACTCGACCATTTTCAAACACCATCCCGACTGGCTACTCCTCGACCAACAGGGACTGCCGGTATTTGCCGGGCGCAATTGGAGCGGGATGACGTACGCCCTCGATGCTACCCACCCTGCCGTTTTGGACTGGCTGGAACAAACCATCCGCCGCGTGATGGAATGGGGATATTCTTACCTTAAGCTCGATTTCCTTTATGCTGCCGCTCTGCCTGGACGGCGCTATCAGGAGATGCCCCGCGAGGTAGCTTATCGGCAAGCCCTGCAGGTGATCCGTCAGGCCGCACCGCAGGCGTATCTCCTCGCTTGTGGCGCGCCGATCCTTCCATCATTGGGACTCTGCGATGGCATTCGCATTGGGCCTGATGTCACCCCTTACTGGTTGAACAAGCCATTCAGCGCCTGGCTGAACAATCCCAACCATCCCAGCACCCAGAACGCCCTGCGCACTTGTTTGCACCGCCTGTGGCTGAAACCGCTCATCGACATTGACCCCGATGTGGTGTACTTTCGTTCCAAATATAATGCCTTAACCGCAGAACAACGCCACTGGATGAAGGATTTGGCTTTGATTTGCGGCTTTCGCAGCACTTCCGACCTGCCACACTGGTTATCCGCCCAGGAACGGCAGGAATTACGGTCTTTTCTGGAACAAGAGGTCTCCATCGAATCCCTGGGCAACTACCGTTACCGCATCAATGGGCGCGAGGTGGATTTTCGCGCCGCAATTCCGTTTCCCCCAATCAGCAACCTTCCGGTTTGGCTGGCAACCAACCTGGGCTTCTTGCAAACCGCAATCTATGAAGTCCTACCAGCCGCGTGGGAGTTTTATCGGTAAAAAAACGTAATTACCTACCAAAGGCTCTATTTGGCAGGACAAACCGTCCACGAAGTTTTCACGAATGCACGAATAGCGCTTCCATTCATTTATTCGTAGTCAATTCGTGGACGGTTTTCTCAGCAAATTATCAACATTATTTGTGATGGTAGGTTGTTACGCTATTCAGCAAATATCCGCAAATGAGACCCATCCAGTTTTTGATCAACGGCAGGTAAGCCACCCCATGCCATTCATCCGCGCCGATATCAAAACCCCTGCCGATGGGACGTTCATCCCCATCGAAATCTGTGGCGGGAGCATCTAGGGACGAACCTCGATCGATGGCTATGGATGTAGGAGAAAGATGAAAGTCAAATGAGAAAGGATCAAGGAAACCCGCATTCCCCTCCACATAATTCGCTCCGGTGACTTCATCTTCATACCCGCGATAGCCATCGATTAGGTTATGCTCGATGGAAATATATTCGGTCGGCACATCGCCAGCCACAGCAATTTGAAAAGTGAGGTTTTGACTGACGATATTATTGCGAATGATAACCCTCTGGGCTTGAGCATTATCCTGAATGATTCCTCCCCCCCAGTCCACCCCATTCTGATACAGCGTATTATTGATAATGAGAATCTCATTCATCGGATGGTTCGCTGAGCAACACGCTGAAACTTCGATCCCATAGGTGTGGTTATGATAGGCAAGGTTATTTTCCAGACGGATGTTAGCGAGCAAGCCCCCCATTTCAGACGCGACAGCAAAACCATTGCTCTCGGCTGAATTGAACACAACATTCCGCGAAACTGTAATCGCGTGCGTAGGTTTGTCCCAGGCATCTACGTAGATACCTACCGCCTTTGGATGGTCGACAATATTGTGGTCAATTATCCCATTGGACGAACCATCTTTGGCATCAATCCCTTCTTTTTGACAATCGATAACAAGGTTGTCGCGAACTTCAAAACCCTGGCTTCCAGCAACGGTGATACACTCCTGACCTCCTCCAACCCCTGCTCGTTCAACCGTGTTGCTGGCAATCACAATTTCGCGGCTATCCCACACGCCAATTCCAGATGAGGCGGTGTTAAAAGTCGTATTGTTTTCCACAGTGATATGGTCCGACGCGATAATCAGTATTGCACCATTATCAGCAAAAGGGCCGCTATTGATCAAATGTATCCCCTGTACTCGAATGTAGCTCCGATTGGCTATTTCGAATAACCCGCTCAAATCGTCTGGCAATAGCACATCCTGACCATCAAGGATCGCCCGTTCGCCGGGAAAACCAAGATAGGCGATTTCGTTGCCTGGTTGACCGGAGTTTTTGGGACGGACGTGTTCTGCATAGACGCCCTGGCGAAGATACACCGTATCCCCAGCCAGCAGGGTATCGGCCGCCTTTTGGATTGTCCGCCAGGGGCTTGCCAGCGTGCCTGGATTGCGGTCATCTCCGTTTGGAGCAACATAGAAGGCTTCCTCAAAAGAGGGCATCGGAGAAGGCACGACTCTCGTTTGGGAGCGCTCAGCAAGTCCTGGCTCGCGGCTGGATTGAACAGAAGTCGCAGAGCGAAAGGGCAAGGCAGTTGCAGATGGCGATGTGGCAAACGATTGCACCACCAGGATCTGATCAACTTTAGCGCAAAGCAGAGGAACCAATGAAAACCCCAGGCAGAAGATCAGGGATAAAATCTTATCGAGTTTCATCGCTGTGTCCATTTATCGGTAGAGATCAGAGCATCGGGTTATTTTCTGCGAAGGTCGATGGATTAAACGCCAGGGGACGCCAAAGAGCGTCCCCTCCAATCAGCTCGCCTCAAGGCTTCTTCAACAGGCAAGGCAGGTAAGTGCAGCAGCATTGGGTGCCGGTGCCGCTTGGGCTAAGGGGAAGCGCCATGATCTGGTATCCTCCGCCACTGGCAATTCCTTCGACTTGCCAGATAGCTCCAGAAATGTGAAGCACTGGGTGAGAAGTAACCTCCCTTGCCGAAACGGTAGGGGCCGTCGAGGCGTTTAAAACAGGGGCAATCGCCAGGAGGCTAACCCCTAACACTGCAAACAGGAAGATGAGAAGGGGCGTCCGGATATGCATCGTAACTCCTACTTTTCGGTCAATACTTCTTCCAGACGAAGTTCTTCCACGCCCAGCCGTTTGGCGGTGATAGTGTAATCAAAGCCGCAACTTGAGGGACTGCCATCCAGCCCTACCCCTTTGACGGTGAAACCAACTGCGCTCTTGGAAACCACAAATAACAACAACGGCTCCTGGCAAAGCGGGGTCAACTGGACATGGTAATCGATTTGCGGGTTAATGGTTTGGGCAAAAATGGGTTCAAAGGTGATCGTCGCCTGTCCGTTCTGCAACGTCGCCGTGCCAAAATCCTGTAGCCAGACTTCGGGGCTTTCAATGACATAAACCGCGCGCTGATCATAATCTCTGGTTTGCAAAACAGCGCTTTTCGTGCCATCCTCACACATCTGAGCAACCGTAAAATTCATGCCATTAGAAATCCTGAAACAGGCGTTTGAATCATCATTATCGTCATCCAGGTCAAGAAGGATAGACTCGTCGCTGAACAAATTCATTGTCCCCGCACTAAAAATTTCCCCGCGGACTCCTCCTAACAATAGATCGCCCACCTTATCAGAAAAGGACTCGTCTTTCCCATAAGCTCCCAGGCCGAATCCATTGACGCTGCGCCCAAATACACCATAGCCATCTGCGCTGTTGTAACCATAGATACCGCTTTTGCCTGTTCCGCCTGATTCCCCTCTTACCCCATCATGGCTGTTGCTCTTTCCAAACAAGCCAACACTTGTGTTGGACTCGCCGCGAATCGCATAGTTCGTTGCACTGTTAGCGAAAACGCCTATTCCCCCTCCGCTGTTATCAAAATAGCCGGCATAACCAGAAGCCGAGTTACTGAAGCCCGCAATCCCTCCCCCGGCCGTGCCGCCACTCACCTTCTGTTCACCAACCACGCCATACCCGATCCCGCCAGTCTTTCCATAGAAAGCACCACCCAGATTGCCGCTAGGAGTATGAATCAGCAATCCAGCCAGACCGCTGCCAGTCCAAGTTTCTCCAAAATGGGTGTGCTCACAGGAAAGGCTATTCGTTTGCATCGGATCGGTCTGCGCTTCCGCAGTAGTGGGTAAACCGAATTTCTGGCGTGGAGTCAGGGGGGTAAATTTTGCTTCTCCGCTTGGGCGAATGGCGCTTTCCAACCACACATCGCCCCTGGTTAAGAGTTGCTCAGGCAAAGGCGTGATGCTTCCCAAAAAGACCGTGAAGTTCCCGGCCGTAACCTGGACGTGCGGGTGAGTTTCTGACCAGAGCAACTCCCTAGCGGTTTGGGCATCATAGAAAGCAAACTTAAGATCAAAAAACCCTTCTTCGATCGGATTTCCTCCTTCATCAAATAAAGCGGCAGAGTAGGGAAGAGCCAGTGTGGATTGGTCTGGCTGTGCAACCTGGGCAACGCTTCTTCCCAACCAGGGAGAGAAGGCAACTGCAAAGAGTAGCAGTCCGCCAAGACCGAAAACAAATAACAAATGACTTTTTGTAAACATGGTTTCTCCTTTTTAGATTTTTACAAATTTCTTAAAGATACTCATTATCCTTCACCCGTTAACGGAAAAGCAGGGGCAAGAAGACCCAACTCTCCAGCAACCATCTTTAACACTGGCTATCTGTCGGATATTCTGCACAAAACGAGCGGATTGTTTGCTCAAGGCTGACTTCTCCCAACAGTCGTTGGTCATCAGAGCGATAAATGCGTAGCGTATGCAGGTGAGGAAGAAAAGGAATTACAACGCCAAAATCTGTTTCCGCCATCAGCTCGCCCCCTACCGGATAATAGCTTATATAGCGCGGATCGTTCAGAAAGAATGCGTAAAGTACATTCCCCAATCGATCAATCAGTTCCCAACGGTAATCCCCTCTTAATTGAAACCGCTCAGGGCTGTCGCCATATACCATGACAATTTCAGTTGATGGAATAGAAAAGCCATCATAATGAAAATACGCTACAATGGCCTTGGGCGAACTGTTTGCTTGCAACCCAAATAGACTTGCCGTAGCCTGATACTGGTTGACAATGTCCCACACCTGCCGCTCAGCGTCCGGCCCCCATTGGATAGAGCCCCCATCCATAACGGTATTTGATGGCTGAGACTTCCACCATCCCCCTTGGCAAGTGGTAAATTGAGCACAGCCCGCAGGTTTAGTGGAGTTTTTCTTACACGAATCTGCGCTATTAAAGATATTACAATATTTGCCGGAGCAAGCGTTATAGTCTGTAACACACTTCGGGGCATCATTGTACTCATCGGCTAACAAAAAAGCGGCATGACCCGCCTCGTGAACAAAAACCGCTTCTGCCGGTTCAAAGGAAAAGAAATTTCCTCGGGCAGAGTCACGACAAGAGGTCGTATGAGCCAGACTTCCTATTTGAACGTGAGGACAATGCTGTTGCCATTTCTCTGGCGCTGTCCAGGAGCAATTCCCTTCTGAAACGCCCAAACTTCCTTTTTGATTGACATACCAGAAATTGAAGCGCGAAATTGTCGTTGTGATAACATCCGCTTTAGAAAATTGGGCAATAGTTGCCAGAGCATCCTTCCGAAATGCAGCCGCATTGGCATAGTCATTGGTGAAAGAGATTAAGATGTCAAATTTGTCGCTCGCATTTCCATGCGTAAGGATTGGCAAGCAGGTACCCTGACAGGCGGGACACAGGCCGCCGCAATCCATCGCGACTTCGTTTTTGCCCCACCACCGATCATTACAATCACAATCATCTCCCAGTCCATCCTGATCGCGATCTTCTTGTTCCGGATTGATCTGCTGAGGACAATTGTCGCAGGCATCACCGCAGCGCGGATCCTTGAGCCATTTATTCTTTGCCCAATCAAAGAAGCCATAGATCGCCTTAACATCATTGCAATCCGAGTCGGTATCCTGCTGAGAGCTATTCGGCTTGTTCCAACAGTTATCACAAGCGTTGCCGCGCGAATCGCCATCATGGTTCGCCTGATCGGGATTTTCGACCAACACACAATTATCACAATGATTACCAATACCATCAATGTCAGCATCCTGTTGAATCGGGTTATAGATCTTCGGACAGTTATCGCAGACATTTCCAAAACCATCCGAGTCATCATCTTTTTGGTCAGGGTTGGTTACCAAGTAACAGTTATCACAGGCATTACCGAGTGAGTCTCCATCACTGTTCTCCTGATTTGGGTTATACGTTGAGGGACAGTTATCACACACGTCGCCAACGCTATCAAAATCCTGATCGGATTGATTGGCGTTAGCATGGTTAGGGCAGTTATCGCAAACGTCCCCCTTGCCATCGCTATCCGTATCCTTTTGATCGGGATTGTACGTTATCGGACAATTATCGTCTGCATCACAATGCCCGTCATGGTCTGCGTCGCGGCAGATACCGCAGACAAACGTGCACCCCCTTTGCCCATCATCATTCCAGTTTTCAACCCGATCGCACTCATTCTCTGTGCCGTGGTTGTTGTTCCCATTGTAACGTTTAATATCTGCTTCTCGGTTGCTGCAAGATACGTTTTCCTGGAGGTCGGAGTCATCCGAAAAATACAAAATGATCCCGTCACTGTTATAACCGCTGAAATTTCTGATGATTGCAGTAGCAATGGCCTCTTCAACCAGCAATCCAACATTGTTGTCCGTTAACTCGCTGCCGATCACAACCGTCTCGCTGGCAGAATCTACATAAATTCCCACGCTATAAAACGCGACTGAGCAGCCACGGATGTTGGCTTTACGAAAGTTGCCCACATAGATTCCTACGCCATCTTTGTCACTACCCACCAATCTGGCATTATTGCAGTCCAACGTGACATCATCCGCAGCAATGATCAGCACGCCATCACCCTCTGGATCTGGAAGATAATACGTCCCCGGACATAAAACGGTAGTATCGCTGATCCGTAAGTTTTGATCCGGTACTGTACAATCATCAAGGGCTTTCAGATGACCCTGTGCTGGTTGAAGCCATTGAGAAGCAAATTCAGATAGAGGAGTTTCTTGTCCTCGAGAGGAAGATAAACCCAAAGTGAGAGAAAACAAAGCCACTGTTAATACGTGCCAAAGAAAAGACAATTTCGGGTTCATGTTTCACCACTTCCCAGAAACATTTCCCATTTTGGTTATATGAGCCCTAGCCTTAAGATATCCATATAACCAGACTGTTCCTACTTCTTAGCCTCGTCGCTGTCCAAAGCCGAAAAGCTACGGATAAAACGTTCAATGAAAGCAAGCAGTTGTTCTTCGTCATAGAAAGTCAAGCCTTGACCGCTTTGAATATGCTCGATATGTCCCCGCCAGCCTCTCATCCGTTTGGTCTCCCGGTTCTGCCACTCCCACCAAAAACGGATGACAAAAGTGTTTTGCGGTTGTTCAATGGGTTTGGTCATGATTTCTCAGGTAAAGCCATCAAGACTGCCTGTTTCTACAAGCAGTCTATCAAACGGGTATCAAAAAAATCTCAAATGGCAAACTGCCTTCGGTTTAGGGGTCGCTGCTCACCGCCCTTACGTAGGTTGAGCGGTAATCCCCATCGGTGATCCAGGCGGCTTTGGCTGCCCAAATCTGCTCTGCCAGTCCATCCTGGACACTGGCTTCTCGTTGGCGATCGAGAGCTCGCAGGACAAAAGCCTGAGCTCGATGAACCTGTTCTCTGCCGATCCACCCCTCATCCTCACAGACAGCCAGCTCAGTAGCCCGTTGGGTGTGAAGAAGGGCTTCCTCAGCCTTTCCCTGGGCAAGATAAAGCAGCCCAAGCTCTACCTCTGCCCACATCTCGCCGGCGACAAATTGCAATTGCTGCGAGATTTTAACTGCCTCTGAGACATACCGTAGAGCCACCTCACCCTCTCCCAGCTTGCGATACAGCCGCCCAAGGGCAGCCAAACTTGCAGCAAGGTTGCCCAGGGATTGGCTATCGCGTGCGGTTTGCACCGCTTCGTCAAGGCAAACCTTTGCTTTCTCAAACTGCCCCTTGAATGTCTCAGTTAAACCGAGACCAATCAAAGCTTCAATCAATCGCCGCTGGTGACCAACCCGGCGCGCGGTTGCAATCGCCTTTTGAAACCATTGCTGGGCTGCGGAGACGGCTCCAAGATGGTAATAGGCAAAACCCATGCCTAATTGCGCGGCAATGCGGCCATGCTCGGTGCGTAGGGCCTCTTGTAAGGATAAAGAGCGCTGAAAGGCAAGCAGGGCAGCCTGATAATTGCCCCGTTTCAACTCCAACCCCCCAAGTTGATTCAGTCCATAGCCTTCGGCTGAATGGGCACCCATCCTTTGGGCCATTTGTAAATGCTCGTTGATGACTTGCTCTGCATCCTTCAGCTTCCCTATTTGCAGGTAGACCGCCCCAATATCCAATCCGGCCCAAACCATCCCGTTAAAGTCACCCAACGCCTGATGATCCCGATAAGCCTGTTGCTGATAACCCAGGGCAAGCTGATAATTTCCCTGATGGAAATGGACATAGCCGAGAATATGGATGATATGACGGCGAGTTTCACAATCATCCGCTGGGAGCAGACTAAGCGCTTCTTCAAGCGCCTGCAGGGCAGCACGTGGTTTCCCTAAAAAATAATTGGCAAAACCCAGTTGAGAGAGTAAATACCCCTGAGCTTTCAGGTCGGTCAGATCTTTCGCCAGAATGATTCCTTCCTGTGCCAGAGCAATAGCCTGCTCGTAGCAAGCATCTAAATTCAGATAGCTAGTCCGACTCATCAGAGAGCGGAGGCGTAAGCAGTTATTTTGTGTTCTGGTTGCCAGGTCACTCAGCGCGTTCAGGTCTTGATCACGTTTGTCTAGGTCGCCCTGAAGATAGTGGATTTCGGCGCGTTCGGCAAGCACTTTTGCATAGCGATCAGCGGTCTCCTGGCGAGAAGCATCGGGATCCAGAGTTTCAAGAAGTTCCATTGCCCGGTTGTGATGTCGCTCTGCTTCTTTCCAGGCAAACACAGTCGAGGCGCGCTGAGCTGCTAAATGGTGATAATAAAGGGCTTTCGGTAGATTCAGACCCAGATCAAAGTGAAACGCCAGGCATGCAGCCTGGAAGGACGGATCAGGGAGGATATTCTCCAGCGCTGCGCCGATCTGGCAATGTAAATGCCGCCGGCGGCGATGATGAATGGCGCAGTACGTTACTTCCTGCACAATTTGATGGATGAATTCATAATCCGCCTGAACTGTGCTGCTCCCCTCGCGCAAAAAACCCTTGCGCAGTAATTCATCAAATCCTTCTAAGGCTTGCTCTTCACTCAAATTGCTGGCAACTCGGACAAGATCAAAGTCAAAACTTCTACCTGCCACGGCTGAACAAGTTAGCAGAGTGCTTGCCAAGAGTGAGAGGCGTCTCAGGCGTGACTTAATCAGAGATTGGACATTTGACGCAATGGGAAATTCATCCTGGAATTTTTTTAACTCGGTACAGGCGCGTAAGGTCTCTAGGGTATAAAAAGCATTGCCTGCTGTGTACGCGTATAACTGTTCGATCCATTCAGGATCAGTCTCAACCAACTTCATGCGTTGCAGTAATTCCACAATGGCTTCTTTGGATAATCGTTCTAATTGAATCAATCGGGCAAATCCATTGCGGACAAGCCCCGTGATCAGTTCTTCCAGTTTACCTGCTCGCTCGATCTCTTCGGGTCGAAACGTACCGATCAGCAACACCGGCAGAGCGTTAAGTTGCCGGGCGATAAAGTGGAAGGCAGCCAAAGTCGTCTCGGCTGCCCAATGCAAATCCTCGATCACCATCAACAGAGGTTGACGTTTGACAAAATGGCGAAGACAAGCAACCGTCGCATGAAACAGGACGGCTTGCTGTTCGGGTTGCATTTGGCCTGAAGAAAACTCGCTTTTGGTGTGGTAAAGTTCAATCTCCGGCAACAGGCGGGCGAGCTCTCTGCGTTCCCATTGAGGCATCTCTCGACAAGCGGTCGGTTCTTCGGCCAAAAGCGCCAGTCCAATCTCGCGAATCGGCTGTAGAGGCAGGTCACGTTCCGGTTCATAACAACTGCCAATGGTTGCAAAACCACCATTCCAGCGAATAAAAGCGGCAAGCTCTTCAACCAGACGGGTTTTTCCGATACCTGCTTCTCCTGCTAGAAAGATGGTATTCCCCCGACCCTGCAACGCCTCTCCCCAGAGCTCTGCTAACGATTTCATCTCCTTCGCCCGCCCCACAAAAGGTGAGCGCTCGAGGTTCCCTGGACGAAGATTTGCCATCGGTTGAAATGGTTCAGTTTCCTGAGGGGGTTGATAGAGTGCTCCAAGGATATCTTTCGCCTGCTTAATCATTTCAGGGGATGGAGGAAGGTGAAGCTCATGCAGACGAATTTCACAACAACGTTGCCACTGGCGGCGCGCACCAAATGCATCCCCTTGCTTCATGTAAGCTTGCATGGCTGCAAGATGAACCTCTTCAGTAAGCGGATCGCGCTCCAGATAGGCGTGAGCGTAGGTCAAAACAGCCGTGGCTATGATGCCAGCTAACCAATCGTCTCAATGTGTGTAGATAGAGTGACTCCAGGCGATAGCGTTCATCGAGGCACCAATCATCGTAAAAGCCTTCCAATAAATCCCCGCGATATAGCTCAATGGCTCTTTCTAGATGAGCAACCACGCTGAAGTCAGAATCCGCTGGTTCGATCTTCGCTTGACTTAATCGTCCCTCAAACTCCGCCACGTCCAACCAGAAAGGGGTGAGTGGGTTTAATTGCACGGTATCCACATCCGATAAGAGAAACGCGTCCCCAAATTGTTTGCGGATGCGCCAAAGAGCAGTAGATAACGAATGATGGGCACGAACTTCATCACAATCGCCCCAAAAGATGGCAGCCAGTTTTTGGCGAGGATGACTTTGATAGCGGTAGATCAGCAAGTACGCCAGCAGAGACTGGGTTTTTTGGGTGGCAAGCGGCGCAAGGAGATCAGAGCCGCGCCAAACCTCTTGGCGGCCAAATAAATAAAACTTCAGAAGAGGGAGAGCAGATGTCTCTTGGGTCATTCCACTTCCCGATAATCCTTGGCGGTTCCGGTTTGTTTGCTGTAGTTCAGTGCAGTGAGTTTGTTGAATGGGTTAGACAATCGTATAGCAAAAGATTGAGCAGGGTTGGAGAGACCTTCGGGGACCAATTCCAGTATAACCGAAAATCCGTTTTTAGGGCAGCTTTGGGAAAGGCCTTTCTCCCAGAGTATAATTCGGCTGATTTTCGTTTCGCAATTCCCATAAGAAAGGATTTGTCTATGCCTAAAGCTCTGGTGGAATGTGTTCCCAATTTTTCCGAAGCCCGCCGGCCCCGCGTGGTCGAGGCAATTATGGGGGCAGTGCAAAGCGTGCCGGGGGTGATTCTGCTCGACCGCCATTCGGACTTAGACCACAACCGCACGGTTTTGACTTTTGTCGGTGAACCGCAACCGATTGCTGAAGCCGCCTTCCGCGCCATTGCAACTGCTGCGGAATTGATTGACTTGAACCAACACCGCGGCGAGCATCCCCGTATCGGCGCAACCGATGTGGTGCCGTTTGTGCCGATTCGAGGTGTGACCATGCAAGAATGCGTTGAGCTAGCCCGTCAATTGGGTAAACGGGTCGGGGAGGAACTGGGCATCCCGGTTTATCTCTACGAAGAAGCAGCTACCCGGCCGGAACGCAAAAACCTGGAAAACCTGCGCCGGGGGGAGTACGAGGGACTCAAGGTAGAAATCGAAACCAATCCAGATCGCCAACCAGATTTCGGGCCTGCCCGGTTGGGCAGCGCCGGAGCAACGGTGATCGGCGCCCGCCCATTTCTCATCGCCTATAACATTTACCTGACCACAGATGATGTATCGATTGCCAAGAAGATCGCTAAAGTAATTCGTCACTCCTCGGGCGGATTGCGTTATGTCAAGGCACTGGGCTTGTTGGTCGAGGGTCGCGCCCAGGTTTCAATGAACCTGACCGATTTTCATCAAACGGCGATTCACACCGTGCAGGAACTAGTGCGTCGGGAAGCCGCCCGCTATGGGGTAGCCATCCATCACAGCGAGCTGGTCGGTTTGATTCCGCAAGAGGCACTGGTCGACAGCGCCGTGTGGTATTTACAATTAGACCAATTTGAACCAGGACAAATCCTAGAACGCCGTTTAGAAGCAGCTTTAGCCGAACAAAAACCATTTGAAGGAGGCTATGCCTTTTTAGACGAGCTGGCAGCCGCCACGCCAACGCCGGGTGGTGGGTCGGCTTCGGCCTATAGCGCCGCAGCGGCTGCTGCTCTGGTTGGGATGGTTGCCCGCCTGACCCTGGGGAAAAAGAAATACGCCGAGGTCGAAGAGCGAATGCAAGCGATTGCTCAACAGGCTGATGCCTTATGTCAAAAGATGAAGACTGCCGTCGTGCGAGATGCCCAGGCCTTTGAAGCAGTGATGAGCGCTATGCGGATGCCCAAGGAGACCACTGAAGAACAACAGGCGCGCCGGGAGGCTTTGCAGGCCGCAACCGTGCAGGCTGCCAGCGTGCCATTGGAAGTAGCGCAAGGGGCTGTTGAAGCCTTGCAGTTGGCGGCCGAAGTGGTTGCCAGGGGAAATCTCAATGCCATCAGCGATGGTGGTTCCGCAGCGGCTCAGGCACAAGCGGCTTTGCGCGGCGCAGCTTTGAATGTGCGCACAAACCTGCAAGGTTTGATAGATGCCGCCATGGTTGAAAAGCTGTTGGGCGAACTGGAAAAGCTGGAAACACAGGCAAACGCTTTATGGCAGCAGGTTCAGGAAAGTCTGAAGCAACGCGCCAATTTAGCTATTGGCTGAGGTTGGTTTGGGTAATGGGGTTGTGGGTGGGATGTACCCTCACCTCCAACCCCTCTCCCACGGGGAGAGGGGAGAAACCCTCACCCCCAGCCCCTCTCCCACAAGAGGAGAGGGGAGAAGTTTTCACCCCCAACCTTTCTCCCACGGGGAGAGGGGGGATGTCCCTCACCCCCAGCCCCTCTCCCATGAGGAGTGGGGAGAAACCCTCACCCCCAGCCCCTCTCCCACAAGGGGAGAGGGGAGAAGCTTTCACCCCCGACCTTTCTCCCACGGGGAGAGGGGGGATGACCCTCACCCCCAGCCCATCTCCCACGGGGAGAGGGGAGCATGCCCTCACCCCCAACCCCTCTCCCACCGGGAGAGGGGAGCATGCCCTCACCCCTACCCCCTCTCCCACCGGGAGAGGGGAGAATGCCCTCACCCCTACCCCCTCTCCCACCGGGAGAGGGGAGCATGCCCTCACCCCTACCCCCTCTCCCACCGGGAGAGGGGAGATTTGTGAAGGAGAAGTTTGTGTCTTAGCGGCCGCGTTTCCCTTTGAACGCCCGATTTATCCGCCGGGGACAGATACGGTTGACCCAACCTATCGGTATGGCAGCACGCAAAATGGACAACGCGAAGTGCACCATGGGGTAGAGTTCATCAATAAAGCCGGTGTGCCAGTTTACGCAGTGGCAGATGGGGTGGTGGAATTTGCCGGCGAGGATGAATCCGTTTCCCTGGCTTCCAAAAGAGGCTTTTACGGGAAAGTGATCATCTTAAAGCATCAAGTCCCCGAATTCACCTTACCGGTCTACACCGTCTATGGGCACGTATTAAAGATCTTCGTTCAGAAGGGGCAAATCGTCCAGCAGGGAGATCAGATTGCCGAAGTGGGTTTAGGCGGTGTGGCTGCAGGCACCCATCTTCACTTTGAAGTGCGCTTTGCAGAAAACGATTATCAAGCGACTCGCAACCCTGAACTCTGGCTATCGCCAGCCCTGCCAGATAGCGGTGTTCTCCTAGGGCGTTTTCTTGATCCCCAAGGCGAATGCCTGATGATGGAAAATATTGTCCTCGAACCTCTGGGAGGGGAAAATTCTATCCTGAATAGACGCTATCTTTCCACCTACGAAGACCCTGCCATGCGCTGTCTGCCACCATGGGAGGAAAGTTTTGGCATCAATGACTTGCCGACTGGACGATATCGTTTGAGTTTTATCTATACGAAACCAGAAACGATCGAATTTGAGATTGTAGCGGGAAAGGTCACCTACCTCAATATGCGTATTCCTTAAGACAAACCGACTTTTTGGAGCGTTGATATGAGCACTTTGGTCAATGAAAGCCAACAAGCCCCACCCAATCGGTTCAAATCACCGAAGATATGCTGATTGTGGAATTGACGGATGGGCGTGTCATCAGCGGACCGCTTGTCTGGTAGCCGCGGTTATGGTACGGAAGTAAGAGGGAAAGGGAAATTTTGAAATCATCGGCGCAGGGGATTATATTCACTGATTAGACCTGGACAAAGACTTTAGCGTCAGCAGCATCCTCAAAGGCCGTTGCTCCATCGAAAGTTCCGAATCGCTCAAAAAACGGCTGGCGTAACGGAAAAAGCCAGGTTAAGATTTACCCAGCTCACAACCGCCATCGTTGCTCCATCTGCTCTCCCATTCTTGACGCTCAGCGTTGACGAAATCGAGTTCGATGAGCGGCAAGCGGTGAAGGCGGAAGCGGGCTTTTATCAGAATTTTCATCCGCCGTTCTCACACATCGCTTTTGCCTTTCAGCATATCCAGACCAATATCCAATGCCTGGCGCAGGACACTGGCAGCCGAGCGCCGCTGTTTTTCGGCAATGCAGTGCAGCCGCGCCTTCTGTTCTGGTTCGGGTAAGACCTGATAGCGTTCCATGACTGAACTCTTATATTTTACCCCTTGCACTGGTTGACATTCTCTCAAATAACCTATAAAATCATATTAATCCATATCTCATCCAATAAAGCATAATTCAGCAAAGGAGGAAGCAGTGATGGCAGTCAGTGAGGTTCAGCGATTGGAGGGGGAAGTCTATTATCCCGCTGCGGAAGTCAGAGAACAAGCAACCATCCAGGAGTATGAAACCTTATATCAACGCTCCATTGAAGACCCTCAAGGCTTCTGGGCAGAACGCGCTGAGGAACTGGAGTGGTTCGAAAAATGGGAGCGGGTACTCGATGACAGCAATCCCCCTTTTTACAAGTGGTTTGTGGGGGGCAAGGTCAACATCATCCACAATGCCCTGGATCGGCACGTGAAAACCTGGCGTAAGAACAAACTGGCCCTGATTTGGGAAGGTGAACCAGGCGATATGCGCACGTTTTCGTACCACGCGCTGCATCGCGAAGTGTGCAAGTTTGCCAACGTTTTGCGCAGCATGGGGGTTAATAAGGGGGATGTTGTCACCATTTACTTACCCCGCATCCCCGAACAGGTGATTGCCATGCTGGCTTGCGCCAAAATTGGGGCGGCTCACAGTGTGGTTTATGGGGGATTTAGCGTCGAAGCACTGGCAGAACGCATTGAAGACGCCCAGAGTCGCGTGCTGATCACAGCCGATGGGGGATGGTTGCGGGGAAAGATCGTGCCGCTTAAAGATACAGCCGACGAAGCCATGGCGCGCCAGCCAACCATTGAGACCTGTATTGTCGTCAAACGCACCGGTCAGGAAATTTACATGGAAGCCGGGCGGGATTACTGGTTTCACGATCTGATGGCTTTACCGATTGCAAATCAAAACTGTTGCACCGAAGCGGTGGATGCCGAAGACCCTCTTTTCATTCTCTACACCTCTGGAACGACCGGCCGTCCCAAAGGGGTGGTTCACACTCATGGGGGATATATGGTGCATGTTTACACAACTCTCAAGTACGTCTTTGACCTGCGGGATGAGGATCGCTGGTGGTGCGCGGCTGACCCAGGCTGGATCACCGGCCACTCGTATATCGTGTATGGACCGCTGCTGTTGGGAGCGACCTCTTTCATGTACGAAGGTGCGCCAAACTATCCCTATCCCAACCGCTGGTGGCGGATGATCGAGAATTACAGTATTACCGTCTTATACACCGCTCCGACAGCCATCCGCGGCTTAATGCGCTACGGTGACGCCTGGCCGAACCGCCATGACCTGAGCAGTTTGCGTTTGCTGGGTAGCGTGGGCGAACCCATTAACCCCGAAGCCTGGCGCTGGTATTACACGGTGATCGGGAAAGAGCGCTGCCCGATTATGGACACCTGGTGGCAAACCGAAACGGGTGGGTTCATGATCACGCCCCTGCCCATCACGCCCTTAAAACCCGGTTCGGCAACGCGGCCATTTTTTGGCATCGAAGCAGAGGTAGTCGATGAACAGGGCAACCCTGTCCCAGCCGGCGAAGAGGGATATCTGGTCATCAAAAAGCCCTGGCCAGGGATGTTGCGCACCATCTTGAAAGACCCGGAGCGTTACAAAGAACAATATTGGGGCAAATTTGGCTCGATGTACCAGACGGGTGACTCGGCTCGCAAGGATCAGGACGGCTACTTCTGGATCATCGGGCGCATGGACGATGTGATCAAAGTCAGTGGCTATCGCTTGGGCACAGCCGAGGTCGAAAGCGCCCTGGTAGCACATCCGGCGGTTGCCGAAGCTGCTGCTATCGGCTTGCCCCATGAGGTCAAAGGCAACGCGATTTACACCTATGTGATCCTGAAAGCCGGGGTGGAGAAAAGCGAAAAACTGGCTGAAGAATTGCGCAATCACGTTGCCCATGAGATTGGTCCCATCGCCCGCCCTGAACAAGTGACCTTTGTAGACAGTCTACCCAAAACGCGCAGTGGCAAGATAATGCGCCGGGTGTTAAAAGCGCGCGCCCTGGGTCTGCCTGAAGGGGATGTGACCACGCTGGAAGAATAGAACGAAAAACTTCCCGCAGTAGAAAGACTGCGGGAAGTGACTCAACAGAGACATAAAGTAGATACTCTAGCAGAACCCTTCAGCCCCGGGCAATTGTTTGACCCGACTACACAACGAACTGAAACAGTTTCAAGAGGCTGGTCTGGCTAACTTTGTTTTACTTCCGTCAGGACTTCTTCAGAAATCAGGAAAATCGGGTCGGCAATATTTTTCAACCAACCCTTCAGTTTCTCCTGATAAGCAGGATCGTAAAAGGATTGCTCAAAACTTTCCCGATCCACAAAATAGGCTTCGGTCATATAGCGGTATGGGGCTCTCTCCATGTTCCAGGCATCAGTTACGATATAGAAATCGCTCTTGATCAGACCTGGCATCTCCATATTTTCTTTTTGATGCTCAGTCGTTCTCCATTTCAAAAATGCTTCGTGATCGGCATCTGGAGGTAAGTTATATAGCACAGTGAGCTTGATCATTTTTCCCTTCCCAATCAGGATGATTTAACCACCAGATCGTGAGAGGTCTGAGAGAGAACTCGCACACCCTGGTCGGTTACAGCCACAATATCTTCAATGCGGATGCCGTATTTTCCCACCAGGTAAACTCCGGGCTCGATGCTAAAAGTCATCCCGGCTTGCAAAGGTGTCTGGTTTCCTTCCATGATATAGGGGGGTTCGTGAATATCCAATCCAATCCCATGTCCAGTGCGATGAACGAAGAAATCAGCCAGTCCATGCTCTTTCAAGGTATTTCGAGCCGCGCGGTCAACTTCCTGAGCGCTGACACCAACTTTAACCTGAGCCCGTGCAGCAAGGTTAGCCTGATCTACGGCTGCGTAGGCATTCAGGAACTCAGCAGTGGGCTCACCTAAATAGACCATGCGGGTAATATCCGATTTATAACCGTTTAAGGTTGCTCCGATGTCAATGATGATCGCATCCCCACTTTGCAGCATGCGCTCCGAAGAATGGTGATGCGGAAAGGCGCCGTTCGGACCCGATGCGATCAGGGTAAAGTCAACCTGCTCTGCGCCATCCTGGCGGAAGAAAGATTCAACCACCCAGGCGACTTCTCGTTCGGTAATGCCAGGACGACAGACTTGCATGGCGGCTTGCATGGCGCGGTCTGCCTGGGCAGCCGCGAAGGCGAGCTGATCGATCTCGTCCGCAGACTTAACCTGACGTAGCAAAGCAATGATCGCGTCTGCCGACTGACTATTTTGAGGTCGGGCAACTTCTTGCAAGCGAAGCAGGAAATCCGCCCGCCCAGCAGCGTCAATTCCCAACGAGCGAGGCCGGCCCAGCATCTGCAAGGCTTGATGAATGGCGTTTTGCGGACCCTCATCATCGCGCCAGGAGATTAGCGGGAAATGGACGTGTGCTTCGATTTGTTCACGGTTCAATTGCGGGGCAACCCACACGACTTCCCCTTGACTGACCAACAAGGCATTAAAGCGCTCATCGAGATGGGGCACAAAACCACTGAAATAGCGCAGATTAGGAGCGGTAGTGATCGCCACAAGATCAATACCAGCCTTTTCCATCTGCACTTTCAAGCTCTCGATTCGTTCCCAAAAGACACTCATGGATCGTTTCCTTCCCTAAAGCAAGTTTTTTGGATCGATGGGCAGCGGCTCAAAGATTCGCCAGGCCTGAAACTCCGATTCAGGAGGCGGTTCGCTTCCACCTACCCGGCTCGGCCGCCAGCCGACCCGCTGCCCTAACTCTACCATAAATTCAGCTTTGGCAGTTCAATCAATTCCTTTTGTGATGCTTACCTGAGTAAAAATATCATAAGGTTCCAATTCCTTGAGAAACGCAAGCGGATCCAATACGATTTCTGGCGGATATACCCCTGCAGGAATGCGTTTCTCACCCAGCCAGATTGCGCCAATTGCCGGCGCAACTCCGGTAGGCAAAGCGCCTTTCGCGGTCAGGGTTCCAATGCGGTAACAGATTTCTTTACCATCCTTCGTGCCTTTCACCTCGGTGACAATTTCCTTCGTCCAGTTGGGAGGGGAATTTTTCGGTGGGGCAAGATATTCTTCGATGGATGGGACATATTTAGCCATCATCGCCATTAGAACCTGGCGCGGAACCACCGTTTGTCCCTCTCCCAGGTCCAACGGTTGCGAACTATTGAACCCAAATTCCTCCAACACCCGCACTTTCTCAACCGTCTCTTTGGCCATCCCCCAGTAGTTTATCTTGAAGAAACACTCTCGAATCCCTTTCTCCTGATAGCTCAGCGGCAAGGTTGCAACTTCGGAGTGTAAGGAATAGTGCATGGGCAAGATTCCTAGGGGAGGCGTAAAGGCATAATCTTCAAAGCCCGATAAAGGTTTTTGGCTGATAAACTCGCCATTGCGGAAGATGATGGGTTCCATTGTCATTTCGTCAAGGATTGTCGGCACAGCGTAGGTAAAACGCAGATCATCCGGCGGTGGAGGTTTGATCCCATCGTAGATGTGAATATATTCAATGGTATCCAAACGTTCGGCAGCATAGCGGGCTTGCACATTTGGTATTCCCGGCGCAGAACCGAGGCCCAAAACGGCGCTAAGTCCTTTTTGCATAAATCGCTCATGAAACATAAGCTGTTTGCGGGTGGTATGGAACAAACCTCCAAGATCGGTGTAAGACACGCCAGCTTCCAGGCAGGCCTCCATAATTGGAAGGTTAAAATAATACACACTGGCGTTTAGACACACATCTGCACCTTTTAGACAAGCCACCAGAGCCTCTTTCTGTTCAACCTGGACCCGGCAAAAGCGTACTTTAGGGTTTTTCAGGGTCTGCATCACCACTTGGGCGTTTTGCTGGTTCATATCGGCAATAAGCACTTCACTAACGCGTGCATCGCTTGCCAGCGCCTGCACAGCAATACAGCCCATCTTGCCCGCCCCTCCGACAACGACAATTTTCATTCTATCCTCCTCATCTGTTCAGTTTGTGTTTGCAATTAACTGGCTTTCAATTGTGGCTTAACAGCTTGAAGGGTATCGTTAAAGATATTGAGGGTTTCCTGAACATCCTCTTCGCTCAATGCGGCGCACAAGAACCACGGTTCCCGGCCATCGATGTCCGGCAAAACCCCTCGCCGGGCAAGCCCCTGAACCAGTTGATGGTATAAGGCGGCATTGCCCTTCAGGAAATCTCGAAAATTGCGCGGTCTCTGTTCACTGCCCAGATAGATACCAAACATCGGTGGTAAGCCCATCATCACATGCGGAAGATCTTGATCGGTTAGGATGTCATCAATGCCTTTCATCAGGGCTTTGCCTCGCTGGTAGATTGTCTCAATAATGGACTCGTTTTCAAGCAGATCCAACGTTGCCAGGGCTGCTGCTACTGCCACCGTATTGCCATTGTACGTTCCCGATTGAGAGACTTGCCCAGGCGCGATAGTCATCATTACCTCCCGCTTGCCGCCAATTGCCGCGATGGGATAGCCATTGCCCAGGGCTTTGGCATAAGTGACCAGATCAGCTTTCAGGTTGAAATATTCCTGCGCCCCACCTATGGCAAGGCGAAAGCCGGTCTTAACCTCATCAAAAATCAGGACAATGCCATGCTCATCACATAAACGGCGCAGGGTTGGCAAGAAATCCTCATCTGGGAGAAGCCCCGCCACATTGCCCATTACAGGTTCAACGAACACGGCTGCAATCTCGCCCCAGCGCGCTCGGATTGTTCGTTCCAAAAGTTCTAAATCGTTGAAGGGCAAGATAATCACCGTCTCAGCAATTGAGGGAGGGATGCCCGAACTCATCGGCGCAGCAATTGGGCTGCGAGGTGAACCCAGCATGTTCAGGCTGGCTGAAGCTGTGCTATACATGAAATAGTCCGCTGATCCGTGATAATGTCCTTCGAACTTGATAAACTTCTCGCGACCAGTATAGGCACGGGCAATGCGTAACGCTTGCATGGTCGCTTCTGTGCCGCTATTGGCAAGACGGACCATTTCGATGCCAGTCAGACGAACAATACGCTCCGCCAATTCTACTTCTATTGGTGTAGTCCAGGCAGACAATGTTCCATCCTGAATCGCCTGAACAACCGCCTGGTTAACTCGTTCATCAGCATGGCCAACAATGATCGGGCCAAAACCCAAACGGTAGTCAATATAGCGTCTCCCGTCCATATCCCACAGATAGGCGCCTTTTGCCCGTTGGATCACCAGGGTATCCTGATCCCCCCAGTAGCGAAAGTTGGAGTTAATTCCATAAGGCATCACCTGGCTGGCTCTGGTAAACCATTGGTGTGTTTGGGGTCCTTGCAGTGTCATCAGAGTCTCCTTATTTTTCGCTCAGATTCAATCTTCGGCTTTCCCGTTGCCATTTTCGGAGGCAGAAACCAAAATACCACTTTCGAAGTTCCAACCAACGCAAACCTGCTCACCGGTTCTCAACGCCGGAGCCGATTCCGTAGCAGGGGTTTGGATGGATAACCGTCGTCCGTCATCCGTTTGCACAACAAAAGTACGCGCGCTTCCTAGGTAAGCAGTCTCTAACAAGCGTCCAAATACCCGATTCAGGGTTTGAGAGGTTTGCTCTGGCTCGCAAGGTTGAATCACCATCCGTTCCGGCCGCACTACAATTGCTGCACTTGCGCCGCGAGCCAGACCGGTTCGTTGCACTTCCGCTCTTGACACCCGATAGGCGTTGCTGTTTGCAACCACCACCCAATCGTCTGCATGGCTTTCCAAACGCCCTGAAAACACATTTGCCTCACCGATGAATTGGGCCACATAAAGATTGGCAGGAGTGTTGTATAGTTCTTCAGGGGTACCGATTTGCATAACCCTTCCCCCTTTCATGACCGCTGCGCGATCAGCCATTGTCAACGCTTCCTCCTGATCGTGGGTGACAAACACAAAGGCAATCCCCACCTCGTTTTGCAGACGCTTTAGCTCCAGGCGCATTTCGACCCGCAGTTTGCGATCCAGGGCGGCTAAAGGCTCATCTAAGAGCAGAACGCGCGGCTGCTTTACAATTGCACGCGCCAGAGCAACGCGCTGTTTCTGTCCCCCCGAAAGACTGGCGGGTTTCCGTTTTGCCAGTTCGGGCAAACCGATGAGCTCAAGCACCTGTTGGACGCGTCGATCGATCTCGGCTGAGGACAATCCCTCTTGTCGTAATCCATACGCGATATTGTCATAAACCGTCATGTGTGGAAAAAGGGCGTAAGACTGGAACATCATATTCACCGGCCGCCTCCAGGGCTTGACATTGGTCAAATCCTTGCCATCCAGGAGAATCATCCCCGAATCCGGCGTTTCAAAGCCAGCCAACATGCGCAACAAGGTTGTTTTGCCACAACCGCTTGGGCCTAACAAGGCAAAAAATTCACCCTCCCCGATTGACAAAGAAATCCGATCGGCTGCTACTGTCGACCCAAAGCGCTTGACCACATTTTCAAGGCGAATCAATTCTTTCCATCCATTCATTTAGAAGAAACCCTCCGACCCTCCCATGCGTTGAGAGATCAGGATAAGCAAAGCGCTTATGCTCAGCACGATGGTTGCCAAAGCATTCACATCAGGGGTTACCCCAAAACGGACCATCGAGTAGATCAAAATAGGCAGGGTTGGCCGTGACGGCCCAGCAGTGAAAAAGGCAATGACAAATTCATCCAGCGAGATGGTGAAAGCCAGGAGAGAACCGGCAATAATGCCCGGAAGGATCAACGGCAAGGTGATCTTGAAAAAGGTCTGCACGGGTGGTGCGCCTAAGTCTAACGAAGCTTCTTCCAGGGTGTTATCAAAATAGCTCAAGCGGGTGCGGACAATCGCAGCCACAAATGCGATGTTAAACACAATATGTGAAATCGTAATGGTCAGCAGACTCAACGGCATCTCGATAAAGGTAAAAAACGACAATAAGGCAATCGCCAGGACAATATCCGGAATAATCATCGGCAGAAAGACAAAGGCATCCAGCACAACATTGCGCGCAATGCGTTCTAAACCCATCGCTAGTAAGGTGCCAAACACCGCCGAGACCAGTGTCGAACCGCCGGCAACCAACAAGGAATTCAGGGCAGCGTTCAGCAAAGTTTTATTGCTTAAGAGTTCCTGATACCAGTGCAAAGAAAAACCGCCCCAGGCGGTGGGCAATCCCGAGCGATTGAACGAAAGTAGGATTAACATCAGGATTGGACCATACAAGAAGAGGTAAACCAAACCGGTATGCAAACGAAGCCAATTCATTACGCGCATATACCTCTCCTAAGCCTGCTCTGTGCGACGCGTGACCCAGGCCTGAAACAGCAGCAGCAACAATACAATCGCCATCACACCAAACGCCATTGCTGAACCATAGGGCCAGTCACGTGCCTTGAGAAACTGGCTATTGATCATATTTCCGATCATAAAACGTTGCCCCCCGCCCAATAATTCCGGGACAAAAAAATTTCCCAAGCTGGGTACAAAGACAAAAATTGCTCCCGTTACCACGCCACGAATGGTCAAAGGTAAAGTCACCTGAAAGAAGGTTTTCAGGGGTGTTGCCCCTAAATCGAAAGAGGCTTCTCTTAATTCTGGGTTGAGCCGCTCAATTGAAGAATATAGGGGTAAGACCATAAAGGGTAAATAGCCATACAATAAACCAATGAAAATTGCCGTGTCATTATAAAGAAACGAAATTGGCTCGCGACTTAACCCAAGAGCGATAAGGAGACGGCTTAACACACCCTCACGGTTGAGCAATACGATCCAGGCGTAAGTACGGATTAAGTAGCTTGTCCAGAAAGGCAAAATCACCATCACCAGGAGGGTGTTCTTCCAGCGCGTTGACTGTTGAGTGATGAAATAGGCGGTTGGATACCCTAACAGGAGTGCTAAACCGGTCACCAAAGAGGCAATGCGCAGAGAGTTTAAGAATACCTTTAAGACCGTCGGGTTGAACAAGCGGGAATAATTTTGTAAAGTGAGTTGGGGGACAATCTGCCCAAACGCGCCGCGTTGAAAGAAGCTATAGGCAAAGATTAATGCCAGGGGTAGCACCAGAAATATTCCCAACCAGGTGAGAGCAGGCCCTAACAAGACCAGGGGTGATACCAGTTTCTTCACCGCAGGTTCTCCACAAGAAGTGCTTTCAGGGTACAAGAGGGGCTAGAGAACAGTCTCTTGTACCCTGAAGCTGAGGAGAAGTTATTGACCACTTGCCAGAATTTCGGCAACCACCGCAGAATACAGGCTTTGCGCTTCACCGACATCCTGGAGGGCCTCTTGTTTGAGGAGCTCTTGCGGCGGAATGGTAAGATTTGGATAGGAATTGAGCAGGTCGGCAGAAAGCTGCCCCATCACTGCCCGGTTGGGAACCTTGTAGAGGATATTTTCTGCTACCCACGTTCCAATTTCGGGGCGCAAGACATAGTCTATAAAGGCATAGGCAGCCTCTTTGTTCTCGGAAGGTTGCGGAATCACCATCGTATCAACCCACAAGTCGCTGCCTTCTTGCGGAATTACAAAGCGAATATCGGGGTTTTCAGCGATACCATAATTACACCAACCATCCCAGGCTTCAACCAGCAGAGCTTCACCAGAGACCAGTTTTGAATAAAAGGTTGTATCATCATAGGCCAGCAGGGTTTTCTTCGCTTCGATGAGCACCTCTTTGACCTGCTGCATTTCCCCTTCATCAGTGGTGTTAGCCGAAAAGCCCAGGGCTTTCTGGGCAGGTAACAACAGCCACCGATCGGTGGATAACATGGTAATCTTACCGGCTAACTCAGGCTTAGGTTTGAGTAAGTCATACCAGCTATCGGGTTCATAGTTCACTAAATCCGAACGATAACACAAGCCGGTCGTCCCCCAGGTATAGGGAACAGCATATTTGGTGAAGGGAATACGCTTGACCTCATCGAAGAGATTGGTCGAGTTGGGCAATTTAGCATAGTCAATCTCGCTCAGCAACCCCATCTTCGCCATTGCATCCGCAAATTGACCGGTCATAAAAACCACGTCGAATCCCCGTCCTTTAGATGCAACCAGCTTACCAACAATCTCTTCGTTAGTAGCATGGAGGGCTAACTCCACCTGAATCCCTGTTTCAGCAGTAAACCTCTCCAATAAGTCTGCAGGCATGTAAGCATCCCAGTTTGAGATAACGATTTTGCCTTTTGTAGCCGCTTCGGTTACGGCTGGCGGACTTTGAGTCTCTGCAGGGCTGAGCGGCGAGGGGGTTGCCGGTTGAGAAGAAGTTCCCCCGCAAGCAGCTAAGGCAAGGGCAATCAACACCATCAAGCTTACCAGGATTTTTGAGCCGTTCATCTCTACCTTCCTCGATCTTGGGTTATTTCTTGACATTCATAAAGTCAATTACGACCGTGTTAAGATAGACCATATCCAGCATGGTGTACTTTCCACCGATCCGTCCATGCCCACTCACCGTGCCTCCTGCGCCGCCAAATGGCACATGGGGCTCCCAGTAGTCCGTATTATCGTTGATGACAAGGTTACCGGTGCGCAAACGCTCCATAAAATAAAAAGCACGCTGCAAGCTAGAAGTGAACAGTCCCATCTGCAAACCATAGCGGTCGATATGTGCCAGGCGCAGTAACTCCTCATCGCTTTCAGCGGCTGTAATCGCCGCCAGCGGCCCGAAGGATTCCTCATAGTGCATCACAGCACCTTCTGGAACTTCATCGACTACCGTAGGCTCAAAATACAAATTGGTGGGAAAGCCGCCAGCTCGTTTGCCCCCATAGACCAGGCGAGCGCCCTTCTCTACCGCATCTTTGATGTGTCGTTCCATCTTCTGAGCGGTCATCTCGTTACACAAAGGTCCCATGGTGACCTTTTCATCGAAGGGGTTACCCAAGACGACATTCTTCGCCTGCTCGGTAATGAGATCAACAAAATCCTTATGCACTTTTTTGTGCACCAGAATTCGTTCGGTCGCACAGCAAACCTGTCCAGCCTCATAGAAACAACCAAAAGCCGTTAATTCGGCTGCTTTTTCAAGGTCTGCATCATCAAGAATAATCGTCGGCCCGTTGCCACCCATTTCCATGAGGGTATGCTTCAATCCGGCCCGAGAAGCAATGATACGCCCCGTGCGATCAGAGCCGGTAAAAGCAATGGCATCCACCCCATCGTGAGTAACCAACCAATCGCCAACCGTTGGGCCATCGCCAGGGATACACTGGATAATGCCGGGTGGCAAATCGGCCTCCATCATCGCTTCTACTAAAGCCAGGCCGCTGAGAGGTGTGTACTCAGAAGGCTTAAAAATAATCACATTGCCAGCGGCCAAACCGGGAGCTAACGTTTCGGATGGAATCAAGGTCGGGAAGTTCCAGGGGGTGATGACCGTCCAAACCCCGTAGGGACGATAGAAGGTCAAAATGCGTTTATGCCCATCCCGCGATGGGATGATTGGACTCTCCAGTCGCTTGATGTCTTCTGCAGCAATGCGAAAGTTCTCGGCTGTCTCCTGCACACAGGGAATCGCTTCGGCTTGATAAGGTTTACCGTTTTCAAGAGATTCGAGACGCGCCAGTTTTTCGAGATTCCGCTCAATGGCATCCGCCATACGATGAACGAGGGCAGCTCGCTCAAAAGGAGGCGTCAAACGCCATTTTTCAAATGCTCGTTGGGCAGCCTTTACTGCCCGATCGACATCTTCCTGGGTAGCTTTAGGGTAATACCCCAGAATCTCGCCGGTTACCGGGCTGTGAACAACGATTTCCTCACCACTGCTGCTATCCACCCACTGACCATCAATCAGCAATTTATAGTGTCTTGCTTCGGGCATCTCGGTTTGTTTTGGCTCAACAAGTTTAGGCAGAGGGGAAGGCACACTCATCGCAATTTACTCCTTTCTGACTTTTGATCATTGATTTACCATTTTCAAGGCAGACCGCACGACGCGTTGCCCAGCTTAACCACAAGCGTTATTTTTCAGCGAGATCAGGGAGTACCCATTCGTAGGTGCGCTTGGCTATTTCGAGATAGGGAAAAGTGACCGTTTCACGCACACCTTCAACAACCGAGATTTTATTGGAGAGAATAGCCAGCAAGTGTTCGTTGTTGTCGCACACCAGTTCGAGAAGAATATCGTACTGCCCGGCACAGATGACCACCCAGCGCACTTCGGGTAGACGGCTGATTGCCTGCGCCACCGCGTGCAATTTTGTCCCGTCGGCTTTGATCGCAACCATCGCCATCACGACATCTTCGATATCTGCTGGATGAACAATGCCCTTAATGACAATCGCGCCACCCTTGATCAAACGATTGGCGCGTTGCTGAACCGAAGAAGCCGAGATGTGCAGCTCAGACGCAATTTGAGCATAAGACTTTCGGCCATCTTCCTGGAGATGGCGGATAATTTCTAAATCTAGGGGGTCGAGATTTTTCTTCACCGGTCCGCAAGAGTATTCGCAGCAATACGATAATTTAACCCCATTTTATATAATATCACTATTTTTGTCAAGATTTTTCCACCGATTCGGTAGAATTTAGGCGTCGATCATATAAATTCAGCAGTCTCTATCATCAACCAGACCGCTTTTAGATATCCAAGCCAAAGGGGAGGCGCCTGATTGTCTCCATGCAATGCATCTACACATTCGCAAATACAGGTATACTACAAGTGCATCAATGATTTGTTTGACCTGCCAGTGTAAAAGGAGGAACCATGCGAACCGTGCGACGTGGATTGATTGTGACGGGCATCATTGTTTTGATTTTGGCGCTTATCCTTTTGGGTGCTTATTTTTATCTCTTTCCCTTTTACATCCCCAATACTCTGGCAAAACAATCTTTCCCCCAAACGAAGGGACAAATTCAAATTTCCGGGCTTGACCAGGCGGTTGATATTTATCGCGATACCATGGGCATTCCCCACATTTACGCTGCCACGCTGCACGATCTGTTCTTTGCCCAGGGTTATGTTCATGCTCAAGACCGCTTCTGGCAGATGGATTTCTGGCGTCATATCGGCTCGGGCAGGCTATCCGAAATGTTTGGCGCCTCACAAGTGAAAACCGATGCTTTTTTGCGCACCCTGGGCTGGCGTCAACTTGCCGAACAGGAGTACACCCAACTGAGCGCCGAATCGAAAGCCATCCTAGAAGCCTATAGCGAAGGCGTCAACGCCTATTTGAAAGACCATCAAGGGGCAGCGCTTAGTCTGGAGTACGCCATTCTCAGCATAATGAATAGAAATTACCTTCCCGAGCCATGGACGCCTATCCACTCCCTCACCTGGGCAAAAGTGATGGCTTGGGATCTGGCCGGCAATATGGATCAAGAAATCGAGCGAGCCATCTTACTGGGCAGCCTTTCACCCGAACAGGTTGCGCAGCTTTATCCTCCTTACCCTGAAGACCACCCTTCGATTGTGCCGGCCTTAGAAGGGGTGTCTCAAGGAAAGCCATC
>Ga0308418_1000107_pt1 | contig 56914 bp, 48 predicted proteins | sample HotsprSampleR4cd_FD_203517 | JGI IMG/M metagenome (GOLD analysis project Ga0308418, IMG submission 203517) | Hot spring phototrophic mat microbial communities from Mushroom Spring, Yellowstone National Park, Wyoming, United States - 20090729_R4cd ... | reverse complement strand
CCATCGCGGAGGGGCTGGCGCAGCGAATCGCCACAGGCGATGTGCCCGACACGCTCAAGGACAAGCGCGTCGTGCAGTTGGATCTCGGCGCGCTGATTGCAGGCGCAAAATATCGCGGCGAGTTCGAGGAACGCCTCAAAGCCGTGCTGAAGGAGGTCACCAGCGCGGAGGGACAGGTTATCCTGTTCATCGACGAGATTCACACGCTGGTCGGCGCGGGCGCGGCGGAGGGCGCGATGGACGCTGCGAATATGCTCAAGCCCCTGCTCGCACGCGGCGAACTGCGCACCATCGGCGCGACCACCCTCGACGAGTACCGCAAGCACATCGAGAAAGACCCCGCGCTGGAGCGACGCTTCCAGCCCGTCTATGTCGGCGAGCCGAGCATCGAAGACACCATCGCTATCCTGCGCGGGCTGAAGGAGCGCTACGAGGTGCATCACGGCGTGCGCATCAGCGACAGCGCAATCGTCGCCGCCGCCAAACTCTCCAGCCGCTACATCACCGACCGATTCCTGCCCGACAAGGCGATTGACCTCATCGACGAGGCTGCCGCCAAACTGCGCATGGAAATCGACTCCATGCCCACCGAAATCGACGAGATTGACCGCAAGATTCGCCAGCTGGAGATTGAGCGCGAGGCGTTGCGCCGTGAAGAGGAGAACCCGCAAGCCAAAGAGCAAATCGCGCGGCTGGAGCGCGAACTGGCGACCCTCAACGAGGAAAAGAGCCGACTGGTCGCCCACTGGCAGCGCGAGAAGGAACTCATCATGGGCATCCGCGAGACCAAAGAGCGCATCGAGCAGACGCGCTTCGAAGAGCAGCAGGCGGAACGCGCAGGCGACTTCGCACGCGCGGCGGAACTGCGCTATGGCGTGCTGCTCGAACTCCAGAAGCAGCTCCAAAGCCTGCAGGAGCAACTCGCCCAAGTGCAACAGGAGATGCAGCTCCTGAAAGAAGAGGTAGACGCCGACGACATCGCCGAAGTGGTCGCCAAGTGGACGGGCATCCCCGTGCAGCGGCTCAAGGAGACCGAGAGCGAGAAACTGCTGCACATCGAGGAACGCCTGCACCAGCGCGTGGTCGGGCAAGATGAGGCGATTACGGCGGTCGCGAACGCCATCCGCCGCTCGCGCGCGGGGTTATCCGACCCGAACCGACCCATCGGCTCGTTCATCTTTCTGGGACCGACAGGCGTCGGCAAGACCGAGTTAGCCAAAGCGCTCGCCGAGTTCCTCTTTGATGACGAGCGCAACCTTGTGCGCATCGACATGAGCGAATATATGGAGCGGCACTCGGTGGCGCGGCTGATTGGCGCGCCGCCTGGCTATGTCGGCTACGAAGAGGGCGGGCAACTCACCGAAGCCATCCGCCGACGCCCCTACAGCGTCATCCTGTTCGACGAAATCGAGAAGGCGCACCCCGAGGTCTTCAATGTGCTGCTGCAACTGCTGGATGACGGACGCCTGACCGACGGGCAGGGGCGCACGGTTGACTTCCGCAACACGCTGGTGATTATGACCAGCAACATCGGCTCGGTGCTGTATCAGGAGATGAACGAGTTCAACAAGGAGGAGATTCGCGAGCAAATCATGCAGGCAGTGCGGGCGCACTTCCGCCCAGAGTTCCTGAACCGCATCGACGAGATTATCATGTTCAACCCGCTGGACATCCTGCAGATTAAGCGCATCGTGGACTTGCAGCTGCGCTACATCCAGAAGCGTCTGGACGAGCGCAAGATTACGCTGGAGCTGACCGAAGCGGCGAAGCAGGAGCTGGCGGTTCGGGGCTACGACCCGCAGTTGGGGGCGCGTCCGTTGCGCCGCACGATCGAGCGCGAGATTCTGAACCCGCTGGCGCAGCGGCTGCTTGCCCGCGAGTTCGCGGACGGCGACACTGTGCGCGTGGACTATCGGGATGGCGCGTTCATCTTCGAACGCGCGCCAACCGTGCAGCCTGTGGTTTAGGGGGCGTCGTCTCGCTTCGGCATAGGGGTCAGGTCGCGCCGCGCTCACGGCGCGACCTGCAGCCACTCGTCCCAGCGCGTGGCGCGTGAGAGCGCGGTGTTGCTGTAGCGTCCCAAGTAGCTGCCCGAATCGGGATAGTAGATCGACAGCCCGTAGGAGTTGGGCACGCGCGCGCCTGCCCGTGTGTCGCGGTCGTTGGCAATCACTGCCAGCCCCAGCGCAGCGTGCAGCGCGTTCACCCGCTGGCTCAGCTCGGTATCGGCGGTGTATTGCTTGATAAGCGCCGCTGCGTGCCACAAATCGCGGTACTCAGGGTAAGTGGAGTAGTTCTGCGCATCTTGGCGGGCGCGGGCGAGCGCGTTCACATAGAGCGTGCGCTTGGCAAGCAGGCTTCCTGCCAGCGCGTCCAGCGCGTCGGCGACCGCCTCTAAGCGCGAGGCGTCCACCGCCGACTGCGTGATATTGCGATAAAACGGGTAGTTCTGGTGATACCAGCGCACAAAGATGCGCGGGATTGCGCTCGCCCACTGCGCAGGCGCGATGTCCGAGTTGTCCATCAGGGGCTTGAGGAGCTCATGGTACGGATAGCCCTCGCCTGGGGGGCTTTCCTCCGAGCCGACGATGTAGCGGGCGATGTTGCGGCACTCGTAGGCGACTTCGAGCATCTGCATCAGCGAGGCGTCGAACAGCAGCACATCCATCACGGGGTCTGCCGCGCTGGGACGGATGGCGGTCGGCAGCTCCCAGATTTTGATGCTGGTGCCCAGTTCGTCGTCGAACGAGACGGCGCGCCCGCGAAACGCCGCCCGCGAACGCCAGCCCGAACCGTGATTCCAGATGACCAGCGCGTAGCGGTCGGCGGGGTAGGTCGTGCGCGCCCAGCGCACAAACTCGCGCAAAGTGTCCGCGCTGCCCATATCGACGCCCTGCCCCAAATCGTCCAGCAGGCGCGAGTTGATGCGCTGCGCGTCCGTGTCGTACTGAACCAAGTAGCGGCGTGTGCCTGTCCAGCTGCCCGACGGCGCAAAGCGCGCGGCGCGTTTCCACTGCACCACCACGCGCACATTCGGGTTGGTCTGAACCTGCTCCATCTGGTTGAAGTTCAGCTCGCTGTAGTCGTCGAGGTCGTTCGCGGCGTTCATAAACACCATCACCGTCCACTGCAGCGCGCCGCGCCCGCCAGGGGGGGGATTCGGCGTGGCGCGTCCACCCCCGCCGCATCCCGCCAGCACAGGCAGCAGCACAACCATTAGCCCGAGCAACCACAGTGCGCCTCGTCTCATCGTCGCTCCGCAGAGTGTACCCGCCGTTAGACGCGCGGGGCTGCGTGGGGTTTCCCGATACTAAAGGAAATCGGTTCCCCCTGCAGTTCGGGGGAACCGTTGCAGAGGAGGTCATACAGGGGGGTTAGCAGCCGCTGCCGAAGTTGAACAGCACGGTCAGCAGGTCAGCGTCGTCCACCACGCCGTCGCCGTTGATATCCGAGTTCGGGTCGTCGCCGCCGAAGTTGAACAGCACCTGCAGCAGGTCGGCGTCATCGACGCAGCGGTCGCAGTTCACATCGCCCTCCACCGCGGGGCGGTCGCCCGGATTCAGGTTGCCTGGCGTGACCTCGCGATTGAACTGGCTGGGCAGCGTGCCAATCACGACAAAGCGCGTGGTGTTAGTCTGGAACGGTCCGAATTCGTCTGCGCCCGTTGCGCGTCCCGCATCTGCCGCGATGATCGAGCCGTTCTGGAAGAAGATAATCACATCGGGTTCCCAAGTGCTGCCATCGTTACGGCGGCGCAAATCGCCAGGAATGTTCACGCCGTTCAACTGCTCAGGGTAGATGTGGTCGGGCTGTCCAGGCTCCTCCTCGTCGTCTTTCCAGCCGAACGCTTGCACCGCCTCGCTCCACAGCACATTGTCGATGATGCCGTCGTCGTTCGTGTCGATGTCGTCGCCAGGTTGCCCCGTGAAGTTGCGCACCAACGCGACCGTGTAGCTATCGTTGCCCATGCCCGCCTCAGTGAATGCAAACGGGATAACCGCCACTGCAGTTTCCGCTGCGGGCTCGGGCAGGAGTACCGCCTCGCCGTCGCGCACCAGCAGTAGCCCGTTGCTGCCTGTGCTGTACGCGCTCAGGTCAATCGCCCAGTGGATGTTGCCGGGGTTGAAGAAATTTTCGCCGTCGATGCCAATCAGCCAGTAGCCCTGCAGGGAGAAGTTCGGTCGGCAGCTCTGAATCTCGATGAACTCGCGTCCCGCATCGGGGGAGCCTGGAGGGTTGACAAATGCTTCGGTGATGCGCACCTGCGCTGTCGCGCTGAGCGCTATGCCAGTCGCCAAAACGATACTCGCTATGCCTCTCATTTCGGTAGCCTCCAAGTGCAGAATACCCCCAGCGAGTTTAAGTGCGTGTTAAGAAACCGTTTTTTTAACACAACCTTAAACCGCTGCAAGGTACTCTCGGCGTGTAAGGAGACCAGCCATGCGTAAGGGATTCACTCTGATTGAGCTTTTGGTCGTGATTGCGATTATCGCGATTCTGGCGGCGATTCTGTTTCCTGTGTTTGCGCAGGCGCGCGAGAAGGCGCGCCAGACCGTGTGCGCGTCCAACCTCAAGCAGCTGGGGATTGCGCAACAGATGTACCTGCAGGACTTCGATGAGCAGTTTTTTGTGCGTCCGCGCGGCCCCTCGATTCCGAACCGCCATTGGCAGGAGGACTGGTGGCCGTTCCTGCTGATACCGTACATTAAGATGAAGCCGAGCGACATTCAGGGGACGCGCGATAACTTTTTCAGTTGCCCGAGCAACCCGATTGTGATGTCGCCCAACCCACGCACGCGCCCGCTGCCCGAGTGGGGCTTGCGCATGACCCCGCGCCGCACCTACGAGTTCCACATGAGCTACGCCCTAAGCGAGCATGTGCTGGACTACCCCGCGATTGCCATCTGGGAGCAGCCTGCCGAGTCGCTGTTCTTGCTGGAAGTGCGCTGGCGAGATGCGAGGAATCGACAAAACGCAACCGCGGATACGGACATCGACTGCGGGCAGACGAACGAAATCTGGTTCCAGCATTCGGGCGGCACGAACATCCTGTGGATGGACGGGCATGTGAAGTGGCTCAAGCCGAGCTTGCGCGGGGGCGATGGCAGTCTGGCGCGCCACTGGGTGTATCCACCTTGCTGTGCAAACAGCGACGGCAACCCTGACGACGACTACCCGTTCGGTCCGTGGGCGCCGTGGGGCATGAACGCGCCGTTCCAGATTCGCTACTGCCAGTAAGCGGGGCGGTAGCCCTCACCCTGTGTACCTCTCTACTGCAAACAGGCACGGGAGATTGTGGAGTGCGGAAGCGAAGCTTTCGCCCGACGCTGAAGCTGACGCTTCAGCACTCCACACAGGTCGGCGCGCGGCTCATCCCTCTCCCATTCGTGTGATACCAATCGCCGAGCCAGCGTTCACAAAAAACTGCAGTTGACCCCCTCCTTAAGGTTCCCCCTGCAAGCAGGGGGAACCGAACCCCTGCGCGGTTCCCTCGATGATGACCGCGTCGGTTGGCGCAATCACCGACACCTGCAAGCAGGGGGAACCGAACCCCTGCGCGGTTCCCCTCGCGAAGCGGGGGGAACCTAAAGGAGGGGGGTGCAAATGTAAACTCTGATTGTGCAGTTGGTATATCGCACAAGACCCTCACACCCCCTCAAGCGCAATCACCTTCCCCCACGCGCCCGCAGCAGGCAGCGGGCGGCAGGTGAACAGGATAACCTGCGTTTCGCGGGCGACGCGCATAAGCAGCTCCAGCGCGGCGCGATAACGCGCTTCGTCTGCGTACACAAACGGGTCGTCCAGCAGCAGGGGCAGGCGCAGGTCGTCCGCCAGCGCGTCTGCCAGCCCCAGCCTGCATGCGAAAAAGAGCTGATCCAGCACGCCCGCGCTCCATGCCGTCGCGTCCTCCTGCACAGGCAGCGTCGCGCCGCGTTCGGGGTGGTAGACCTGCAGGCTCAGGTCGTCGCCGAGGTCGGCTTGTGTGTAGCGTCCCAGCGTGAGCGCGGGCAGGTGCTGCTCGATGCGCGGTTTCAGGCGCGGGCGCAGGTCGCTCAGGTAGCGCGTATTCGTTTCGCGCAGCAGTTGCTCGGCGGTCTCCAGCAGGCGGGCGCGATGCAACAGTTGTTCCAGTCGTTGCTGGTCGCGCGTGCGTTCCAGTTCCAGCGCATCCGTTGGCTCGTGCGTCGGCATATTCTGCAGCGCGCCCTCGCAGCGCAGTTGCTCCTCGCGCAGGGCGTCCAGTCGCTGCCGTTCCTGCTGCACCCGCTCGTCCAGCAACAGCAGTTCGCGCTCAGGCAGGTCGCTTTGCGCGAGCGGGTTGCGCCGAATCTGTTCCTCCAGTCCCAGCATCTGCACGGCGAGTTCGCGCAGGCGGTCGCGCAGCGCTTTCGGGTCGGGTGCGAGGTGGTAGAGGGCGTCGCGCTGGTCGCGCAGCCGTTTCTGTTCGGCGAGTCGTTGCTGCAGGGCGTTCCAGCGTTCGCTGTAGCGGTGCAGCGCGTGCTGGAGGCGTTGCAGGGTCTCGTGGGCGTGCGCGTCGGGCGCGCCGTTGGCGGACGCCGCCTCGACAGTGAAGCCCGCCTGCGCCAGCAGCGCGGTCAGTTGCTCCCAGTGGCTGTGCGCCTCGCGGCGGGTGGCATCCAGCGCGGGCGTGAGCGTGTCAGGTTCGGTAGGTCGCGTGCGCCACAGCCCCGCGACGGCGAGGGCGACCAGCCCCAGCCCCAGCGCGATTGCCCCCAGCGCGGGCGCGACGCCCCACAGCGGCACGCTCGCCGCGCACAGCGCAAGTCCCACGATGGCGTAGCCGACCCGCGCTCGCGCGCGCCCCACAGACGCCTGCTGCGCGCCCCGCTGCGCCTGCGCCTCGCGCTCCAGCGTGCCCAAACGGCGCATGGATTCCTGATAGCGCACCCACGCGGCGTCCACCTGCGCCTTGTGGTCGTCGGGCAGGGCAAGCCACGCAGCGAAGTCGCGCTGCAGTTCGCTCTCCAACGCCTGCAGGCGTCGCTCGATCTGCTCCAACTGCTCGATGTGCCGTTGGTTCGCGTCGGCTTCGCGGCGCAGGCGTTCCAGCGTCGTGCGCTGTTCGTGCCACTCGCGCCAGCGCTCCAGTAGGCGCTCGTCCCGTTCGAGTTGCTCGCGCAGGGCGTCCGCTTCCTGCTGAGCTTGGCGTAGGCGTTCGCGCAGGGTGTGTCGCTGCTGTTCGGCTTGGCGGGCGGCGTGCAGTCGTTGCTCGGTGTCGCGCAGGCGATTCTGGGCGCGTTCGATGTCTTGGCGCAGGCGGCGTCGCTCGTTTTGCAGCGCGGTCAGGATGCGGTTGAGGTCGGCGTTCACCGCGCTCTCGCGCAGTTGCTGCTGCAGGGATTTGAGGTCGCCTTTTTCGAGGCGTGCGACGGCGCGCTGGGCGACGCACGCGGTTGCGCGATACACAGCTAACGGCACGCGCCAGAGCTGCTCCCAGCGTTCGCGCGCCGCCTCGCCCGACAGCGTCTCGCCGTTATGCTCCAGCACAAACTCGGCGCGGCGGCGCGGCTCGTCGATGGGGTGGAACTTGCGGATGCGCACGCGCTCGCCCCGCAGCGTCAAGTCCAACTCCAGTGTCCAGCCGTGCGGGTGTCCCCAGTGGATGCGCTCGCGCACAGCCTGCGCGGTGGAGGTCGGCAGCGTATACAGGGCGTCCAGCAGCGCGGCAAGCACCGTGCTTTTGCCCGACTCGTTCGCGCCGACGATGCAGGTCAGCCCCGCGTCGAACTCGAACACTGTGCGCTCGCGGAACCGCCCGTAGCCCTCCAGCGCAAGCGTGATAAAGCGCATCACAGTCGCCCTCCGCGCAGCAGATACAGGCTCAGTTGCGCCGCCTCGCGGTACAGGGCGGCGTCCTGCGGGGCGCGCGACTCATACTCCTGCGCCAGTTGCGTCAGCAGGCTCTCGAACGGCGTGCGTGGGGTGAGTTCGCCCGTTTGGTAGGCGGGCAGTACCTCCAGCCAGAGGCAGTGGGGCTGGAGTTGCTCGGCAAGCAGGGCAGTATCCAGCGGCTCGTCGGCGTCCCAGCGCCCGACGAGGCGGATGGACGCGACCGTTTCGGGCGTTAGCGTCGCCTGCAGGTCGTGCAGCAGGCTCTGCGCGTCGCGGTAGGGCGAGACATCGCAGGTGAGTACGCCGTCGTCAGTTGCGCCGTCGGGGTAGCGCGCTTCGCCAGTGATGGCGTGCGCCACGCGCGCGGGCTGCCCGTGCTGCAGTTCCACAAGGCACATCGTGGCAGGCAGTCGCTGGCGGGGCAGGATCATCTCAGGCGCGCCGCTGTACCAGCACACTGTCTGTCCTTGCGTCCACTCTTGCGGCGAGTGCCAGTCGCCCAGCGCGACATAGTCCAGCCCGCTCGCGCCAATCCACGCGGGCTGGATGGCGCCCTGTGCGCCTGCGGTGGGCATCGAGCCGTGCATCAGCGCAAGTTGCAGCGGCGCGCCGTTCGGGTCGCGCTGCAACACCGCTTCCCCGCGCGCGGCGTCCCCTGCAGGGCACGCGACAATCTCCACATCGAGTGTGCTGAGGCGCAGGCGTCCCGTCTCCGCGAGGAAGTGCAGGTTGCTCGGCAGCGCAGCGTCGCGGAACGGGTGTCGCTCGGCAGGGTCGTGATTGCCTGGGATGACCACCGTCGGCAGGCGCGCGTCGGCGATGGTCGAAAGCGCGAAGGCAACCCACTCGCGCCCGACGCTGGGGCTGTCGAACAGGTCGCCTGCAATCAGTACGAGCGCGCACCCATGCGCCTGCGCCTCACTGAACACACGCCGAAATGCACGCCGCAGACGCTCTTGATGCGCCGACGCCGCCTCGCCCAGATAGCCGAACGCCCTGCCTAAATGCGCATCCCCCGTGTGTGCGCAGCGGAGCATACGGTCTCGATTCGCCCCCCATGCACGCGCTCCTGCTCCCTGCTAACGGCAGGAATCGGCGCACGCGCGGCGAATCTCTGGAACGCAATCGCCTTGCTTGCGTATATCCATGAGGTAGACGCTATGCCGAGAAAGAAAACTGCGCCTGTATCGGAACCTGCGGAGACGCCCGCCCGACGGCGGCGGCGCGTCGTCAAGCGGCGCGTGGAAGTCCCGCGCGTGCTGCCCATCCTGCCTGTACGCGATAATGTCTATTTCCCGAACACGCTCGCGCCTGTGCTGGTGGGGCGCGAGAAGTCGCTCCGCGCCGTCGAAGCCGCGCTGGAGATGCACAACAAACTCATGCTGCTGGTGACCCAGCGCGATGTCACAATCGAAGAGCCGACGCTGGACGATTTGTTCGAGGTCGGCGTGGTCGCCGAGATCCTGCAGGCGATACACGCGCCCGACAACACGATGCGCGTCGTGTTTCGTGGGGTGCAACGCGCACGCCTCGCTACGCTCGAATCGGACGAGCCGTACCTGCTGGCGCAGGTGGAGCCAATCCCCACGCGCGAGGCGAAACTGACCACCGACATCGAAGCGTTGATGCGCTCGGCGGTCGAAATGTTCGAAGAAATCGCCTCGCACGAGCGCAGCATCCCGCCCGAAGTCGTCGCCACCATCTCGTACATGCAGGAGCCGGGACGCCTTGCCGACACGATTGCGCACTTCGCGCCCCTGCGCTTCACCGACAAGCAGAAAGTGCTGGAGACCGTGCCTGTCAAGGAGCGGCTCGAAACGCTGGTACACCTGCTGCGCCACGAGCTGGAGGTCGTCGAACTCCAGCAGCGTATTCGCGACCGCGTGGAGCAGGAACTCGGCGACACGCAACGCGAATATTACCTGCGCGAGCAACTCAAAATCATCCAGCGCGAACTGGGCGAACGCGACGACCGCTTCTCGGAAGTGGAAGACTATCGCAAGCGCATCGCCGAATCGGGCATGCCTGAAGACATCGCGGAGCGCGCCCTCAAAGAGGTGGACCGCCTCGAAAAGATGCCCTTCGGCTCGCCCGAAGCGTCGGTCATCCGCACCTACCTCGATGTGATGCTCTCGCTGCCGTGGCGCGAGCAGACCGAAGACCGCGTGGACATCGCCGAAGCAGCGCAAATCCTCGACGAAGACCACTACGGGCTGAAAAAGGTCAAGGAGCGCGTGCTGGAGTTCCTGGCGGTGCGCAAACTCGCAGGCTCGCTCAAGGGACCGATCCTGTGCTTTGTAGGACCGCCAGGCGTGGGCAAGACCTCGCTGGGTCGCTCGATTGCCCGCGCGCTGGGACGCAAGTTCATCCGCGTCTCGCTGGGCGGCGTGCGCGACGAGGCAGAGATTCGCGGACACCGACGCACCTACATCGGCGCGATGCCTGGACGCATTATTCAGGGGCTGCGACAGGCGGGCACGCGCAACCCCGTGTTCATGCTGGACGAAATCGACAAACTTGGCTACGACTTCCGCGGTGACCCGACTTCCGCCCTGCTGGAGGCATTAGACCCCGAACAGAACGACAAGTTCTCCGATCACTATCTGGAGGTTCCGTTCGACCTGTCGGATGTGATGTTCATCACGACGGCGAACACACTGGAGACCATTCCGCCGCCGCTGCGCGACCGCATGGAGATTATCCAGTTCTCGGGCTACACGGAGGACGAGAAACTGCACATCGCGCGCGATTACCTGATTCCGCGCGTGCTGGAGCGGCACGGGCTGACGCCTGAGCATCTGGAGATTACCGACGACGCGCTGCTGCGCATCATCCGCGAATACACGCGCGAGGCGGGCGTGCGCAACCTCGAACGCGAGTTGTCCACCATCTGCCGCAAGGTCGCCAAGCAGGTCGCCGCAGGCGACGAGGTGCATGTGGTGGTGGACGCGCCGAAAGCGTCGGAGTTTCTGGGCAAGCCGCGCTACCGATTCGGCGTCAAAGAGGAGAAAGACGAGGTGGGCGTGGCGATGGGGCTGGCGTACACCGAGTTCGGCGGCGATGTGATGGCTGTCGAAGTCGCCGTCGTGCCTGGGCACGAGGGTCGGCTGTTGCTGACAGGGCATCTCGGCGAAGTGATGAAGGAGTCGGCGCAGGCGGCGATGACCTACATCCGCTCGCGCGCGCTCCATCTGGGCATCGACCCCGAGTTCTACCGCAATCGCGACATCCACATCCATGTACCCGAAGGCGCAATCCCGAAGGACGGTCCGTCGGCGGGCATCACGATGGCGACTGCGCTGGCGTCCGCGCTGATGGGGCGTCCTGTGCGGCGCGACATCGCGATGACGGGCGAGATTACCCTGCGCGGGCGCGTGCTGCCCATCGGCGGCGTCAAAGAGAAAGTCATCGCGGCGCATCGCGCGGGCATCTACGAGGTCATCCTGCCCGCCGAGAACGAACCCGACCTGGACGACATCCCCGACCATGTGCGCGAGCAGATGCAGTTCCATCTGGTGCGCCACATGGACGAGGTGCTGCCGCTGGCGTTGGCGCACGGCGAGCGACTGGAGGATCGGCTGAAGGACGCCGAGCGCATGGAGGCGATGCTGTAGCGGGTTTAGGCGAGCGTCTGCCAGCAGTCGTCGCCGAGCGCGCCCTCGTAAAGCGCCTTGCCGACGATGACGCCCTCCAGCGGGGTGGACTGCGCGAGCGTGCGCAGCACTGTGAGGTCGCCCGCGTCGCGCACGCCGCCCGACGCAATCACGGGGACAGCCACGGCGCGGAGCAGGTCTACCAACGGCTCGAACGCCACGCCCTGCAGCGTGCCGTCGCGCTCGACTTGGGTGAAGATGATGCGCTGTGCGCCGCGCCGCGCCATCTCCTGCGCGAACTGCAGGTAGGGCGTCTCCGACACCGATTGCCAGCCTGCAGTCGCTGCGCGCCCTGATTTGACATCGAGCGCGAGCGCGACCTGCGCGCCGTACTTGCGGAAGAGGGCTTCGGCGGCGTCGGGCGCATCGACGGCGAGCGTACCCACAATCACGCGGTCTGCCCCTGCCGCCAGCAGTGCGCGCACGGCATCTTCCGAGCGCACCCCGCCCCCGACCTGCACAGGGATTGCCACCGCTCGAATCACGCGCTGAATGAGGTCCAGTTGCACTGGGTAGCCCGCGCGCGCGCCGTCGAGGTCAATTAGGTGCAGGCGGGGCGCGCCGCGCTGCGCCCAATGCTGCGCCAGCGCGACGGGGTCGTCATGGTAGCGGGTCTCCTGCGCGTAGTCGCCCTGCAGTAGGCGCACAGCGTACCCCCCGCGCAGGTCAATCGCGGGAATCACTTCCAACGGCTTCATCACGCGCTATATTGTACCGCGCCGCGACGCGATGTGAAGCCTCAGACGCAAGGGGACTTGTGGAGTGCGGAAGCGAAGCTTCCGCCCAAGCTGAAACTTATACCAATCGCGCAGCCAAAGTTCACAAAAACGAGTATGCCCGATAACCCCCTCCTTAAGGTTCCCCCTGCAAGCAGGGGGAACCGAACCCACGCGCCCCTCGCGAAGCGGGGGGAACCTTAAGGAGGGGGGCAATTGTAAACTCTGCCCTTGCGATTGGTATCAGGTAGGGGTCAACAACCGCTCGACATACCGCGCCAAGATGTCGGTCTCGATGTTCACTCGCTCGCCAATCCGCCGTGCGTGTAGGTTCGTCGCGTCCCAAGTGTGCGGGATAATCCACACAGTGAACCAGTCGTCGCCTACATCGACCACCGTGAGGCTAATCCCGTCCACTGCGATGGAGCCTTTGGGCACGATGTAGCGCATATAGCGGGGGTCGTCCAGTTGGAAGCGCAGCACGCGGGCGTTGCCTTCGGGGCGCGCCTCCACCAGCCGCGCGGTTGTGTCCACATGCCCCTGCACGAAGTGCCCGCCCAGCCGACTTTCGGGGGTGAGGGGTCGCTCCAGGTTCACGCGGTTGCCAGGCTGTAGGTCGCCCAAGTTCGTGCGGCGCAGCGTTTCGGGCACGGCGTCAAAGTGCAAGCAGTCGCCCTCCGCGTGTTGCACGGTCAGGCACACGCCGTTGATGGCGAGGCTCTCGCCGACCGTCATCGGGAAGGCGCGTATCGTCAGTCGCGCCCCGCCGTCGGGATGGAGCGTTAGCGCCTCTACTACGCCCGTCGCTTCTACAATCCCCGTGAACATGGCTATAGGGTACCCACCGAGCGGCGCAGGGTGTGGTTTAGCGTAGGCGTGCGAAGCGGTGCTTGCCCACGCGCAGCAGGCGTCCGCGCAGCTCGTCTACGGGGTAGGTCGCCGTCGGCTCGCTCACGCGCACGCCGTCCAACTCGACGCCGCCGCCTTGAATCAGCCGACGCGCCTCCGAGTTGCTCGGCGCGTAGCCGATGCCTGCAATCAGCGCCGCCAGCATGACCATGCCGTCCTCGCGGATGAGGCGCGCTGGGATAGGGACTTCGGGCGCGTCGGTGGGCGCTTGACGCTGCGAGAAGATGCGCAGGAACTCCTCGTCGGCGTGCGCGGCGGCGTCCTGCGAGTGGTACAGCACGACAATCTCCCGCGCCAAGCGTCGCTTCACATCGCGCGGGTTGACCCGTCCCTCGCGCCAGTCGCGCTCCAACGCCTGCACCTCTTCCAGCGGCACATCGGTACACAGCACAAAGTAGTGCGTCATCAGCGCGTCGGGCAGGCTCATCACCTTGCCGTACATCTGGTCGGGCGGCTCGTTGATGCCGATATAGTTGCCCAGCGACTGGCTCATCTTGTCCGTGCCGTCCAGCCCAATCAGCAGGGGCATCAGGAACACGATTTGCGGCTCCTGTCCGTACTCGCGCTGCAGGTCGCGCCCGACGAGGTTGTTGAACCGCTGGTCGCTCCCGCCGAGTTCCACATCCGCTTCAATCGCCACCGAGTCGTAGCCCTGGCAGAGGGGGTAGAGGATTTCGTGCATGCCCAGCGGCAGGTTGTTCGCGAGGCGGTTGGCGAAGTCCTCGCGCGATAGGATACGGGCGACGGTGTAGCGGCTGGCGAGTTGAATCACCTCCGCGAAGGTCATCTTGCCCAGCCAATCGGCGTTGTAGTAGACCTGCGTGCGGTCGGGGTCTAAGATGCGGAACAGTTGCGGCTTGAGGCGCTCCACATAGCCCATGACCTCCTCGCGGCTGAGTTGGCGTCGGGTTTTGGACTTGCCTGTCGGGTCGCCGATCATCGCGGTGAAGTCGCCCACAATCAGGCATGCGGTGTGCCCGAAGTCTTGGAACTGGCGCAGTTTGCGCAGCACGACCGCCCAGCCGAGATGCACATCGGGCGCGGTGGGGTCGATGCCGAGTTTGACGCGCAAGGGCTTGCCGCGCGCGAGTTTGGCTTCCAGTTCCGCTTCGGTGATGATGTCGTCCGCGCCGCGCCGAAGCGCAGCTATCTGCTCCTGAACGCTCGCCTGCATCGGGGGAGTATTGTACCCTGTGCGCTTTTTTGCCCTCATCCCCAGCCCCTCTCCCACGAGACGGGCGGGGGTGTAGGAGCGGTCGTACCTCACCCTACCTCAAGGGCAGATGGGTATACTCGTGCTATGACCCTGCTGGAGCGTATCGTGATTGACCCGAACATCTTCGGCGGCAAGCCCGTTGTTCGAGGGCTTCGCATCAAGGTGGAGACCGTACTGGCGTTGTTGGAGCAAGGCGCAACGCCTGAGGAAATACTCCGCGACTACCCCGACCTTGAGCCTGACGACATCCGTGCGTGCCTTGCCTATGCACGCGCCCTCGTAGCAAATGAGGAGGATGCAGAAGGTTGCGATGATTTTGTCCAGCATGGTTGACCTCCGTGTGCGTGGGGGGATTGTACCCGCACACGAGGGAAGACTTGACAAGGTGGCAAGTTAGGTTATAATACGACAAATTGCTACGGGTGCACCGACACCGTCGACGCCCATTCGTACCGCGAAGCCGCCTGCGCGTTCCCGCCAGCGCGGTAAGCGTCAGCCACGCGGGACGCCAGAGGGAGCCTACAGTGCCCCGATTCTGGAAGCGTTAGTGGAGTTGGGCGGTGAGGCGCCAGTTAGGGAAGTCTTGGATCGAGTCTATGAGAAGCTTAGTGGACGGCTCCAACCCAGCGATTTGGAATTCGTGCCTTCGGGGCAGGAAGAGCGATGGCGCAACACGGCGAAATGGGCGCGCGCGGACTTGAAGATGGAAGGCTACATCGCTTCTGACACGCCGAAGGGTATCTGGGCAATCACCGACGCGGGACGCCGCTATCTGGAGTCGCTGAAGCGCGGGGAGCACGGCGCGCCATAGAAGCGCAGGATGCGGGAACCGCATCCGTACGGGCGCGGTTCCCGCGCCCAGAAAATCCCCAGCGCCCTGATTGCCCGCGTGGTGTAGGGCACGGCGGGGATTAGAAGGACAGGATATGGGAAGACCGTTTTCAGAGGCGCGGTTGGCAGTGCCCTTCTACCCCCCCTAAAGTAGCGAACACCGTCGCCAGCCTTCAAGGGCGCATCACGACGCACCGCGTCGCGAACGGCAAGGCTGACAGGGAGCCAACCGACGCCTCCTACAGGTGGGCGACCGACCCAGACCCTGCAAACTACGATACGCAATCGCCTGCCCCTGAGTTCCTTGTAGGATTGCTTGTCGCGACGGCGTATCTCTCGTGTATGCGATCGCCTAATCCGCTACACGCTTACTGGCGGGCGAATGTACGCCTGATTGCCGTGCTACTAAGCGTCTGGTTCCTCACGGCGTACATCATCAGTATTGTGCTTGCGCCGTGGCTGAACCAGTTTCGGCTGGGAGGCGCGCCGCTGGGTTTCTGGTTCGCCCAGCAGGGCAGCATCTATGTGTTCATCCTGCTCATCTGGATTTACGCCCGCCGCATGGACGCGCTGGACAAACAATACGATGTGCATGAGTGAACGGAGGTCGGGATGTCAGTAGAGACCTGGACTTACCTGCTTGTTGGGCTGAGCTTCGCGCTCTATTTTTATATCGGCTACACGGCGCGCGTGCGCGACACGAAGGGGTTCTATGTCGCGGGGCGCGGCGTGCCGCCTGTGGCGAACGGCGCGGCGACCGCCGCCGACTGGATGAGCGCGGCGAGTTTCATCTCGATGGCAGGACTCATCTCCGTGCTGGGCTACGACGGCGCGATTTACCTGATGGGTTGGACAGGCGGCTATGTGTTGCTCGCGCTGCTGCTCGCGCCCTACCTGCGCAAGTACCGCAAGTTCACTGTGCCCGACTTCGTGGGCGACCGCTACGCTTCCACCACGGCGCGCACGCTTGCCGCCCTCGCGACGATTTTCATCTCGCTGGTCTATGTTGCAGGGCAGATGCGCGGGGTGGGCATCGTGTTCAGCCGATTCTTAGCCATCGATATCGCGCAAGGCGTGCTGATCGGCGTCGCAGTGGTCGCCTTCTTCGCGATTTTGGGCGGGATGAAGGGCGTCACCTGGACGCAGGCAGCGCAATACACGATTCTCATTCTCGCCTACCTGATTCCGGGCGTCGCGCTGGCGTACCTGCTGACGGGCAACCCCGTCCCGCAGTTGGCGTTCGCGTTGAGTGACATCAGCGAGCGCATCAACCAAATCCAGACCGATTTGGGCTTCGGCGAATACACCGCACCGTTCCAGAGCAAGCCGATGCTCGATGTGCTGGCGATTACGGGCGCGCTGATGGTCGGCACGGCGGGGCTACCGCATGTGATTATCCGCTTCTACACCACGCCCGATGTGCGTTCGGCGCGCTACTCGGCGTTCTGGGCGCTGGTGTTCATCGGGCTGCTCTACACCACTGCGCCCGCGCTGGCGATGTTCGCCCGCTACAACCTGATTAGCACCCTGCACAACAAGCCCATCGAGCAGGTGCGCCAAATCGACTGGGTCGCCAAGTGGGAGCAGACGGGGCTACTGAAGATTGTCGACAAAAACGGCGACGGCGTCGTGCAAGTCGCGAAGGGCAAGGCGTTCCAAGAGAAGGGCGGCAAGCCCGACTTCAACGCGCCCGATATGACGAACCCGAACGAGGTGTATCTGGACAACGACATCATCGTGCTGTCGACGCCTGAGGTGGCGCGCCTTGCGCCGTTTGTGATTGCGCTGTTGGCGGCGGGCGGGCTGGCAGCCGCGCTGTCGACGGCGTCTGGGCTGCTGATTGCCATGTCCAGCGCGGTGGCGCACGATTTGTATTACCGCGTGTTCAACCCGCGTGCGCCTGAGCGACTGCGCCTGCTGGTCGGACGGCTGGCGATGCTGCCCGCGCTGGCGGCGGCAGCGTACTTGGGCATCAACCCACCTGGGTTTGTGGCGCAGGTGGTGGCGTTCGCGTTTGGGCTGGCAGCGTCGGGGCTGTTCCCCGCGATTCTGCTGGGCATCTTAGACCGTCGGATGAACGCACAGGGCGCAATCGCAGGCATGCTGGTCGGGCTGACCTTCACCAGCGTCATGATTGGGCTGATGCGCGCCCCGCAGCTGTTCGGCGCGGCGCAACCCGTTATCAAGGACTTCTTCGGCATCAGCGCGGAAGGAATCGGTATCGTCGGCATGGTGCTGAACCTGGTGACCGCGTTGGTGGTCTCGCGCCTGACGCCGCCGCCCCCGACGCACATCCAAGAGATTGTGGACAGCATCCGCATCCCGCGCGGGGCAGGCGAGGCGCTGGACGAGTAAAGGCGGGCTACATAAGCGTACAAGACCCTCCGTTGCACGGCGCGTCCGACGAGCGGGGATGGCTAATCGTCCCGCGCCAGCGGGCAAGCCAGCGCAGCCGCCATGCGCTGGGCAGGTGACCTCGCCACTCGTAAAACACGCCTGTCAATCCGCTTGCACGCGCGCCCTTGATGGAGGATAGGCGGAAGTCGTTCACGGACACGCCTTTGGGCAGGGACGGCGCGACGGCGTCGTTAGCAACCTGCTCCAGCGTGAACGCCGCGCGAATGCGCCTGTGCAACTGCTCAATCGTCGCCTCTATCTGCGTCGGCAGTTGTCGCAAGTCGGGATGGAACGCCTCAAGGGTATAGGCAGCGCGGAGTCGCTCCGTCGCCCACCTCAGCCCTGTCGGACGCCCGCCGCCAAGCACAAGTGCGAATTCCACCCCGTCGCTCGGTCGGCGCAGCACAAGCGCATCGCCCTCCTGCGCATAGTCGTCTGGACGCGAGCCATACACGGAAACTATCGGCGTCCCCGATAGCAGCATGAAGTCCACCGTGCCGAACGGGTACAGACCCCCAACCTCCAGCGGCGCGGGATGCACAATCGCGGGCGCAGGTGTCTTGTATACATGGGCGATTGCAAACGACTGATAGCCGAGGACGTAGGCATAGTCAATACAGTAGTCTTTACCGAACTCTACGAGCGTCTTCGCGGGTAGCCACAGGTCGGGGTAATCCTCAAGCCCCAGCACGGGCGCGCGTGCTTCTATCTCCACGACGGCGCGTTTCGGAGCGTGGGAGACGCTTACTGTCCCCGCGAACTCCAGCCGTGCGCCTTGCAGTACCGCCTCACGAATCGCGCGCACTCTGTGTTCGGGCAGCGCGTATCCTCTGGAACGCTCCACCTTGCGGACTCGCTCTTCAGCCACGCTTTCGGGGCGGGGAAACTCCTGTGCCTCGCCCGAAAAGCGCCATACCAGTTTCGCCTTACTCGCTTGGAGCGACCGAAGCGTTTGCGACGCTTCGGCGCGCCACTGCCAGAGCGTCTCCATAGGCAACCCCCTACGCACAGTGTACCCGATGCGTTAACAGTAACACCTGCGTGATGAACGGCTCTGGGGTCAGCCCCGCTCCAGCAGGCGCAGGGTCATCAGCAGCCCCGCGATGGTCTTGGAGTCCTTGATTGCGCCGTCCAGAATCATTTGCTCCACCGCGCTCAGCGGCGTGGGCGCGAGTTCCACGAGTTCATCGGCGTCCAGCCCCTGCGCGGCGGGAACCAAGTCCTCCGCGAGGTACACATGCAGCACCTCTTGCGAGTAGCCAGGCGCAAGGTATTGGCTGAACAGCGGGCGCAGTTGGCGCGCGAGATAGCCCGTCTCCTCTTGGAGTTCGCGGCGGGCGCAGGCGTCGGGCGGCTCGTCAGGCTCCAGCGTGCCTGCGGGGATTTCCAGCAGCGTCTCGCCCACCGCTTGGCGGTACTGACGAATCAGCAGCACCGTCTCGCGATTCAGCAGGGGCACGATGGCGACCGCGCCGCGATGCTCGACAATCTCGCGTCGCGCGGTATTGCCGTTGGGCAGGCGCACGGTGTCGATGCGCAGCGTCACCACGCGCCCGCGATAAATCGTATGGCTCTCGATGAGTTCCTCGTTGAGGCGCATTGTCTACTCCTGTGGGGGTTTGAGGGCGCGCGTCTTGAGGCGCAGCCACTGCCAAGCGTCTTCTAAGGTGGGCGGGCGCACATACACGGCGCGGATGTTGCCGTAGCCGTGCTGCAGCAGGTGCAGCGCGAGGGCGTCGGGCGCGTGCAGGCGCAGGCGGTAGCCGTCGTGCAGCGGCTCGATGCGCACCTCTACGCCCTGCAGCCCCTCCAGTATCGGCTCAGGGTCGCACGCCTCGATCTCCAGTTCGGTCGCCTCCTGCTCGGCAATCAGGCGTTCGGGGGCGTCGTCGGCAAGCAGGCGTCCGCTGTCGAGCATCAGCACGCGGTCGGCGCGTTCGGCAATCGCGGGGTCGCGCGTGCTGAACAGCACCGCCGCGCCGAACCGGCAGCGGTCGTCCAGTTCGTGCCACAGGCGGCGTCGGCGTTCGAAGTCCGCGCGGTCAAATGGGTCGTCCAGCAGGTACAGCGGGGCGTGCTGCGCCAGCGCCGCGCCCACGCGCAGCAGGTGGCGTTGCCCGTCCGAGAGTTCGCTCAGCGGCGCGTCCATCAGTTCGCCCAGCCCCAGCACCTCCAGCATATAGACCGCGCGGGTGAACGAGGGCGCGTAGCGTTTGAGGAAGTTGGCGGGTGTAGCCGTGCGCAGGGCGCGCCCGTCGGGCAGGTCGGGCATCGTCGCGAAGTCGGCGACCTCCAGCACCCCGCCCTCCAGCGCGACCTCGCCTGCAATCAGCGCCAGCAGCAGGCTCTTGCCCGCGCCCGAAGGTCCGAACAGCGCGACCAGCTCGCCCCGTTCCACCGTGAAGCGCATCGGCGTGAGGCGCACGCTGCCGTGCCGTGCCGACTCGATGTCCACTGCCCGCAGCACGACGCGCTCAGTCGCCATCGCTACCGCACCACTTCGGGGTTGGTGTCGCGCATGGCGGCAAGCACCTGCTCGGCGAACCGCTTGACCGACTCGCGGTCGCGTTGCGGGTCGCCCGACGCGCCCTTGAGGAACCGCACGAAGTAGGCGCGCTGCTGATCCATGCCTGTTAGCCGCGCCAGCAGCAGGAAGATGCGCGCGCTGGAGGTGTCGTCGCGGTAGCCCATCGGCGTCGAGTAGAAGTAGATGCCGACCGCCTCGCGCCGCTGTCCGTCCAGCGAGATCAGGCGCACGAAGCGCGCCTGTATCGGCTCACGCTCAGGCACATTCAGCGTGATGCTCTCGTTCTCGGCGAACTCCCAGTTCTGCACGCGGAAGCAGACCTGCGGGTTGTGGAACGCGCCCGTGTGCGACCCCGCGATAATCGAAAGGTCTGCCTGCTCGCCCGCCGCGTTCACATAGATGCGGGCGACATACTCGTCGGGCTTGAGTTCGTTCAGCGCGGCGTCCGACATCGGGTACTTTTCCAGCAGCGACCACTCGCCCAGCGTCGCAGGGATTTTGTCCAGCGTCTTGCCCGCCTGCATGGGCTTCGGGCGCGGCATGAACTGAATCGCCAGCACCAGCCCGATGGTGAGCGCCATCAGCACTGTGAGGGGCGCGCCGAAGCGTTTCCAGTCCATCGGGGGCGCAGGGCGCGGCTGAATGACCTCCGCCGAAGCATCGGGCGCAGCGTGTGCATCCGCTTCGCCGTTAGTGGACACTTCGGACGCAACGCCGTTCTCGTGCGTCAGCACTTCGGGCTGCTCAACCGTCGCCGTCGATTCCTGTTGGGGTTTCATCTCTTCCATCCTAACCACCTCGCCAGCAGAAACAGGGACACGAAGGGGATCAGAATCTCCAGCGCGCCCGTAGTGGGAATGTTGACCGTGCCGAAGACGGGCAGGGTCGCCTCGTAGCCCTCGTGCGCTACCTTCGCCGCGTAGGAACCCCACTCGTGCCCCGCGACGCCAATCAGCGCAATGCGCAGCCCGTTCGAAATCACGGCTATCGGCAGCAGCGCGGCGGGCAGAATCAACTTCTTCCACAGCGGCATATCGACAATCGTGAAGAAGAACAGAATGAAGGTCAGCAGCGCAATCGTGACCTTGAAGCCGCTACATTCTACGCCGACATGCAGTTCGTAGCCCGACGGCATCATGAAGGTCACTTGGCTCGTCTGCAGGATTTTGTAGAACGGGCTCAGCATCGCGATGGCCACTTCGGTAGACCAGACCTTGATGGGATTGGTCACCTCGTCGAACACGACGGAGGGCATCGGCATCATCAGGTACAGGAACATCAGGGGATACAGCAGCACACGCGTGATTTTCGTGCCCCACAGCAGTAGGCTGCCCGCAATCAGGAACAGTGGGAACGCCATACTGGAGACCCAACTGGAGTAGCCCCAGTGCCCCAGCAGGTGAACGCCCATCGCCAGCAGAAAGAGGGGCAGCCCCAACCACGAGGGGCGCGCCTCTAACCGTAGGAGCTGTTCCCGACGCATCCAGATCATCACCAGCGCGAGCGGCGGCACGAGGTACGCATACGAGTAGTAGCCGTTATCGTCGCCCCAGCGCGGCAGCCAATACACCTGAATCACTTCCCGATAGGCGTACAAGACCATGCCCAGAAACGCGATCACCGTGCCGAGCAATATCGGCTGCGGACGCGGTAGCTTTTTCAACTCCAGCAGCAACTGATCCATCGTCGATGCCTCCTGTCTAAGACTCTATAGATACCCCAGACGCGCCGCGAAAAGTCCAATACTTATTCGCGAAGAAGTTCCAAAACAGCACGAGGGCGGTCGCCGTCGCTTGGCACGCCAGAAACGCCATGCGCGGCGGCTCTGGCAGAAACGGACGCACCAACAGCGTAGTGATGGTGGAATTGAGCAGCATGCCAATCACATTCACCGTGGCGAACTTGGCGAACTGGCGGACGCGCGCCTGCTTGTCGCGCACGCGGAAAGTCCAGCGGCGGTTCCAGATGAAGCTGTTGATGGTCGCCGTGCCTGACGAGATGATTTTCGTACACCACACAGCGGCGGCTTCGGGGCGCACTGGCGCGCCTGTGAGGTTCACGAACCCTGCGCCCAAAGTGCGCGGCAGCGGCGTGTAGTAGGTCAGCAAAAACGCCAAGCTCCAGTCGATGACGGTGTTCATCGCCCCGACGGTCGCGAACTTCAGAAACTGGCGCACTCCCTGCGGCAACGCCTGTACCCGCGTGCGTGTTTTTTGTAGCATGCTCACCCTCGCATCACCCACAGCACGATTGCGCCCCACACCAGCACGGTCAGCAGGATATGGCGGTCGGAGACGATAAGCTTTTCAGGACTGCCGCCCGCGTCGTACCGATGCACCACAAAAAAGTAGCGCAGCAGACCGTAGGTGACCACGGGCAAAGTATACCAGAGATAGGGATGCGCCTTCGCGGTCTCCGACAGGATCACATAAATCGCGTAGGACTGCAGCGCCAGCCCCAAGCAGATGGTCAGGAGGTGTTCCAGCATCGTTGCCGAGTAGTCGCCGAGCGCGCCCCGATGGTTCACGGCGTCCTGCCCCAGCGAGACCAGCTCGTGCCGACGCTTCGCAAAGCCCAGAAACAGCGCAAGGAAGAAGGTACAGATAATCAGCCACGGCGAAACAAACGCCTCAATCAGCACCGCGCCCGACACCGCGCGCAACAAAAAGCCCAGCGCGATAATCCCCACATCGAGCAGCGGGATATGCTTGAGGTAGAAGGTATACAGCGTGCTTTGCACGGCGTACACCAGCACAATCGCGCCGAAGGGCACACGCAGCCAGAACGCCAGCCCCAACCCCGCCAACAGCGAAACGAACGCGCCCAGCCACGCCACAGGCACAGGCAGCCGCCCCGACGCAATCGGGCGATGCTGCTTTTTCGGGTGATGGCGGTCGCGCTCCCGATCCAGAATATCGTTCACCAAGTAGATACTGCTCGCCGTCAGGCACAGCGCAACGAAGCCCAACACCGTCTGCCACACCAGCGTTGGGTTCAGAAACTGCGCCGTGAACAGCAGCGCAGCGAATATCAGCAGGTTTTTTATCCACTGGTGCGGGCGCATCGCCTGCACGAGGGCGATGCTTATGCTTATCGGGTTCGTGGCAACGCGCGTCTGGCTCATACGGCAATCAACTCCTGTTTATAGGCGTTTACTGTGTGTTGAATACCTTCCTGTAGTGTGTAGCGCGGTTGGTAGCCCAGCGTGCGCTGAATCAGGCTGACATCGGCATACGAGCGGCGGATGTCGCCCGCGCGCGGCGGCTGATATTCGGGTGTGAGCGGGTAGCCGACTGCCTGCTCGATGGCACGCAGCAACTCCAGCAGTGTGTACCGCGCGCCACTGGCGAGGTTGAACACCTTGCCCACAGCGTCAGGGTGCATCGCGCCCAGCCAGATGCCCTGCAACAGGTCGTCGATGTAGATGAAATCGCGCACCTGCTTGCCATCGCCGTAGATAATTGGCTTGCGGTCGGTCAGCGCGGCAGTAATCCAGCGCGGCACGACAGCGGCGTACTGCGAGCGCGGGTTCTGGCGCGGACCGTACACATTGAAAAAGCGAAAGCAAACCGTCGGCACGCCGAACACGCGCCAATAGTCGCGGCACAGCAGCTCGCCGTAGTATTTGCTCCAGCCGTAGGGCGAGATGGGCGCGGGGTGCATCGTCTCGCGTTTGGGCAGGCGCGGCGAGTCGCCATATACCGCCGCCGACGATGCAAACACAAATCGCCGACACCCCACTTGACGCGCCGCTTCCAGCAGCAACTGCGTGCCGTACACATTCACCTCGAAGGTCTCTACGGGCAACTCCATCGACAGGGGCACAGACACCTGCGCCGCCAGATGGAACACCCGCGTGCAGCCGTCTATCGCCTCGCGCACGGTTGCGGGGTCGGCGACGCTGCCTTGTATGAACTCGATGTCGGCAAGCGCGTCGCGCAGGTTATCCCGCGTGCCTGTGGAGAGGTCGTCCAGCACGCGCACCGCGCCGTGCTGCAGCAGGAACCGCGTCAGGTGCGAGCCGATGAAGCCCGCGCCCCCCGTCACCAGAAACCGCTCGTCAGTACGCTCCATCGCCTTTTAGGATGGCTGGTATCGTGCGGAGCAGGATTTGGATGTCCAGCCCCAGCGAGATGTTCTCCACATAGTAGATGTCCAGCCGCATCCACTCGTCGAAGGTCAGGTTGCTGCGCCCGCTGACCTGCCAAAGCCCTGTGCAGCCCTGTGGCACCGCGAACCGAGTGTAATATTCCACTTTATCGAAGCGATTCACATCATAAGGCGCCATCGCGCGGGGTCCCACGAGGCTCAGGTCGCCCTTCAGCACATTAAAGAGCTGCGGCAACTCGTCGAGGCTGTATTTGCGGATGAATCGTCCGACGCGCGTCATGCGCGGGTCGTGGCGGATTTTGAACGCGCCGCCCTGCTTCTCGTTCATGTGCATAATCAACGGTTGCATCTCTTGCGCGTTGCAACGCATCGAGCGGAACTTATACATAATAAACGGCTTGCCGTAGCGTCCCAGCCGAATTTGGCGGAAGAGGATGGGTCCGGGCGATTCAAGGCGGATGAGCAGGGCAATAATCAGCATGACGGGCGAGAGGATGATGAGCACCAGCGATGCGCCGATGATGTCGATGAGTCGCTTCCAGAAGGCGTGCGGGATACGCACTTCGGGGATATACTCCGCGAAGGGCGAGCATTCAGGCGCGTGCGGGCGCACAGAGGCGTTGCCCGCCGCCGGCTCTAAGACTGTGCTGCTCGGTCGGCTTGCCATAGGTAGCTCCTTTCAGAAGGGGGCGCGCCGCTGCGCCCCCCGAATCAGCAGAGTTTAGTCGCGTGGCGTGGTCTGCTCGGGTTCGGAGTCGTCCACGCGCGTGCTGGCGGCTGGGAGCGCGGCGCGCGTCGCTGCGCCGTTGCGACTCTCCAGCGCGCGGGTGTAGCCTTTCTGGAAGTGGCGGTACACCACGCTATCGTCAAGGCGCACCTTGTTCAGCACCACGCCGACGAGGTTTGCATTGTGCTGGCGCAGGCGCGCGAGCATCTCGCGGGTGGCGTCGGTCATGCCGTTGCCTGCCGCATGCACAATCAGCACATTGCCTGCCACCAGCCCAATCACTGTGCCGTCCGCGAAGGTCGCCGCTGACGGCGTGTCGATGATGATGAAGTCGGCGACCTTTTTGAGCGTCTCCAGCAGGGAGTGCATCTGGGGCGAGCGCAGCAGGCGCACAGGGTTCTCTACAGGCGAGCCTGCGCCGATGAACACCAACCCCTCAATCGGCGTCTGTTGCACCGCCTGCTCTAGCGACGCGCTCTCCATCAGGATGTCGCTCAGCCCCGGATGGTTTATATCGCCGCGCACAAGGCGATGCAGTTGCGGGTTGCGCAGGTCGCCGTCGATAAGCACCACGCGCGCGCCGTCCCGCGCAAGCGTGAGCGCGAGGTTATAGGCGACGGTGGTACGCCCCACATCGGGATCCGCGCCCGTGATGGCGACAGCGGGTCCGTTCAGCCGCCCGTTCGCCTCCAGCAGACTGGTGGAGAGCAGTTGGTACGACGCGCTCAGCGGCGACTGCTCCGCACGGTCGCGTGAGAGCAACGCGCGCGCCATACGCGGCAGCGCAGCGACCACGGGGATGCCAAACAGCGACTCCGCCTGACTGGGGGTGTAGACGCCCTGATCGACTTGCCCCAGCAGCAGCACCAGCCCTGTGGAGAGGATGAGGCTGAGCGCGAACGCGAGCGCGACGCGCAGGGGCAGGTTCTTGTCTACAGGGCGCGCGCCAGGACCGTCAATGATTTTCACGAAGCCTGCGGTCTGCAGCTCGCTCTCGCGGGTGAGCGCCTCGTCGAGTTTCTGTTTGAGCAGGCGCACCTTGCCTTCCGCGAGTTGCACCTTGAGCGCGAGTTCGTCGGCGGCGCGTTGTCGTTCGGGCAGCCCCTCTAAGCGGGAGCGCATCTGCGCCAGTTGCCCGCGCAGTTCGTTCACGCGCTTCTCGGCGACCTGTGTTTCGACCATCGCCTGCAGGTAGTCGCGCTTGAGCGCCTCGTAGAGGTTGTTCAGCCCTGTGGTCTCGGCGTCCAGAATCATCGCCTGCTGCTCGCCGAGCTGTCGCTCCAGTTCCTCGATGCGCCCCTTAATGCGCAGCACTTCGGGGTGGTTGTCGCCGCGCCCTTGCGCGATTTGCGCCTGCAGCTCGTTCTGAACGCGCGCCAAGTCGGACTGGAGTTGTTGCAGAATCGGGTTATTGCGCGTGACCTTGCTCAACTGGCGGTATTCGCCGCCGCCGGGGCGTCGCTCCTCTTGGCGCAGCTGTTGCGTGAGTCGCGCCAGACGCGCTGATGCCGACTGACGGGCGACCTCCGCATCGTAGAGCTGCACCTCCGCCCGCGAGATGGACTGCAGTAGGATGTTCGTCTGGTTCTGCGACTGGATGACATCTTTGTTCTGGTTCAGGTACTCGCTGAGTTGGCGGGTGGCGCGCTCATACTCGCGTTGCGCCTCACGATACTGCTCCTCTACGAACTCGCGCGAGGGGCGGGCGGTCTGGCTGTTGAGCGCGCTGTATTGGTCTTGGAACTTGCGCAGCAGCACATCCATAGCATACTGCGCTTGTCGGGGCGCGACCTCAATGTCGCCCTGCGTCTTGATGACGATGCTCAGGTACTCGGTGTTCGGGATGGGCTTGATTTCCGTGCGGCGCACGAGGTCGACCACGCCCGCGAAGTCCTGCTCGTTCTGGGGCACGGTCTGCTTGATGCTTTCGGCAGGCGCCCAACGCCCGCTGTCTTTGATTTCGCGCCAAGTGCTGAGCAGCACGCCGTAGCTCCCAACCACATTCGCAATGTTCTGCAGGCGCGTAATCAGGTCCACCTGCAGTGAGAAGGGGTCAGGGTAGATGACTGTGCGGTTCGCCTGCAACGAGCGGTACTCCGCAATCACGGCGTAGCCTTCCCATTCACGCGGCTGCGAATAGAAGTAGGCGAACACCGCGCCCGTTACGACGCCTGTGATGAGACCAATCAGCCACCAACGCCGCTTCAATAACTTGATTGCTTGCCACAAGTTCATGGTTATGCCTCCCTCGTTAGGGTCGCCAGAGCGAGCGACCATAATCCAACTGGCGTAAGATCCACGCTACAGACAAGATACGGTACACCTGATCGAAGTTCGGCGTGTTGGTCTCGGAAACATAGACCACATCGCCAGGCTGGAGTTCGATATTCTGCTTCATATCGCCTTTGTTGAGCAGGCGCACCAAGTCAACGCGAATGCGCTCCTCGCTGCCGTCGGGTTTCTGGCGCACGACGAAGGTTTGGCTCAGGCGCGCGCGTTCGGTCTCCCACGCCGCTTGCGAGAGCGCGTCCAGCACGGTCAGACCAGGGCGCCAAGTGTACAGTCCTGGTCGCCTGACCTGCCCGCCCACGAAGTAGCGGTTCTGCGTCTCTTCGGGGACATAGATTGCGTCGCCGTCCTGGATGGGAATATTGAGGCTGAGGTCGCCCTCATAAAGCAGGCGGTACAGGTTCAGGTTGATTTTCGTGCCGTCCGCGCGTTGCATCCACGACTCTTCCAGGCGGGCGCGTTCGGGGTTCACCCCGCCGCCCAGCGAGAGCGCGTCCAGCACGCGGTCGCCCTCTTTGAACTCGAAGGTGCCTGGGCGCTGCACGAACCCCAGCACCGACACGCGCGGGCGGTGGAACTGGAAGATGGTCACCGAAACGCGCGGCTCGCGCAAAATGTCCAGCTCACGGAAGCGACGCGCAATCAGTTGCTCTAACTCCGTCGTGGTGAGACCTGCGGCGTGCACCTCGCCGACACTGGGAACCGAGATTTTCCCGTCGCGCGAGATCAACGCCTGCTGCACAGAGAACTCAGGCTCCCCAACCACAATAATCCGAATCACATCTTCTGGGTGGAGGCGGTACGCGCCTTCCACGCGCTGCGCTGCCAGCGACGCCAGCAGCGCCAGACTCAGGCACAGCATTAGCCATCTCATCATACTTCCCTCCCATACGGGTATCCCATGCGTCGGCACAGCAACTTTCGTGCCATCTCGTTCCTCCGAATTCATTCGGAATTATCGGCGCGAAGTTTCGGGATTTTCACCTTCCGCCGATTGATTATACCCGTCTTCGCGCATCGGCGCACGGGCGGGTATACTTTAGGCGCGCAAGGAGCGCAACACTGAGTAAGGAGGAGGCGACTATGGAGGTCTTACAACTTGTTCCCTACGCCGCTCCCGTGCTTGGCGGGGCGGGCATTTTATTAGCAGGACTGAATTACTGGATGGTCGCGCGCCGTCCTGACGGCACAGAGGCGATGCGCAGCTACGCGCAAGAGATTCACGACGGCGCAATGACCTTCCTGAAACGAGAGTATTTCGCGATTGCGCTGTTTGCATTGGTGCTGTTTATCGTGCTGACCGTTGCGTTTTACCAGACCGCTCTCCTGATTGGCGTGGCGTATCTGTTTGGCGCGTTCAGCTCGATGCTGGCGGGCTTTATCGGGATGAAGGCGTCCACGCGCAGCGGGGTGCGCTCGACGGAAGCGGCGCGCGTCGGCGGGATGGGCGAAGCGCTGGTGGTCGCGTTCACAGGCGGCTCGGTGATGGGGCTGTCGGTCGCCGCGCTGGGACTGCTTGGCGTCGGGCTGATTATCCTGCTGGGGCAGGCGAATCTCGCGACGCTTGCGCAGTACCTCACGGGCTACTCGACGGGCGCGTCGTCGGTCGCGCTGTTCGCCCGCGTGGGCGGCGGCATCTACACCAAAGCCGCCGATGTGGGCGCGGATCTGGTGGGCAAGGTAGAAGCGGGCATCCCCGAAGACGACCCACGCAATCCCGCCGTGCTGGCGGATAATGTCGGCGACAATGTGGGCGACACCGCTGGGATGGGCGCGGATCTGTTCGAAAGCTATGTCGGCTCAGTGATTGCCGCCGCCGTGATCGCCGTGACCTTCTACAGCGACAACCCGCTGCCCTACATCATCTTGCCGCTCGCGTTGATTGCCTTCGGGCTAATTGCCTCCATCTTGGGCGTGTTCTCGATTCGCGCCTTCCGTAGCATGGATCCGCAGCTTGCGCTCAACGGCTCGACGATTGTGTCGATTCTGCTGTTTTTGGTGGGCGCGGCAGGGATTACGAACCTGATTGTGGGCAACCTTGCGCCCTACTGGGCAGTGCTGGCGGGGCTGTTCGCGGGCGTGTTCATCGGCGCGGTCAGCCAGTATTACACCAGCGGTCCGCCCATTCGCGAGATTGCCAAGTCGTCGCGTTTTGGCGTCGCGCCGAACATCCTGTCGGGCATCGGCGTCGGCTACCTCAGCACCGTGCTGCCGCTGCTGGGCATCGCGGGCGCGATTTGGGTGGCGTTCGCGACGAACGGGCTGTACGGGATTGCGCTGGCGGGCGTCGGGATGCTCGCGACGATTGGCATCGTGATGAGCACGGACAGCTATGGACCCATCGCCGACAACGCGGGCGGGATTGCGGAAGTGGCGGGCTTTGGCGAGAGCGTGCGCAAAATCACCGACAAGCTCGACTCGCTGGGCAACACGACTGCCGCGATTGGCAAGGGCTTCGCGATTGGCAGCGCGGCGCTGACCGCGCTCGCGCTCTTCGCCGCCTACCAAAGCCAAACTGGGCTGCAGGCGATTAACCTCGTGAACCCGCTCACGCTGATTGGGCTGCTGGTCGGGATTGCGATGCCGAGCCTGTTCGCCGCGCTCACCCTCAAAGCCGTCAGCCGTGCCTCCGACCAGATGGTCGAAGAGGTGCGCCGCCAGTTCCGCGAGCTGGGCTTGCTGGAAGGCAAGGGCAAGCCCGACTACAACCGCTGCATCGACATCGTGACCCGTGCCTCCTTGCGTGAAATGATTCTGCCAGGCGCAATCGCCGTGATCGCGCCACTGGTGGTCGGCTTCGCGCTTGGCGCAGAGGCGCTCGGCGGATTCCTTGCAGGTGCGCTCGGCATGGGCGTCGTCACGGGGCTGATGATGGCGAACGCGGGCGGCGCATGGGACAACGCCAAAAAATACATCGAGGAAGGGCACGAGGGCGGCAAGGGCAGCGATGTCCACAAAGCCGCCGTCGTGGGCGACACCGTCGGCGACCCGTTCAAGGACACCACAGGTCCCAGCATGAACATCCTCATCAAGCTCATGAGCATCGTCGCGCTGGTGTTCGCGCCGCTGTTCAAGGGCTAAAGCGTGTCGGTGGGCAAGTACGCCGCTTGCCCACCCACGCAAACGCACGGACGGAATCTGGCAATTCTCTCAGGTCGCGAACGCTGCGAGTTGGGCTATACTATACGCGAATTGCTGTGTGAACTGACAGCAGAGGAGGCAAGGACGATGGCGCGTACACTTCTGGCTTTGGCATGCATGTGGCTGATGCTCAGCGGCGGCTGGGCGCAACGGCTGGTCTGGTTGGGGCAGTTGCCAGGCGGCTTGGATAGCGAGGCGTGGGGCGTCTCGGCGGACGGCACGGTGGTCGTCGGCACAGCGAGAAACGCCGAGGGCTTCCCACGGGCGTTCCGCTGGACGGAATCGGACGGGATGCAGGACTTGGGCACGCTGGGCGGCGTGTTGTCTAGAGGCAACGCGATTTCCGCCGACGGGCAGACGATTGTCGGCTACAGCAGCAACCAGCGAGGGCAACTCGTTGCGTTCCGCTGGCGCAACGGGCAGATGACCGCGCTGGGCACGCTCAGCAGCGTCGTGTGGGGCGAGGCATATGGCGTCTCGGCGGACGGCGCAGTGATTTCGGGGCACTCGTGGTGGGGCAATAACTTCCGCGCGGCGCGCTGGCAAGGCAACACGGTCACGAATCTGGGGACGCTGCCAGGCGCGATTGCCAGCCGCGCGTGGGGCGTGTCGGGGAACGGGCAGGTGATTGTCGGCGCGTCGTTTTTCGCAAGTTCTGGCTTGTCCGAAGCACGCGCCGTGCGCTGGCAGGGCGCGACTCTTCAGCAACTGGGCGAACTCGCAGGCTATCGTCGCAGCTGGGCGTTCGCCGCCTCGCACGACGGTTCGGTGATTGTCGGCTTCGCCTACGCCGACAACGAGAGCGCGCCCTCCACCAGCATCCGCTGGGTGAACGGGCAGCCGCAGAATCTGGGCTGGCTGCCACTGAATGGCGCGGACGGCAGCATCGCCTACGGCGTGTCGGGCGACGGCTCGATTGTGGTCGGCAACTCAGACGGGCGCGCCTACCGCTGGACAGAAACGCACGGGATGGAGAACCTGAACACGGTATACGCCAGCTTGCTGGCGGACGGCTCGCAACTCCACTCGGCGCAGGCAATCTCGGCGGATGGGCGCTTCATCGTCGGACGGGGCTACAACGCCGCGACCGACCGACAGGAAGCCTTCCTACTGGACACGGCGTGCACGGCGCACAACGGTGATGTTGACCGCAGCGGTTGCGTCAATGACGCTGACTTGTTGGCGGTGCTGTTCGCCTTCGGGCAGACGGGCGGCAACTTAGGGCGCGTGGATGTCAACTGCGACGGGCGCGTCGACGACGCCGATTTGCTGACCGTGCTGTTCGCGTTTGGGGGCGGGTGCTAAGGTACACTACTCGCACCCATGCACGCAGAGGATCGCGCGAAGCGGCGGGCGGCGGTCGTGTCGCTGGGCTACAACCTAACGGCAACGGCGGTTAAGCTCGTCGCTGCGCTCATCACGGGGTCGGTTAGCCTGCTCTCGGAGGCGTTGCATTCGGCAACGGATGTGGTCGCGTCGCTGTTTGCCTATCTGGGCGTGCGCGTCGGCGCGACGCCGCCCGACCCGCAGCACCCCTACGGGCACGGCAAAGCGGAGACGCTCGCAGGCTTCGGCGAGGCGGTGCTACTGATTGCCATCGTCGGCTACCTGCTGTTTGAGGGCGTGCGCCGTTTGATCGTCGGCAGCGAACTGCAGCAGTTGGAGTGGGGCGCAGCGGTGATGGCGTTCTCCACGCTGACCAGCCTTGCGGTGGGGCAGTATGTGTGGCGCACGGGCAAACGCATGCACTCGCTCGCGCTGATGTCCAACGGGCAGCACCTAATGATCGACTTCTGGACAAGTTTGGGGCTGCTGGTTGCGCTGGGCATCATCTACTTCACGGGCTGGGTGTTCATCGACGCGCTGCTGGCGATAGGCATCGCGCTGTGGCTGTTTCGGGGCGCGTGGCAGTTGGCGGCGCGCGCCTTCCACGAACTTATCGACCACGCCCTGCCCGCCGAGGAACTCGCGCGAATCGACCAGATTCTGCGCTCGGAGCCGAACCTGCTGAGTTATCACCACCTGCGCACGCGCCGCTCTGGGGCGATGCGCTATGTGGAGGTGCATATCGTGCTGCCGCGCGAGTGGAGCCTGCAGCAGGCGCACGAGGTCGCCGACGCGCTGGAACGGCGCATCGAACGCGAGTTAGCCCCCGCCGAAGTCACGATTCACATGGATCCTTACGACCCCGACCGCGCCGCCGCCCGCGAGGAGAAGAACCTCTACCGCGAACTCCTGCGCTAATCGGGTACACTGTGTGCCGATGGAGCCGCGCACGCCATCGGAGACGGAAGTCGTGCTGACCCAGATGATGAACCCCGAACATGCGAACCCGCTGGGGAATGTGCATGGCGGCTGGGTGCTGAAACTCATCGACGAGGCGGGCGGAATTGTCGCCTCGCGCCACGCACGCAACCCCGCCGTGACGGTGGAGATCGACTCGGTGAGTTTCCGCGAGCCTGTGCATGTGGGCAATCTGGTGCATGTGCGGACGCGAATCGTGCGGGCGTGGCGCACCTCGATGGAGGTGGAGGCGGTCGTAGAAGCCGAGAACCCGCTCACGGGCGAGCGGCGCATCACTTCGCAGGCGTATCTGGTGTATGTCGCGCTGAACCATGCGGGACGCCCAACGCCCGTGCCGCCCGTGCTGCCCGAAACGGACGAGGAGCAGCGCAAGTACGAGGAGGCGGAACTGCGCCGCGCCGAGCGGCTCGCCCGACGCGAACGCGAACAGACGCCCCGATAGCCTACTCCAGCCGATGCGCGCCGCTCTCGTCGCGGTGCTTCTTGAGGTATTTCATAAACGGCGTGCCGCCCGTGCCGACGCGCGTCGGGTTCTTGGCGTCTTTGGCTTGCTGCTTGTAGATATACTGCGCCGCGTACTCCAAGTGCAACGCGCGGAACCGCTGGACGCCGTCGACGCAGGCGTTGTAGACCGCGCGCGGGTCGGCGTCGCCGCTGACTCGAACGACCTCGCGCACGCGCGAACGCGCCTCCACGGATTCAAGGAACCGCCTGTGCGCAGGAGGCATATAGAGGCGCATCTCCATCAGGTAGGTCTTCAGCGGGTCATCGGCGTGCTGAATGCCCAGCAAGCCGTCCAGTGTGGGGATGATACTGCTCTGCGCGCCCGTCTCGCCGCGGAACTGCTGGGGTTGCCCGCCATACGCCTCCACGCCCTCATACACCACGCCGTTGGGCAGCGCGGGGTTGTTCTTCCAGCCGTGAATGTAGGGGCGCACGCGATGGTAGTAGATGTACGGGTCGCACGCTTCGGGCATCCGTGCAAGCACGGCGTACATCGCCTCCAGCGCGGCAGCGACTTCGCGCAGGGCGTCGGTCAGCGTGGGGAGGTCGCCCGACTCAGCGGCGCGGATTGCCGTCGGGATCTGCCGTATTGCGCGCGCCGCCTTCGCCTCGATGTCCACATGAATCAGGATGAACCACTCCTCGTCGAGCCCCGCCAGAAAGTTCTGCAGTAGCACGATGTTGCCGAGTTCAATCGGCGCGTTGGGGTCTAAGCGTCGCCAGTTGTCCAGCGCGTAGGAGGCGTAGGACAGCACAGGCGGTCTGCCGAGGCGCTGGCTGAGTTCATACCACGGCACGGCAAGGTTCGCAGGGATGCGTTCGGCGGGCGCGTCGCCGTTCCACACATAGCCGTGCCCGATGTAGGAGAGTAGCAGCATTGCGCGGCGGCGTTCGCGGTCGGTCTGCAGCCGCTCGGCGCTTAGGCGCGGCGTCGCCTCCACGACTTGGCGTAGCCTGCGGGCAACCAGCAGTTTGGGCAGGTCGCCCGCGATTTGCTCCCACGGCGCGTAGTACGGGTCTTCCAGATACGGCAGCGGGTCGTCCGCAGGCAGGAAGCCCCGCTCTGGCGAGACCTCGTAGGCGTCTAACTGTAGTTCGTCCGAATATAGGGTCTGCATCGTTGCGCCCTCCGATGGGTATTATTGCCGTCGTTGGCAATTCGGTTTAGCCTGCCGTCGTTATTGGAGCGTCGCGCGCTCACTTCGGGCAGCGTGCGGCGCAGTTGCTTGAGCCAGTGTTCGGCGATTTGCTTGACGCTCATCTTCGCGGCGTCGGCGTCCGCTTGGGTGACGGTAATCAGCAGCCGCCCACGCACATAGATTTCGTACTGGGCGTCCTTGCGCACCTCTTTCAGCGTGATTTGGTCTTCGCTTAGCCGCTCGCCCAGCGCCTCTATAAGTCGCTCTTCCACGATTCGGGCGCGCTCCTGTACGGTCAGGTTGCCGTGCCCAGCACGCAAGCGCATGATAAACTTGCCGCCAATCGTGATGTCCACAAAGTTTTGGGCGAACGCGCCCGCCGCCAGCACTATTCCCAGAAGACACAAGAGTTTTCTCATCCGTGAACCTCCCGCTGAGAGTATACCCGCTATTTGACCAGCGTCAGGAAGTAGCGGTGGACGCGCGTGTCATCGGTCAGTTCGGGATGGAAGGCGGTCGCCAGCAAGTTGCCTTGCTGCACGGCGACGATTTTGTCTTCGAAGGTGCCTAGCACCTGTACGCCTGCGCCGACGCGCGAGACGATAGGCGCGCGGATAAACACCCCGCGTATGGGCTGGTCGGGCGTTGGGGCAAAGGGAATGTCTGCCTCGAAACTCTCAATCTGCCTGCCGAAGGCGTTGCGTATGACGGCGATGTCCATCAGCCCCAAGCGCGGCTGGTCGCTGCCCTCAATCTCCTTTGCCAGCAGAATCAGCCCCGCGCAAGTGCCGTAGATGGGCATCCCGTGCTGGGCGCGGGCGCGAATCGCCGCATCCAGCCCGTAGCGCGCCATCAGTTTGCCAATCGTCGTGCTTTCGCCGCCAGGGATGATTAGCGCGTCGACGCCCTCCAAGTCGCCCACCTTGCGCACCTCGCGCGTGTCGACGCCGATGCGCGTTAGGGTCGCCATGTGTTCTGCGAAGTCGCCTTGAAGCGCCAGTACGCCGATGGTCATAGGCTCCTCACGGGGCGAAAAATTCGGCGCAGGGGCAACTCGAAGTTGGGCAGCACATCCTCGCCCGAAAGCGTGTGGTCAAGGCTCAGCGTCTGCTCTGTGCCGTCGGCGCGGTAGACGCTCACCTGCTGGCGGAACGGGTCTACATACCACACCAGCCGCGCACCTGCCTCCAGCCACAGGGCGGCTTTTTGGGTGACCTCGCGTTGGCTCTCGCTGCGCGAACGGATTTCGACCACCAAGTCGGGCGGGATGCGCCAGAAGCCTTCGGGCAGTGGGTCGGGAATGCGTTCGGCAGCAAGATACGCCATGTCAGGCGCAAGCACCGATTCCGCGCCGTCGGCGTGCTGTATCACAAAGCCCGTCTCCGCGCCGCAGACCACGCCCAGTGCGCGCTCTTCCACGAACTGTGCAACGGGCAACGAGACGCGAATCGCTAAGATGCCGTGCAGCGAGGTTGTCGGCGACATCGTGATGACCTCGTCGCGCAGGAGTTCCGCGCGCGTCTCGCTATCGGCGAAACGCGCCTCGAACTCCGCTGCGCTCATGCGTTCTCGTTTGGCGACTGCCATCTCGCGCTACCACCCGCGCACAGCCATCAGTTCCTCTTCGGCGAGGCGGCGCACATCGAGGCTCGGCATCGCCTCGCCCAGCCCTTTGGAGATTTCCGCCAGCACTTCAGGCTCGCGGTAGTAGGTGACGGCGTCCACAATCGCGCGGGCGCGCGTTTCGGGGTCGGACGACTTGAAGATGCCCGACCCGACGAAGACCGCCTCCGCGCCCAGCCACATCATCAGCGCGGCGTCCGCAGGGGTCGCCACCCCGCCCGCCGAGAAGTTCGGCACGGGCAGCCGTCCCGTCTGGTGAATCTCCACCACCAGGTCGTAGGGGGCTTGCAGTTGCTTGGCGATGGTCATCAGTTCGTCTTCGGGCGCGCTGTGGATACGGCGAATGTCGCGCATAATCGCGCGCATGTGGCGCACCGCCTCCACGATGTTGCCTGTGCCCGCCTCGCCTTTGGTGCGGATCATCGCCGCGCCCTCGCCGATTCGTCGCAGCGCCTCGCCCAAGTCGCGCGCGCCGCACACAAACGGCGTCTTGAACGCATGCTTGTTCACATGGTGTTCCTCGTCGGCGGGGGTCAGCACCTCGCTTTCGTCGATGAAGTCCACCCCTAACGCCTCCAGAATCATCGCTTCGGCGAAGTGCCCGATACGGCATTTCGCCATCACGGGGATGGTGACGGCGTTCATAATCTCCTCGATAATCACGGGGTCGGACATGCGGGCGACTCCACCTTCGCGTCGGATGTCGGCGGGCACGCGCTCGAGCGCCATCACAGCGACGGCGCCCGCCTCTTCGGCAATCTGCGCCTGCTCGGCGTTGACGACATCCATAATCACGCCCCCGCGCAACATCTCGGCGAGACCGACTTTTGTGCGCCAGGTGGCTTTCTGAACCTCGTAGCGGTTGCTCTGCTCGTGGGTCGAAACATGCGTAGTCATAGCGTGCAGATTATACCTGACGGCGACTACTCGGCTTCGATTCCTTGCTGGCGTAGCCGTTCGCGCAACTGTTCCAACTCGGCTTGCAGTTGCTGGGCGCGCGCCTCGGCTTGCTCGGCGCGTTCGCGCTCCTGCTGCGCCTGCGCCTCTGCCTGCTCACGCGCCGCACGCTCCCGCGCCTCGCGCTCCTCTCGCGTCAACACCAACTGCCCCTCACCGTCCCACAACCGCAACCACGACCACACACGACCACGATACTCCCCACGCCATACCCCCAAATACGCGCCCAACACCGCACTCCACAACCACCCCCGCGCGTCAGGCTCTATCCGCACATAATCCCGACCCACCAGCCGATACCCCACCAACTCCCCACTCCGACGGTCAAACCAAAAATACTCAGGCACACGAAACACATGCGCGTAAAACTGCGCATTCGCGTCCACATCCTTCCCGCGCGTGGACGGCGAAACAAACTCCACCACTAAGTCGGGATACCGCCCGTCCTCGTTCCACACCACCCAACTCTCGCGCGGCTTGGTTCCGTCTACATCGCGCACAAGGAAAAAGTCGGGACCCTTGAAGCGCGGCTTGCGCTTGACGGTTTTCGCCTCTACATACTCTTCAATCTCTTTGGCTTGTTCGATGCTGTAGTAGATGAACATATTGCCGCCGCAGAAGTAGTGGGTGGGTTCGCCGAGGTGGTTGCGGACGAGTTCGTCGAGGAGTGTGATGCTCACGACATGCCAATCGGATTCCATTTTGTCTCCGTCTCCAGAGGGGAGTTTGAGTTGTTGGAGTTGCTCAAGGGACGCGACGATAGGGTCTGGGCAGGGTTGGGGTGTGTCCTGCCGTTTGGTGCGTGGTTTGCGTTTGGGTTGGGCGGTTGCCGTCTGCGTCGCCATGGCGCTCGAAATTGTACCCTATCGCAGGGCGCGCGCCTCTTTTTGGAGGGCAAGCGCAACGGCGAACAACGCACAGACGCTTGTGCTGACGGCGACGGCGGTCGGCGCGCCCCACAGTTGCGCGAGTTTGCCAATCAGCAGCGAGGCGAACGGCGCAGGCGCGTTGATTGCCCAAGTGTGCAGCGAGACGACCCGCCCGCGCAAGTAATCGGGCGCGGCGGTCTGCAGCGCGGTGTTCGTGCTGACCAGTTGCATCACGCCGAACATGCCTGCCAGCGTCAGCAGCCCTTTCGCCACAAGCGGGTGCGTTGTCAGCGCGAAGCCAATCACGCTCCACGCGAAGCCATTCGCTGCCCCAATCACCAGCCAGCCGCGCGGAACCTCGCCGCTCAGCCGCGCGGTCAGCAGCAGCCCCGCCAGCGACCCCACCCCCGCGAAAGTATACAACTGCCCCAGCCCCGTCTTGCCTACCTGCAGCACCTCCGCCGCAAAGACAGGCAGCAACACCAAGTACGATAACCCGAAGGTACTCAGCACCAGCACATTCACCCAGAGCAGCATCAGCCCGCGCCGCGCCCGCACAAACGCCACGCCCTCCCGCAGCGACTGCAGGATACCCGTCGGCGCACGCCCGTCCGTGCTGGGCTGAACGCGCAAACTCAGCAGCGCGAGCAGAATCGCCGAGAAACTGAGCGCGTTCACCAAAAAACACGGCGCCGCGCCCACCCACTCCAATAGAAGCCCGCCAATCGCGGGTCCCAGAATGCGCGCGGTGTGGAACGCCGCCGCGTTGAGCGCAATCCCGTTCGCCAAGTGCGCGCGCGGCGCCAGATGCGCCACCAGCGACTGGCGCGTCGGCAAGTCTACCGTCAGCACCAGCCCGTTCAGCAGCGCAAGCGCCACGATGTATTCGTAGCGAATAGCCCCTGCATAGGTCAACGCCGCCAACGCAAACGCGCTCAACGCGAACAGACTCTGCGTGATCAGCAAGATGTTGCGGCGGTTCCAGCGGTCGGCAAGCGCGCCGCCAATCGGCGCGAGAAACAACATCGGCACGCCGCTCGCGAAGCCCACCACCCCCAACAAAAACTCCGAGCGCGTCAACTCGTACACCAGCCAACTCTGCGCGACATTCTGAATCCACGAGCCGACGAACGACAGGAACGCGCCCACCCAGTACCTGCGAAAGGCGGGCGAGCGCATCGCCTGAAAAGTGCTACTCCGATGAGCCGCTGAAGACGCCGCGTGCGCAACTTCCGTTTCTAACGATGGTTTGGACACGCCGACGGTACTATACCCCACCCGACTGTCTGCTGTTTGGGCGCGCTGCAGGCGATGAGGGTCAGTTCCGAAGCACCGCTGCAGCCCCAACGCGCGCCCGCTGCACGACGCAGAAATGCGAAGGTGAACTGAGCGGACATCCCCAGCGGGTATCCTTTACGCTCGAATGCAGACGGAGACGGACATTCGGCAGGCGGGTGGGCGGCTGGCATGGGCGGCGCTGGGATGGATTGCGCTGGTCGCCTTTCTGGACACCTTCGCGATTGTGCCTGTGCTCGCGCCCTATGCCAAGCGCGCCCTACAGGCGACCGATGCGCAGGCGGGACTGATTCTGGGGCTTTACTCGCTGGCGAACCTGCTGGCGAACTTCTATTCGGGCGTGCTAATCGACCGCTTTGGGCGCAGGGTTCCGATGGCGCTCAGTTTGTGGGCGGCGGGCGTGCTGATTGCGCTCTATCCGTTGGCGACCACTCCCGAACTGCTGATGGCGCTGCGGGTGCTGCACGGTGCAACGGGCGCGGTGTTTGTGCCTGCGCTGTTTGCGCTGGTGGGCGAGTACGGCAAGCGCAACCGCACGGGCGCGATGGGCGGTGCAGGTGCACTGATTGGGCTGGTCGCGCTACTGGGACCTCCAATCGGCGGGATTGTCGCCCGCGACTATGGCGAACCCGCGCTGTTTGGCGGCGTGGCGGCGTTGATGCTCATCGGCGGAGTTGCCGCGCTGCTGGTGCAAGACCCTCCGCGCGCAGGGCAGGTGCAGGCGTCTCTTCACCCGCGCGAGGCGCTTCGTCTGCTTGATCTGCGGCGCATGTACCTGCTCACGCTGGCGATGACCTTTATGATGGGCGCGCTGACCTTCGCCTTGCCCGTGCTGTTGCAGGATGCGGGCTACGACGCGGCGTATCGGGGCAGGCTGTTCGGGCTGCTCGCGCTGGTCTCTATCGCGCTGATGGCGTCGATACGGCGCGGCAGGCTGTTGGGCGGCGCGCTGGGGCGGGCGATGCTCGGCGCGGCGTTCATGGCGGCAGGCGCGCTGGGGCTGAGCCTGCTCGCAGACGCGCCGCAGGCGTTCTGGGGCGTGGCGGCACTGTATGGCGTCGGCTTCGGGCTGGTGTTTCCCGCGGTGCATCTGGGCGCGTTCGAGGGCGCGCCCGACCACCTGCGCGGGGTCAGCCTCGCGCTGTTGCATGCGTTCTACTCGCTGGGCTATGTGCTGGGTCCCGCGATGGCAGGCGTGGTGGGCGCGGCGTATGCGGGCTATCTCGGCGCGGCGTTCGGTTTAGTCCTGCTGGCAGCGACTTTGGGGCTGCGGCGAACACGATAGGGGGTCTGGGGCAGATGGGCAGACACGCAGGTCGGGGGCAGACACATAGGTCTGCCCCTACAGGGGCTGCGGCGCGCTCGGCTCGATAACCGCGTGCGCCTGCTCGCTCTGTTGCGCCCGATACTCCAGCGCGGCGCGCACCAGCCCCACAAACACAGGGTGCGGGCGGTTCGGACGCGACTTGAACTCTGGATGGAACTGCCCTGCAAGGAAAAACGGATGGTCGGGCAGCTCGATCATCTCCACGAGGCGGTTGTCGGGCGAGACGCCGCTGAACACCAGCCCGTGCCGCTCCAAGAGGGTACGGTACTCGTTGTTCACCTCGTAGCGGTGGCGGTGCCGCTCGTAAATCACCGTGTCGCCGTATACGCGCGCCGCCAGCGAGTTCGGCAGTAGCCGACACGGGTACGCGCCCAAGCGCATCGTGCCGCCTTTGTCGCCGACGCCGCGCTGCTCAGGCAGTAGGTGAATCACGGGGTGCGGGGTGTCGTGGTCTACCTCTTCGGTGTGCGCGCCCTCTAAGCCCGCCACATGCCGCGCGAACTCAATCACCGCCATTTGCATCCCGTAGCAGATGCCATAAAACGGCACGCCGTTCTCGCGGGCGTAGCGGATGGCTCTGAGTTTGCCTTCCACGCCCCGTGCGCCGAACCCGTGCGCCACTAAGATTCCGTCCACATGCGCCAGCCGCTCCGCTGCGTCCACCTGCTCCAACTCCGATGAGTCCACCCAGTCGATCTCCACCGCCGCGTCGTTTGCCGCGCCCGCGTGGTGGAACGACTCGGCGATGCTGATGTACGAGTCGCGGTTTTCGATATACTTGCCCACCAGCGCGATTCGGCATCGGGCGCGCGGGCGCTTGAGCCGCTCCACCATCTGCTCCCAGTCGCTCAGGTCGGGCACAAGGTCGGGCAGTCCCAAGCGTCGCAGCACAAGCCGCGCCAGCCCCGCCCGCTCGAACAGCAACGGGATTTCGTAGATAGTCTCCACATCGAGCGACTCAATAACCGCGTTATGCGCCACATCGGTAAACAGCGAGATTTTGGCGCGCACCTCGTCGGGCAGGGGCGTGCGCGTGCGACAAATCAGCACATCAGGTGTGATTCCGATTTCACGCAACTTGATCACGCTGTGCTGCGTGGGCTTGGTCTTGATTTCGTCCCAGCGTCCGACAGTGGGAATCAGCGTGACATGGATATACATCACATTCTCTGCGCCTGCGTCTTTGCGGAACTGGCGGATGGCTTCCAGAAAGGGCAGGCTCTCGATATCGCCGACGGTGCCGCCCACCTCAGCGATTACGATGTCGGCGTTCTGCTCGCGCCCCACGCGGCGGATATGCTCCTTGATTTCATCGGTGATGTGCGGGATGACCTGCACGGTCGCGCCCAAGTAGTCGCCCCGACGCTCCTTGTCAATCACGGATTTGTAGACGCGCCCTGTGGTGAGGTTGGAGTTGCGGGTGCAGCTCACATCGAGGAACCGCTCGTAGTGCCCCAAGTCCAGGTCGGTCTCTGCGCCGTCGTCGGTCACGAACACCTCGCCGTGTTGGTAGGGGTTCATCGTGCCCGCGTCGACATTGATGTAGGGATCCATTTTGAGGGGGGCGACGGTGTAGCCCCTGCTGCGCAGGAGCCTGCCTAAGCTGGCGGCGGCGATCCCCTTGCCAATCGAACTCACGACGCCGCCCGTCACAAAGATATATTTCGTGCTGGACACGCGCGCTGCCTCCTTGAACCGACGCTGCGAGAGTATACCTGATAGCGACGCTTCTGCTTCGGGTCTGACGCGCACTGTGAGATGGCAACAATTCACCACTGAATGGGTAGATTCTGCCCACTCAGTGGGTAAAATCTGCCCACGATGAAGCCACGCTGGATACGCGAGCCTCTCGAACAGGCGCTGCGGGTTATGCCTGCCGTGTTTTTGCAAGGCGCGCGGCAGGTCGGCAAAACGACGCTGGCGCAGCAACTGGTGGAGGCGGGCGTCATGACCGCCTACTTCAGCTTCGATGACTTGTCCTTCCTGCAAGCAGCAGAGCGCGACCCGCAGGGCTTTGTGGACGCGCTGCCTGAACGCGCGGTGATTGACGAAGTGCAGCGCGCGCCGCAGGTGTTGCTGCCGCTCAAGGCGCGCATCGACGCGAATCGCCGCGCGGGGATGTTCCTGCTCACAGGCTCCGCCAGCCCGCAGGCGTTGGCGCACGCTGCCGACGCGCTCGTCGGGCGGATGGCAGTGCTGACCCTGCATCCGTTCTCGCAAGGCGAGATTGAGGGCGTGCGCGAGACTTGGCTGGCGCGCGCCTTCGAGGGACGCTGGCAAATCGCCACAGTGCCCCCAGACGAGGTGTGGCGTCGCGTCTTGCGCGGCGGCTACCCCGAAGCCGTCCTGCGAGCAGACCCTACTGAACGACGGCTATGGTTCCGCGCCCTTGCCGACACCCTGCTCACCCGCGATGTCGCGATGCTCGCCGACATCGAGCGCACAGCGGATATGGCGCACCTGCTCCAACTGCTCGCTGCCCTTGCCTGCCAACTGCTGAATGTGGCGAACCTCTCGCGCGAGATGGGCATGCCCCACACGACGCTGCAACGCTACTTGCGGCTGCTGGAACGGCTGATGGTGATTGTGCGCATTCCCGCGTGGCACGCGCAGGCACATCACCAACTGCTCAAAACGCCGAAAGTGCTGATGAACGATACGGGGCTGGCGGCGGCGCTGCTCAACCTTGACGAGACGCGCCTGCCAAGCGACGCGCTTGCGCGGGGTCGCCTGCTGGAAAACTTCGTCGGGATGGAACTCCTCAAGCAAATCAGCTACGCGCCAGAGCCATACCGACTGTACCACCTGCGCAACAGCAAGGGGCGCGAGGTGGACTTCCTGCTGGAAGACGCCGACGGCAGGCTGCTCGGCATCGAGGTGAAGGCGACCGCGACAGTAAGTGCAGACGATTTTCGGCATCTGCGCGTCGTCGCAGAATGGCTGGGCGCGCGTTGGGCAGGCGGCGTGGTGCTGTATACGGGAGCGACCTTACTTCCCTTCGGCGAGCGGCTCTGGGCGATGCCTATCCCATGCCTGTGGCAGGCAGGGTAGAATATAGGCGGAGTGGGCGATGAAGGCGCGTGTGAACTTTATCCGAGAGCTGCTGACGCGCAACTATGAGGGCAGTCCGTGGCACAGCTTTAAGACCGCCGTGCGCGACCTGACCGACGAGGAAGCGCTGTGGGTTCCCCCCACAGGCTATAAGGGCTACCGCTGGGCGGACGGCACGATCCTGAAAATCATCTTCCACCTCGGCGCGGACAAGTTGGTGCAAATCTCCACCGCGTTCGGCGAGGGCAGTGTGGACTGGCATGCGATGGAGGTGCGCTTCCGTGCGATGGGCGGGAATCTTGCCGCCGCGCTCCAAATCGCGCAGGAGGGCTACGAGACCACCCTCGACGCGCTTGCCCCCCTCACCGACGACGACCTCGAAGTGGAACGCCCCTACTGGGGCGGCGGGCGCATGCCCACAGGCGACCTCTTCCTGATGCTCGCCGAACACGATGCGTATCACGCTGGGCAAATCATCTACATCCGCGGCATGTACGCTGCGCAGAAGGGGAAATAGCCATGCAGAAAAAAACGGTGCGCGATATCGAAGTGCAGGGCAAGCGCGTGTTGGCGCGTGTGGACTTCAATGTGCCGATGCAAGACGGGCAGATTACCGACGATCGGCGCATTCGGGAGTCGCTGCCGACGATTCAGTACCTGCTGGAGCGCGGCGCGACGGTGATTCTGATGTCGCACTTCGGGCGTCCGAAGGGGCAGCGCGACCCGAAGTATAGCCTGCGCCCTGTGGCGACGCGACTGGAGCAGCTGCTGGGGCGTCCCGTCCACTTTTTCGACGACTGCATCGGCGCGACGGTGGAAGCGGGCGTCGCGAGCCTACCGCCGAACTCGGTCGCACTGCTGGAGAATGTGCGCTTCTACTCGCAGGAGGAGGCGAACGACCCTGAGTTTGCGCGTGCGCTGGCGCGGCTGGGTGAGGTCTATGTGAACGATGCGTTCGGCTCAGCGCATCGCGCACACGCCTCCACTGAGGGCGTCGCGCACTACCTGCCCGCCGTCGCAGGCTTGCTGATGGAGAAAGAGCTGCGCTACTTGGGGCAGGCGCTCGCCAACCCCGAACGCCCCTTCGTCGCGATTCTGGGCGGCGCGAAAGTCCACGACAAAATCGGCGTGATTCAGAACCTGCTGCCGAAGGTGGACAAGCTGCTGATTGGCGGCGGGATGGCGTTCACCTTCCTGAAGGCGCAGGGCTACGAGATTGGCAAGTCGCTGCTGGACGCTGACAGCCTCGAATTCGCCGCGCAGATGCTGCAGCAGGCGGGCGATAAAATCGCCTTACCGACCGATGTGGTCGTCGCGCCCGCGCTGGAGTCGAACGCGCCCACCCAGACCGTGCCCGTCAGCCAGATCCCGCCCGACCAGATGGGGCTGGACATCGGCGCGGCGACGGCGCAGGCGTTCAGCGAGATTGTGAAAGCCGCACGCACCGTCGTCTGGAACGGACCGCTGGGCGCGTTCGAGACCCCGCCATTTGAGCAAGGCACGCGCGCGGTGCTGGGTGCGCTTGCCGAGTCGGGCGCGGTCTCGATTCTGGGTGGGGGCGATACCGCGGCAGCCGCCGAGCAACTCGGCTTCGCCGACCAGATGACCCATATCTCCACAGGCGGCGGCGCGTCGCTGGAGTTTTTGGAAGGCAAGACCCTGCCCGGCGTTGCCGCGCTGCAGGACGCCTGAATTCGCGGCGAAAAACCCCAATTCATAGCAGGAATCGGGCAAATTCGGTCGCATATCTATCACTGGAGGTACCGACCATGCGAAGGAGCGGATTTACACTGATTGAGCTTTTGGTCGTTATCGCGATTATCGCCATTTTGGCGGCAATACTGTTCCCCGTGTTTGCGCGGGCGCGCGAGAAGGCACGGCAGACCCAGTGCGTCTCGAACGCCAAGCAGATTGCCACTGGGCTTTACATGTATACGCAGGACTACGACGAGATACTGGTGCCTTTCGCGTATGGTTTCCCATATTCTCGCCTGCGCTGGCCTAGCTACGACAACCCGAATGTGTTGGTCAACTGCCCGCTGCACAGCTGCCGCTGGCCGGGGTTGCTGCATCCATACATCAAAAATCATCAAATCTACCGCTGCCCCAGCTATTCGGGACCGTATGTGTTCAACTGTCCCAGTCCGACGGCGGGACCGTTTTGTGAAATGTCTTATGGTGCGAACTATGGTCAGGTACGCGGCGTGCTGCGCATTGCTTGCATCAACACCAATTTGGTGAACTCCGCATCATTACCCGAAATCCCCTCGCCTGCGGATGTTGCAGTGATTACCGACTCGAACGGGTCGTTGCTGTTTTTCAACCCGCTCGAATGGCCCTTCGACCAGAACTGCGACACCGAAGACAATCTCAACGACACTAACGCTGGTCTGGGGCAGTGTACAGACAGAACGCGCTGGTACAATGTGGCAGGTGCGCGTCGGCATATTGACGGGATGAGCGCGGTGTTTGCCGATGGGCACGCAAAGTGGATTCCGTACAAGCGCTTCCTCAACGATCCTGTACTGTGGGGCGCGGATATTCCACCACGCAACCCGATTCCGAATGCGCCCCAGTGCCAGTACTGATACCGATCGCCGAGCCAAAGTTTGTAAATGCATCGGCTCCGAATCCCCCCGCACCCCGACCCTCTTCCCCCTTGATAAGGGGGAGAGGGCAGGAAGCGGGGGGGATTCTGCTGGCGGGGGCAGGTGATGTGCCTGCCCCCGCTTGTTTACTCCACCCGAAGCAGCTCCATCAGCGGGGCGATTGTCGGCTGCGCGTCCAGATTCCACACGAACCGCAGCACCTCGTCTTGTCGTGTGCGGGGCAGCGCCCACTCGGTCAGCACATAGAACTTTGCCTCGACCTCCTCGTCGCTCATGGGGTTGCGGGCATGCCCGCGCGGGAAGGTGTTCTCCTCGGTCAGCGTGCGCCCGTCCTTGAGGTAGAGCGTGATGCGGTTCGGGATGCCTTCGGGGTAGCGGGCGTCCATTTCGGGGTTGTGGCGCACCGTGATACGGCTCACCAACTCCAGCAGCGTGGGGTCGGTGTAGCGCGCCTCCTCGAAGGTGTCCAAGTCCACTTTGCCATCCATCAGCGTCGCGCCGACGATGTAGGGCAGGCTGTGGTCGGCGGTCTCGCGGCTCTGCGGACGCCACTTCTCAGGCTCGCTGCCAATAATCGAGTAGCACGCCTCGAAGGTGTCGATCTCGATGCGCTCAATCTGGCGGATGTCGCCGCCGATTTGCTCGCGCAGCGCCAGCGCCGCCCACACCGCGCTCTGTGCGTGGTACTCCACGGGGTAATACTTGATGTAGGTCTCGTTGATCATGAACCCGCGCCCGTCCTCGCCGCCGAGCGCGCCGACCCTAAATTCGCCTGAGACTTGCTTCATAAAGCCCATCTTGCCCTCGAAGATTTCGGAGGGTCCTGTGAGTCCGTGCTTGGCGAGCCAGCTGGCGAACACGGCGTGTCGGCTGGCGTTGGCGAAGGCGCACCCTTTCCACGCGGAGATTTCGCCGACGCGCGTTTGGCGCATCGCCAGCCCCGACACGCCTGCGATGCTCATCGCATGGCGCGTGGCGGTCGCGTCCAGCCCCATCAGTCGGCTTGCCGCCGCCGACGCCGAGAACAGCCCGTAGTTCACATGATCCCAGCCGCGCGCCCGCAGGCTCGCCGAATCGCACAGGCGACACTGAATCTCGTATGCCAGCACGGTCGCCAGCAGCGTCTCCTTGCCTGTGCTGCGCTCCGCTTCGGCGACCGCCAGCACCGCCGCGAGGTTGTCGCTGGGGTGCGCAGGCTCTTTGGACAGGTAGGTGTCGTTGTAGTCCAGGTAGCGGATGAGCAAGCCGTTGGCGAAGGCTGTCCAGTCGGGCGAGGCTTTGTGCGCCGTGCCGAGAATCGTCGCCCCGTAGGGGCTGCTTACTTGGGTCGCGACTGCGCGCACTTGCTGCGCCGTTTCCGAACGCCACGCGCCGAACGCGCACGCCATCGAGTCGATAATTCGCCGCTTCGCTTCGTGAAGGGCTGCTGGGGGCAGCGCTTCGTACTTGAGTTCCGTAGCGTAGTGTGCAAACCGTTCTGCCAAAGTCATCTTCATACCTCCCTAAAGGTTGATGTTGCGGGGGGAATTGTACCTGTTGGCTGCTGACTTGACACGCCCGCACCCAATCAGGTAAATTGCTTGCCCGTACTGATTTGGGAGACTGCGATGGCGAAAAGCACCCGCGCCACACGAACCAAGCGCACGAAGGGCGCGTCCACGCGCACAAAGCAATCGCTGCCCGCGCCGTCGGGCAAGCCCGTGATTATCGTGGAATCGCCCGCCAAGACGCGCACGCTCGCCAAAATCCTCGGCGGCGCGTACACCATCGAGGCGTCGATGGGGCATGTGCGCGACCTGCCCAAGTCTAAGCTGGGGGTGGATGTCGAGAACGACTTCCAGCCCATCTACACGCCGCTGCCCGACCGTAAGGAGACGCTGCAGCGCCTGCACGCCGTGACGCAGGGCGCGCCTGTGGTGTACCTGGCGACCGACCCCGACCGCGAAGGCGAGGCAATCGCGTGGCACATCCAGCAGGCGCTCGGACTGCAGAACGCGCAGCGCATCGAGTTCAACGAAATCACCGCCGCCGCCGTGCAACGCGCCCTGCAAAGCCCGCGCGCGATTGACCTTGACCGCGTGAACGCGCAGCAGGCACGGCGCGTGCTGGATCGGCTGGTCGGCTACCAAATCAGCCCGCTGCTGTGGCGCAAACTGCGCGGCGGACGCAACGCGCTCAGCGCAGGGCGCGTGCAGTCGGTCGCCGTACGCCTGATCGTCGAACGCGAACGCGAAATCCGCGCTTTTGTGCCCGAAGAGTACTGGAAAATCACCGCCACGCTGACCCCCAAAACCGAACACTTCCCCTTCGACGCCGAACTGCGCCAAAAAGGCGACGCCAAGATCGAACTCAAGACCGAAGCGGACGCCAACGCCGTGCTGAATGACCTGCAGGGCGCGACCTACATCGTCGAGTCGGTGGAGAAACGCCAGCGCAAGCGCACGCCGCCCCCGCCGTTCATTACCAGCACCCTCCAGCAGGAAGCCTCGCGCAAACTCGGCTTCTCTGCCAAGCGCACGATGCAAATCGCGCAGCAACTCTACGAGGGCGTCGAACTCGGCGACGAGGGCGCGGTCGGACTCATCACCTACATGCGCACCGACTCGGTACGCCTGTCCAACGAGGCGCTGCAGATGGCGCGCGAGTTCATCCAAGCGAACTACGCGCCCGACTACCTGCCCAGCAAGCCGCGCCAGTATAAAACCAAATCGGGCGCGCAGGACGCCCACGAAGCCATCCGCCCGACCGATGTGAACCGCACGCCCGATGCGGTCAAGCCCTACCTCACGCCTGAACAGTTCCGCCTGTACGAACTCATCTGGAAGCGGTTTGTGGCAAGCCAGATGGCAGAGGCGCAACTGGAGGTCACCAGCGTCAACATTCGCGCACGCGACTACCTGTTCCGCGCGTCGGGCACGGTGGTGCTGTTCGACGGATTCCTGCGCCTGTACCAGGAGGGCAAGGACACTGCCGAACGCGACGAGGAGGAGCTGCCGCCGCTGCCCCCGCTGCAACAGGGTGAACTGCTGGACTTGCTGAAGCTGACCCCCAGCCAGCACTTCACGCAGCCGCCCCCACGCTACACCGAAGCGACGCTGGTCAAAACGCTGGAGCAAAACGGCATCGGACGCCCCAGCACCTACGCGACTATCCTCTCCACCATTCAAGAGCGCGGCTATGTCGCGCTGGAGAACCGCGCCTTCAAGCCGACGCCGCTCGGCGAGGCGGTCAACGACTTTCTCGTCAAGCACTTCCCCGAACTGTTCGATGTGCCCTTCACCGCGCGGATGGAGCAGGAACTCGACGAGATCGAAGAGGGCAAGGCGGACTGGGTGCAGGTGGTGCGCAACTTCTATAATCCGATGCAGCAGCAACTGCAGCGTGCCAGCAGCAGCGACGAGCGCGTGGAGGTGCCCGTTGTGGAGACCGACCGCGCGTGCCCGACCTGCGGCGCGATGATGGTGCTGCGCACAGGGCGCTACGGGCAGTTCCTCGCCTGCTCGCGCTACCCCGACTGCAAGACGACGCTGCCTGTGGGCGCGACGGGTATCCGCTGCCCCGTGTGCAACACGGGCGAAATCGTGCAACGCAAGTCCAAAAAGGGGCGCGTGTTCTACGGCTGCACCACCAAAGGCTGCTCGCTGCTCACTTGGGACAAGCCAACGGGCGCGCTCTGCCCCAAGTGCAACGCGCCGCTGGTCGAAAAGACGCTCAAACGCGCCCAGCAGCGCATCATCGCCTGCAACAACGCCGAATGCGACTACCGCGAAACGCGCACCCTTGCGGAAGAGGACGCCATCATGGATGCGGTTTCGTAGACTCATAGCAGGAATCTCGCGCCCCTGTGCATATTTATAGGTCAGTTGGGGGTTTGATGATGAACCGCGGTGTAGAGGAAAGCGTCTACCGACGCTGGGCGCCGCTGGGAAAGCGGGCGCTGAGGAAACTGATGATTATAGGGGTGCTACTACTGGCGACTGTGTTTATCGGGCAGTGGTACCGCTTGCGCTATGAAGACACTTACATCACTCGACTCCCTCATGGGGCTTTCGAGTTGGCCTTGTTTGAGGATGGGGGAATAAACCTATTTGCCGTCTCCGCAGATGGGCTTAGTTTTTATTTGCATGATGTTAGAAACCTTCTCATCGTTGACAGGCAAACCAACCGCCTGACGAGGATGCAGATGCCTATACCCCTCGAGGGTACCGATATCGGTTCTGGCGGTTTAGTTGTTATCGTTGGGATGTGCCAAGAGATAGAACCCATTTCTAACATCGATCTATCGGAGAGTTGGAAAACCGAGACCGCACGGCGCATCTGGGTGATTCGAAGCGATGGGACGATCGACAAGGCGCGCACTGAGGGATTCAACCGCGCCTTGAACCAATTTTTTCAAAAGCATCCGCTTGGGGACGCTGTCTGCTTCACACAAGTATGCTTCTTTACAAGCACTCGACTGGGGCTTCGAATCGCCCCGCCCGTGTTGCTAAAAGGCTCAGCAGTTATTCCCAAGCATATGGGTAAGCTGTTAGTGCTTAGAGACGACGGAGGGTATGAGGAACCGCTCTACGCTTGGGCTGCCTCGAACGATGGCAACCTGCTGCTTGAGGACACTCGCTTTATCGGACTCGAAGCGCAAAAGAAAGGGACGCACAAAAACTTTTTCAGTGATAACCTGGTGGAGTATGTTATTCTCGAAAGGGATGGTACGGAGTACAGACGGGATCAAGCACTTGCCTATCCAAGAGAACCCGTTCCGATGCGACGGATACAGCTTGATAAAAACATCCGAACAGACCTCACCCTGCAGATTCAAGATCTGCACAAGGAGGGTGTCATCTTATTTGCAGATGGAGCGCGCTTGGACTCACAGGGGCGACTCTACTTACCAGGAACCACTACCAAACGCCGACTCCACTCGGTTTGGTTGCCTGGGCGGAGAGATCGTCTGGAGCTCCTGGACGGCTATGTGATTGCCCGTTTTATGCCTGACGGGCGATTCGATAGGATTGTCGCACGCCTAAAGATGCCCACCTATAGATGTCACCATCATCAACTGTGGGACATCGACAGCGCGGGGAATCTCTACTACTTAGAGTTTGGTTCGAAAGGGGTGGGGATTCGAGTCGTTAAAGGCGAGTAGTGGAGAGAGGCGCCTTCGTTTCGATTCCCCGTGCGCTGCTATTCGCTACCGTATCATCGTGCCGATGCCTGCGTCGGTGAAGACTTCGATGAGCAGGGCGTGCGGGATGCGCCCGTCGAGGATGTGGGCGAGGGTGACTCGGAACGCTCTGCACACCAACGCGAGGTACACTCTCTGTGGAGGCGATGAGCGTGCAAAAAGTTCACTGGGCGGAGCGCATCGTGGTTGACCCCGAAATTCATCACGGGGAGCCGTGCATTCGCGGCACGCGTCTCATAAACTTGCAACTAACCCCATAAAGTCGGCAGCACTTACGATAGCAATCCCTTGATAGCTGCCCAGCGGCAGCAGATGGCGGCGGTCGCCTGTCACGATATGACTGGCGCCGCCAACAACCGCGCACTCCAGTACCTTATGATCCTCTGGATCCGAAACAACGCCAGTGAGAGTGTTGGCGATTTGAACCACACGCGAGAAGAGAAGAATCTCGTTGACAGCCTCAACAATATCGTCCTCTGGCATATTGCGCTTCAAACGGAGTACCGCCTCCAGCTCCGCCAGAATCTCTTGACAGGTGACGGACTCCACGATACCTTCGCGTGCTGCCATAAGGCACTGATGAGCTTTCCCTCGCCAGCCCAAGCCAGAAAACAGAATGTTGGTATCGAACACCACTACGGGTCGCATGCGCGGTACTCGTGAATCAGGTTATCAACGAATGACTCACGCTCCTCTTCGGTCATTGCGTCCCAGTTCAGTCCGCGCTCCGCGCACAGGTGGCGCATCTGGCGTTCCCCCTCGGCAATGGTGCGCTGCCACCAGGCATCGCGCGCCGCGCTCAACATCTGTAGCACAGCCCGCTGTCGCTCTGGGGGCAACTGTAGAATCAGCTCCACAATCTGCTCGTCCGACAGCTCCAGCTTTGGCATACAGTACCACCGTTAGTGATTGTACCCCACATGCGCATGGGGACAGATTCGGCGTCGCCCTACATGCAGACGCAGGGTACACTCTCTGCAGAGGCGATGAGCATGCAGAAAGTTCGCTGGGCAGAGCGCATCGTGGTTGACCCCGAAATTCATCACGGGGAGCCGTGCATTCGCGGCACGCGCATACCCGTCGCGGTCGTGCTGGGCGGCTTAGCCGAAGGCTTGACGCCTGAAGCGGTTCTGCACAAGTACCCCGCCCTCACTGCCGAAGCCATCCAAGCGTGCTTGGCGTATGCAGCGGAGATGAATCAGCAGTTTTCGTAAACCCATAGACTGCGAAGCGTACCGCGCACAGGTGGACGCTAACAAAACGGTCAGGAGGTGTAGGATGATGCGATACCAAATCAGCAGTTGGATTATCAGCGTGGCTAGTGCAAGTCTTATCATTTCGTTGTCATGGGGGCAAACGCCAGATAACGCTGCTTCCAAACTGCCCCCGTTAGCCGACGAAACACAGTGGATTGCCGCGAAAAGCCTTTGCCTAAGCAGCGCAATACGCAAGGACACCGCCCTGCTCCCCAAAATAGAAGCAATTTTTCAGCACCGCTATGAGGCACGAGAGCAACATGTACTTACTGTGAATGCGTTAGTTGCCATCGGGCGTGTAGGCGGTCCTGACGCGCTTGCCTTGCTGGAACGCTTAGAAACTACCTTCGGCAGACCCTACTTTCACTCAGGGGCTTATTATCGAGAACATTACCTGCCTGTCATCAGGGCGCGTATCCAAGCGGACTTGATATTCCCCGATGTGCGCACTCCCGATCAGTGGCAGCAGAAAGTAATGCTGTTTTTGCAAGAGGCAGGGCTGACCCGTGAGGCATTGCAGGAGGCGATACACAAGCATCCCCAACGGGGTGACCCGATGGTCTATCCCTCGCGAGGCGTGGTGGCGGTGCGAGTGCTGCTGGAGTTGGCGAGCGAGGCGTATGCGAATGGGGTCAAAGAGGCGCTGCGATTCTTTGATGGAATGGCGCTGGAGCGGGACTATCCCTCCTGGTTGCGGTATCAGTTAATCCCTATGGATGTCAAGCAACGGGTTCGTTGGCTAATCAACTCATTGACCCACAAGAAGGCTATGCAGTTTGTGGATCGGTACGAGTTGCTGGCGTTGTGGCAGTGTGGTATAGTAGCGTTGCCGGAGATACTGGCGAAGATAGAAGAGTTGTCTAAGTTGAAGGAATCGCTTAGGCTGCACTCGGAGAAGGATGAGGCGATAGGTCGGGTGAATATGGGACTGACGAATCTGTTGGAGGTGCTGTCGGGATATGAAGACCCGCGCGTGGAGCCGATTTTGGAGCAGTTCGCACAGGCGGGTCATCCCAAGGCGGAGGAATTGCTGCGGCGGCATCGTCAGGGTTTGCGTGGGATAGTCACTTTTGATTGGTGAATCGGTTCGGAAGCTTGCTCTGAGTGCGATAGGGCAATCGAGGCAGTTCGTTCGCTATATCTATACCTGTAGGAGGACACGATGCCCATCTGTATCCCAGAGAGCATTTACTGACAGTGCTTGCATCTGGGACTGAACCCAGACGACGCACATGACTGCGTTACAGAGGTCTGCCTGCGCTATCACAAGCGCACAGGCACTTTCCCGCACGACGAGGAGACGCCCGATCTGCGCCTACTGCGATTGCTGACGCTGAATGTCGTGCGCGAACACTAACGGACGCAGCAACGACGCCTGCGACTGGAGCAGGACTACCTCGCCCAGCAACGGCAACAGCACGCCAGCGCGCCCACGCCGATGGCGCAGGCGATTGCCCGCGTGGACTGCGAGCGGTTTCGCGCCCAGTTGCCTGACTACCTGCGCCGCACGCTGGAGCTGATGGAGGCGGGCGATACGCCGAAAGCGATTGCCGCGCGGCTGGGCGTCGCCGTTGGCACGGTCTACAGCTACCAGCGCGAGTTGCGGGAGCGATTTGTGGAATTCTTCGGATTTGACCCCAGAAAATCGGGGGGTCGTGTCTTATATTACAGTGGTTGCTTGTCAGTGGGTGACCGAGACGACACACAGGAGGTTCAGAATGATGCGACGGCAGAAGGTACTTGGTGTAGTGGCGTTGTCGTTAGCGGTAGCGAACCTGATTGCGCTGCCCGACACCCTGAATGCAGTAGCCGCCTTACGCGGGGGGGGGCAGCGATGGCTCCCGCGATGAGTAGCAGCGGCTGTGGGTGTACGCGAGAACTACAAAACGGCGTCGGTACAAGTGATAGACGAGTGGAAAATCCCACCCCTCAACGGCGAGCGATTCCATGCCCTGTTGGAAATCCAAAGTGTTCCAAACGCGAAAGCTACGGTATAATAAGATCGTGGAGGGGCAACCATGGTGACAGAACTGGAAGAGAGGGTAGAGTTTGCGGAAAATCCAGAACCGCGCTGCGCATGTGTGCTGCTGCTGGATACCTCTGGATCGATGGCGGGCGAAAAAATCGACGCACTGAACGAGGGCATTCGCACTTTCAAGGAGGAACTGCAAGGCGACCCGCTGGCTTCCCGCCGTGTGGAAGTTGCCATCGTCACTTTCGATAGCCAAGTGCAGGTCGTGCAGGACTTCGTGACCGTGGATGCCTTCGAGCCACCCCTGCTGCATGCGAGTGGTCAGACTGCGATGGGCACAGGTATCCTGCGCGCCCTGGAGTTGGTGCGCGAGCGCAAGGCGGTCTACAAGCGCAACGGCATCGCCTACTACCGCCCGTGGATTTTTATGATTACCGATGGCGAGCCGACCGAGCCAGACCACATCGTGCAGCATGCTGCCCAGGAGGTACGCCGTGAAGAGGAAAACAGGGGCGTCGCCTTCTTCGCTGTCGGCGTCGATAAGGCGAATATGGCGACGCTGGCGGAGATTTCGGTGCGCCAGCCCCTCAAGCTGCGTGGTCTGGCGTTCCGCGAGCTGTTCGTGTGGCTCTCCGCCAGTATGCAGCGCGTGTCAGGCTCCAAGCCGGGCGACCAAGTGCCGTTGCCCCCTACGGGCTGGAGCGAAATCTGAGTGAGGCGTCGCGGATGGAGCGCGTGGAGTGGCGTGTTCTTGCCGCCTCGGTGCAGGGGAGCATGCACGAGCGTCTGGAGCTGCCTTGCCAAGACGCCTTTGCCGATGCGACGACGCCATCGGGCGCGCTGATTGTCGCCGTGGCGGACGGCGCAGGTTCAGCCCGCTATGCCCAACAAGGCGCCCAGTGCGCCGTGCAGGCGATGGTGGAATTCCTGCGCAACCTGCCGAGCGACCCCCTGACAAATGGCGGGCTGGACGAGTGGCGCGCGCTTGCCACGCAAGCCATCGAGTCGGTGAAGCGCGCCCTCGCGGAGCAAGCGGCGCAGCACAAGGCGACCGTCTCCGACTTCGCCACCACCCTGATTGGCGTCGTGGCGACGCCCCATGCGGTCGCCTCCGTGCAGATTGGCGACGGTGCGGTCGTCCTTGAAGACGCCCAAGGGCAGCTCCACCTGCTCACCCACACCCGCGTTGGCGAGTATCTCAACGAGACGGTCTTCCTCACCAGCGAGGGGGCACTGGCGCACGCCCGATTCGAACGCTGGGAAGGGACAGCGGCGCACTTGGCGATTTTCACGGACGGGCTGGAGCTGCTCGCGCTCCAGCTGCCTGATGCCACGCCCTACCCGCCCTTTTTCCAGCCCCTGTTCCGATTCGTGGACTCGCCCGAAGCAAGCGCAGCGCAACTGGAAGCCTTTTTGCGTTCGGAGCGCGTGCGCGCCCGAACAGACGACGACCTGACCCTCGTGCTAATCGGCAGGAAAGGTGAGACGCCGTGCAAGTGAGAACCGAGCGTACAGGTAAAATTTTCGATCTGCACGAGCCGTTTCGCAGTGGCGGGGAAGGCGCGATTTACGAAGTGCCGTACTACCCGAACCTGGTGGCGAAAGTGTACCATGCCCAAAGACGCACACCCGAACGCATCGCGAAACTCCAGATTATGGTCGCCCACCCGCCCGTCAACCCCACCGAACACCTGAACCACCCCTCCATCGCTTGGCCGACCGAGCTACTGCGCGACACCGCGACCAATCAACTTGTTGGCTTCGTGATGCCGCGCGTGCGGCAGATGCTACCGCTCAGTGAGGTGTATAATCCGCGTGCGCGCCGTCGACAGCTGCCCCTGTTTAACTACCGCTACTTGGTGCGCACAGCGCGCAACCTCTGCGCGGCGGTTCAGGCGGTTCACCAAGCGGGCTATGTGATTGGCGACCTGAACGAGTCGAATGTGTTGGTGTCCGACCAGGCGTTGGTGACCTTGGTGGATGCCGACTCGTTTCAGGTGCGCGATCCCAAGACGGGCGTGGTTTATCGCAGTTTGGTGGGCAAGCCCGAATACACGCCGCCTGAGTTGCAAGGTTGCTCCTTTGCCGATGTGGATCGCCAGCCTGAGCATGACGCTTTTGCGCTGGCGGTGCTGATTTTCAGGTTGCTGATGGAGGGGTTCCATCCGTTTGACGGGGTGTATGGTGGTCGTGGCGAGCCGCCGGAGCTGGGCGCGCGTATTCGGAATGGCTACTTTCCGTATGCGCGCGGTCGCACGGGGATTGAGCCGTCGCCACTTGCGCCCCCGTTTGAGATGCTTCATCCCGACCTTCAAGCGTTGTTTGTGAGTTGTTTTGCGGAGGGGCATCGCAATCGGCGCGTTCGCCCGCGGGTGGAGGATTGGCTGGAGGCGCTGGAGGGTGCGGAGGATGCCCTGCAACAGTGTGGTCAGAATGAGCAACATTACTATTGGGT
>Ga0308418_1000106_pt1 | contig 57468 bp, 54 predicted proteins | sample HotsprSampleR4cd_FD_203517 | JGI IMG/M metagenome (GOLD analysis project Ga0308418, IMG submission 203517) | Hot spring phototrophic mat microbial communities from Mushroom Spring, Yellowstone National Park, Wyoming, United States - 20090729_R4cd ... | reverse complement strand
GGTAGCGTGGTCATTTGCGCAATTTCTCTGACATCCTGTGAATACAACGCCTGTCGAATCTGCTCGGCACGGTAGGTAGGTTCGCCTAATGCCGTCAATGCGGCTTTTAGCTCGTTTGTGCTTAATGCTTTCAGGTCTTGCTTTGACATATTCACTGGCGATTGCGCGTGTTGAGTGGTTTGTTCACATTGCTCACGGTACTGCCTGCCGCAGCTTAGGCTGAAATGAAAAACGCCTGCCCATAGAGACAGGCGCCAAATTTGTGTTGGGGTACCAGGATTCGAACCTGGGAATGTCGGCTCCAAAGGCCGATGCCTTACCGCTTGGCGATACCCCAGTGTCAGCTTAGGTTAAAACGCCTCGCCTATAAGTCAAGTCCTCCTTTGGACTTGTGTGCAAGTAGAGAGGTCGGATTAGATTTTCGCTTCACCCTGCGAATGAGGTTTAGGCGAGGCAACTCCTAAACTTATTAAGTGAAGATATAAAACTTTTGCATTCATGCCAAACGCTTGCTCTATACTTTCACCCTGTTGCATTGTCACCTGTGGGTGCATTCGCTCTTTATGTTGCAGCTATTTTTTCGCAAAGATAATCACACGCGGCGACTGCTCTGGCACAAAGCCCGAGCCATCGTAGTCGCCTAATACCTCCTGAACTCGAAAGCCAACTGCACACAGCTTTTGCACCAATTCATCACGACTATACATCCTGACCGATTCTACGAAGCGTCGGATATTGCCATTTTCCGACAGCGTGATGATTTTGCGAATGCGGTCTCCTACAATGCTACGTTCCTCACTGACCTGAATGCCTTCTATCATGCGCCGCGTCAGGGGCTTGTAGGTTTTTTGCACCACGGTTGCATTGAAAAAATCCAGCACATAGATACCATCAATTTTGAGCGCACGGTAGACATTTTCCAGCACACGTGTATCGTCATCACAATTTTCAAAGTAGCCAAAGCTGGTAAAGAGTTGCACAACCAAATCGAACTCTTCGTGAGCAGAAATTTCCCGCATATCGTTTTGTGAGAATGTGATGCGAACGCCGTACTGTTCCGCCAATCGGCGGGCTTCCTGCAAGAGCAAGGCAGAAAGATCATTTGCCACAACCACACCGCCTTTTTTCGCTAATGCGACCGCATGCCGCCCAGCTCCACAGGCAATATCTAATACCTTTGGTGCATACTGCTTTTGTTCCAAGCCTGTGTGGCGCCAAATCATCTCAATGGTCTCTTCGGCTTCCTTAAAATTGCGATGCTCGTAGAGCTTGAGATAAATCGGACTATTGAACCACGAGACAAACCAGTCGTGGCTTATCGTATCGGCGCATGACGCTGGCACAGTCATTTGCTCATGCATGTATTGCACTTGATGCTCGGTTTGAGATGCGGTATGCTGATTTTCCTCTACGGCTGGTATGACTGGGTTCGACAAAGTTTCACCTAAGGTATTTTGTAGCATCTGCACTATCCGTTTGATACTACTGATTCAGAACAGTTTTCCAGATAAACCTGTTGCTTCAGCATTCGGTTCCAGCCAAACGAAAAAGCCCGAGCAGGGGTTGCATCGGGCTATTCGGCTTTTCATAGAGCAGAGCTACGGTGCAATGCTTACGGGGAATGTGGCGTCAATATCAATTTCATTGCTTGGTGCAAGTGCCGCTGTTTTGCGTGCTGGCGCTGTGTAGTGATAGAGCACGATGCGCAGTGTTCCACTAGCTGCTGGTCCTGCACTGACCGTGGCACGATACTTCAAGCCAACTTCCAGACCGTTTTTATCTCTATCGGTTCGAGTAATCGTTAGGCGACCTGTGGCATTGCCACCTACAGTGTAGACAATCAAGTGTTCATCACCCTCTTCCTCAATTTCTTCGGTCTTATCTTCTGGCGGATTTTTTGATTCATCTTTGAACTCGATTTCTCCGTTGTAGGTAAGACCTGCACGCAAGTTGAGGGCTGTAATTTGTGGCGCATTACCGCCCGGTCCATCCAAGTCGCGCCAAGTGGCTTCAACGGGCGCGCCGCCTGTGGTTGGCGTTAGCTTGAGTTTGACGGTGGTGATTTTCTCTTGCTCATTTGCATCGGCAGGGTTATCGGTTTGTCGACAGCTTGTGAGCACTGCCGAAGTCATGAGCAGCAGCACAACAGAGACTTTGACATTGCGAATGAATTGCATGTTTGTGGTTTGCATAGTTAGTTCCAGGTTTAGTTAATGGAAACAGATTGAAAGAACAGGTTCAGCTTTTAGAAGTCCATCTGCCAGCGCACGATGACATTTCTGCCAGCGTCATCGGCAAAGTAGCGATAGCGGCTTAGGTAGTCACGATAGCGCTGGTCTAACACATTGTAAATTGAAATCATGAACGTGGTTTGACGCCCAAAGAGTGAGAACTCCATGCCAGACGACACATTCAAAAGTCCGTAGCCTGCAGGCGGCAGCGTGAGATTTTGCACATAAAACTCGTAGGCTTCTGGGTCTGAGACGGTTGGCGGCAGCGTAGATGGCATTTCCAATCTTGGATATTGGTCTTGCCTTCGAACTAATGTCGTGCTTATTTCAAGGTATGATTTTTCCAAGCCGATAAGCTGTGGCAAATCCAGATGCACGCCTGCAATGAGTCGGTCTGATGGCATGTTAATGAGCGGTTCATATCGCGCTTCATTCCACGCACGCACCAGCGAAAGCGAGCTATAGAGTTGAACGGCTTCGGTCACTTTCCACTCAAAAAATCCATCAATGCCGTGCAGCACTGCCGGGGCTTGCTGATAAAGAAAAGCTGGGAACGCCCCACGAATGGTGATGACTGGCTCAACTTGCGGAAAGAGATAGATGAAGTTTTCAATTGCATTTCGGTAGAGCGAAAGTTCCAGTCGTGTGCGCTGACCGACGTGCCGCAGGGTGGCATCCAGCCCAAAGCTACGCTCGATGTTCAGAGTGGGGTTGCCAATTTCGTACTGTGCAGCGCCGTGATGCACGCCATCGCTGTAGAGTTCATTGATGCTCGGCGGTCGCCATGCGGTTGCCGCATTGAGTGCCAAAGACCATTCGGAAGCAAATTGCCAAATTGCACCCAGCGCGCCCGTCATGGTCTGAAAAGTCTGACGATTTGCAATTTCCCCGCGTGCCAGCTGTTGGGCTATGCGACTGCTTCCAAATGGTGAAGCACTCTGCCAGCGCATGTCGTAGCGAATCCCAGCGTTCAGTGTCCAGTTTTCGCTGACCCATTCTTCACGCCAGAAGATGCCTGCTGTGGTGGCAGAAAAGTTTGGAATGAGTGCAGTGCGTCCCAGATTATGATTTGACTGCACGGTCAGTGCTGCACCGACCACACCCAGAAAGTTTCCGATTGGATTATGGTTCAAGCGCACTTCAGCGGTATGTGTAAAGAGCGTAAGGTCAAAAGCTGGGATGTTACGGCGACTGCGGTCTGTTCCTAACGGTACATGGGCATCGAACTCTTGACGCACATTTTGCTGATAGCCGTAGTTTATCTGCACTTTGCCGAGTTCGCCAGTCTGCACATTGGCGCGCAGAGAAATGAGGTCGTGCGAGATACTCTGGCGTGGAAAGTCAATAGCGTACGAAAAGGGTTCGGCAAAAAATGGCTGTAAGCGCTGCATACTGCTTACAAGGTCAGTTACATTTCCAATATGTGCGCTTTTGAGTACGCCCAGTTCTGTTGAGAAGCGGCTATAGTAGGCTGATATTTCTCCCCAGTCGGCTTTGTAGCCAGTGAGTGCAGAAAAATTCAGTTCAGCAAAGCCGGTGTTGTTGAGAAAGTATTGTGGTGTGGCGGCATCACCAGCGCGGCGGTAACTTGCTTGAAAGCGCCAGCCAATGTGTTCTCCGAGTTTGCCTTCTATCAAGCCCGAGCATGCCCCTTGCGCATTGTTGCTGAAGAGATTCATGTTCACTTCTCCTTTGAGCTGGGGGTCTGTCGGTAAGGGACACGGCTCGATGCGAATGACGCCGCCAATCGCATCGGCACCATACTCGACACTGGCCGCACCTTTGAGCACTTCAATTTTTGCGGCAGCAAATGGATCGATTTCTGGTGCATGTTCTGCTCCCCACTGCTGTCCTTCTTGGCGCACCCCAGCATTAAGTACTAACACGCGCTGGCTATGCATGCCACGCACCACTGGCTTTGAAATTGATGGACCCGTCTGCAAAATTGTTACGCCCGGCAATTCTCGTAGCGTCTCGCCCAGTGTTTGTCCGCGGTGCTTATCCAATTCTGCTTTGCTTAGCGTTGCAATCGCTTGAGACGATTCCTGCAAGATGGCTTTCTCCCGCTCTGCCTGCACCACAATTTCCCTTTGCTCCACACTCAGAGGCTTAAGTGCAAAATCAATCTGCTGCGTCGCACGAATGACCAGCCGTTTTACTTCCGGTTCATAGCCTACCACACTTGCTCTGATTTGGTATTCACCGATTGGCAGTGCCTCGATGCGATAGTTGCCTTGCTTATCAGCTACTGCGCCAATCTTCGTAGAAAGCACGCTTACTGTCGCACTTGGCAAAGGTTCTCCTGCAACTTTATCGCGCACCGTGCCATAAATCGTGACGGTTTGCGCTGCTATAGAGGTGCTTGAGAGCAGCACAGCCATAAGTCCCAGCGTTAATGTTCTTACCACCTTTATCGCAAATGGTTTGCATTCTTACAATTTTCAAAAAAAAATTATGGGATATGATGTTCGCAGGATTCGCCTTGGCATGCAGCTTTGCTTAATCGCCAGTTAATCAAGTGAGCGATGGCTACAACTGAGGCGCCAACTGGTGTGACCACACTTTCTGCGCCCTCATCCATCAGACCTGAATGCGCCAAAAAGATGGCAAGAAAGCCTATCGCCAAGACATACACCGCGGTCGGATTATGATGATGCTTGAATCCGCATAGGAGTGCGGATACACCAACCACCAAGCCTACCGCAATCATGCTCATCTCTACAGCAGGATGCGCCAAAAATTCAAGTCCGACAAGTGGCAGTGTGGTCAATGCAAATGGCAATGCCGCACAGTGAAGGGCACACAGCGTCGATGCTGAAAACCCCACCATATCCAAATTGATTGATGCAAACTTGAACGCTGTTTTTACCTTTTGCATATCACTTGAAGCTGCAAGTTAGTTGCATTTCTTATCCGTCCATAAATTTAGGCTCTACATGAGAGCCTACTTATCTAACACTTCGTTAGGCTTTTTTGATTTCCTGTTCAAGAAACTTTATATCATCCTGTCCATTTGGAATCTTGACCAATTTTTCAGAGAAACGCCACTGCCCCGTCTTCGGTGATTTTGTCGAATAGACTAGTTTCACTGCTTTGAATGCCAGTTCTACTTTTTTCTTACTTGCCGCAGTTTTTGCTTCTTTCTTTGCCATGTAAGAGGTGAAGAATTTTAGTGTTTGCAAAAAGCATGTAAATTTAACCCCTTTGAGCCATAAAACCCAAAACCTCTCTGGTTCGTTACCAATATGTTAACTCAAGTTAGATTTATGACCACCTACCAGCTTGATGAGCTCTTTTTCACCGCTGACCGTTTGATTCATGAAGGACACGTTGCCAAAGCTTTGGAGATTTTGGACTCTATCACTCGTCAAAAACCTGATTATGGCAAAGCCTATAATCACTTGGCATGGATTTACGAACACAAATACTACCACTACGCTAAAGCCGAGACCTTATACCGAACCGCTCTTGCCTACTCACCCGAGTATGCGCCCATCTACAGCAACTATGCTAATCTGCTGCTCACGATGCGGAAATTCTCTGACCTTGAAGCGTTGCTCGAGAAAGCTCGGCATGTTCCGGGGACTTGCTTCGCCACGATTTATTACCTGTATGGAATCATGTATGAACTGCAGCAGCAATACGCGCTTGCCATAGAGTATTTCCAAAAGGCAATTGCCGATTCACTTAGTGATGATGACTTAGACCTCTATGAAAGTTCCATCAAGCGGTGCGAAAAGAAAGCAAAACTTTTCAACTCTGTCGCTCGGTTTAGCTGACCTTTTGCTGATGCTCTTCTTTTTGTGATACACCAGCGGATTCGAAGGTTGCCATTTCGCAGAGCAATTTTGCGGCAGCTTCAAGAATTGGCATAGCCAGTGCAGCACCTGTTCCCTCGCCCAAGCGGAGTTTTAAGGAGAGAATTGGTTCTGCTCCAAGATGCTCCAGCACGGCACGATGCCCCGTCTCATCAGAGCAATGCGCAAAAAAGCACACTGACTGCACATTTGGATTTTCTTTGATGGCAACCAATGCGGCAGCTGTGGCAATGAAGCCATCAATCACGATAGGCAGCCTATGTTCAAATGCAGCAAGCACCGCACCTGTCATGGCGGCAATTTCAAAGCCACCGACTGCCGCTAACCACTCCTTTGGCGCAGCACATGTTTTCCGATGCAACTCTATCGCCATTTTCACCATGCGAACTTTATGCGCCAGCTGCTCATCATCAATTCCTGTGCCACGCCCGACCAACTTTTCGGCTGAAATCGGTAAGAGTGCCGCACATAATGCCGAAGCAGATGTGGTGTTGCCAATGCCCATTTCGCCGATACCGAATAGTTCAATGCCGTCTTGTTTTGCTTTTTCAAGTTCGCTGCGTCCGATGGCAATAGCAGTTTCGCATTCGGCTTCGGTCATGGCAGGTTCATCAACGAAATCACGCGTGCCTTGTCGCACCGGTTCATTTCGGAAGTTTGGGGTGCTGATTGCCGAAAGCTCTCCTTCCACGCCCGCATTGATGATGCGCAGTTCAATTCCACCATGGCGCGCCAGCACATTGATAGCCGCACCGCCGTTTAGAAAATTCTGCACCATTTGCGCCGTTACCTTTGCTGGATAGGCACTCACACCACGACGCGCCACACCATGACTGCCTGCAAACACTCCAATCCGCTTGCGGCTCACGCTCGGTGAAAGCGAGTTCTGAACTGCGGCAAGCTGCACCCCCAGCTTTTCCAACATGCCAAGCGACCCTAATGGCTTAGTTTTTTGGTCAAATTTTTCTTGAGCAAGTTTTTCTATGAGCGATGTGCCAAGCATTTATGCTTTCAAGGTTTTTTTGAAAAACGCAATTGTGCGTTGCCATGCATCTTCTGCATTGGCTTTGTTGTAACCCCTTGTGTTGTTTGGATTCATGAAGGCGTGACCAGAATCTTCATAGATTTTTATTTCACATGTTCGCCCCAGTTCTTTCAATGCTGCTTCAAAGGCTCTGACACTCTCAACTGGGATGCCTCTATCTTGAGCGCCAAAAATGCCCAGCACACTTGCTTTGACGGCGCTTAGCTCATTTTTATCACCACTTACTCGTCCGTAGTTAATCACGCAGGCGGTCAGCTTTTCACCCAGTTCTTTTGCCACAGTCAAGGAATACGACCCGCCCATACACCAACCAATCGAGCCGATTTTTGCGATATTGACTTCGCCAAGGCTTTGCAAATACGCATAAGCACTTTTTAAGTCTCTGGCTGCTCGGTCTTTAGGCAGTCCGCTCATCAAGGCGCCCGCTTCATCTGGCTTGGTTGCCACCTTTCCGCGATACAAATCCACTGCCAAGACCACATACCCTTCAGCGGCTAAGGCATCTGCCATGCTCTTAATCCAGTCGTTGAGTCCCCACCATTCGTGAATCATGATGACGGCGGGATATTTGCCTTTCTCTTCTGGCATTGCCAGATAGGCTGAGACTTCTTCCTCACCTGATTTGTATGTCACCATTTTCGAAATGGTCTTTGCTTGCAGGAGTGAACTCCCCATGCTTAAGAGCAATGCGAGTGCCACAACGATTTTCATGCTAAGTAATGCGGTTTGGTTATTGAGATGACTTCAGGAGATATGTTTTGAGAAATTTTATTGAGCGTTGCCACACCTCACGGGCAGATGTTGCATGAAAGTTTTCATGGTTAGGTCGCAAAAAACCGAAGCCGGCTTCTCTATAGAAGTGTGTTTCGATGTTTTTGTGCAGCGCTTGCATTTTTTGCGTGAATTGTTCTACGCTGGCGCGCTCAATGCCGAAGTCTTTTTCGCCAACGTGAATCATCACTGGACAACTCAGCTGCTTTATTAGGCTATCCGCCGTTGGCAGCGGTGCATAATTTACAACGCAAGCCTCAAACTTTTCTTTTTGGTTCATCATGATATCGAGCGCCAGCATGCCGCCCATTGCTATGCCGAACAGTCCGATGTGTTTGAGCTTGTAAGTCTCTTTGAGAAACTGTGCCGCGTTTATGATGTTCTGACGTGCCGTGTCTTCAGGCAAGGCTCGTTCCAGTTCGTGTGCTTCCATCATATCTTCTGGCAACTTGCCGCTATACATATCGACAGCAAACGCCATGAATCCTTCGTGCGCTAAGGAGTCGCACAGAGATTTTATCCAGTTGTCTAAGCCAAGGTTATCATGCAAGACCAATACGGCGACTGAAGTGTTGATTTTCGGTTTTGCCAAATACCCTCTTGGCGGGGCTGTTTGCATTTGCAGTGTAGCAGTGATTAACATGGGGTTGGCGCCTGCCATCACTGGCATAAGTAGCATACAGGCTGCTTGTATTATGAAATGATGAACAGGTTGAATTCTCTGCATTTTTTATTAGTTTTGCTCACCTTTTTAGGAAGTGCCTAACTTCTTTTCCACAAAAACAAAACAATTCGGAGAATATCATGAAACGCATTCTTTTTGCCACACTCATGGGCTCGATTTTGCTTTTTGCGGCAATTTCGCCCTCGAAAGCTACTGCCTTCAAGCCCAATCACACTTCAGTTGTCGCTGACTCTACGGAGGGAGAAAAGAAAGCCGAGAAGAAGAAGAGCAAGAAGAAGAAAAAGTCAGAGTAACTGTTCGTTTCTCTACGGTTCTGTGATGCCCAAGCTTTTGTAGTTTGGGTATCACTTTTTTTGCAGTTTGCTTAAAACAAAAGCGCGTGACGCAAGACCCTGGCATCTGAACCCGAGCAATTCCAGACAGCCCTGCTTTACGCCACGCTTGCAGCATCTGATATGCCTTGCTGAAGAAAACTCTTCAGGGCGATGTGGTTAAAAACCTATAGTTACGCCAAGGCTGATGATTGCAACTCCATAGCCAATGCGACCATGCAGACCAAATCCATTGCCGAACCAGTAGTTTGCTCCAGCATGTCCGCTCCACCCCAACCCGCTGTATGAAATTGAGCCGAATCTATCGGAGAGTGTGTAGGTATAAAATCCTAGCATGAGCCCGATGTAGGGGTCAAATTTTGCTTTTGGCACGAAGTGATAATTACCTTGTACGCCTGCAACGATAGAGGTTACATTTGAGCCCGCTATGGAGTAGAGTCCTAAAGCGCCTACACCGCCGATACCAAACGATCCTGTGCCTTCGCCAAAGGCATTATCGGCAAGGATATACTCTACATTTACTTGTGGCACGATAGGGAAACTGGCGCCGAAGGCAATAAACGCACCGCCACCATAACCCACGTTGCCTTGAACCAAGAGCTTGCCTGCTTTGATGTAGGCACTCTGCGTTTGTGTCGTTTGTTCAGGTTGCGCCAGCACGGTTTGAGTAGCGCCCACTACAAGGGCTAAAACCACGAGTAGGAGAATTAACTTTTTCATCTTTGTCACTTGTTTAGGTTATCAAAACACTTGTTTGGGTTATCAAAAAGAAAGAACGTTAAGCCCTCTGTCTCACTTGACGAGCATCATCTTTTTGGTCTCGATGAAGCTCCCAGCCTGTAAGCGATAGAAATACATGCCACTTGCTAAGCGTGTGGCATCGAAGCGTACTTGGTATTGTCCTGCATTTTGGCGCTCGTTCACAAGCGTTGCCACTTCGCGACCCAGCATATCAAAGACTTTCAAGTTCACGTTGCTGGTAGCAGGCAACTGGTAAGTGATGGTGGTGCTTGGGTTAAATGGATTCGGATAATTTTGCTCCAGCCAGAAGTGCGTGGGTTTTTCGCTTGAGTGTTGCGGCGTGGAGAGTTGTGTGGTCTCTCGTCGCCATACACCGCCGCCGTTAAAGTCATCGAAGCGATAGGCTAAGTAGGCGCTCGCCCCCATAAATGCCACCTTGCCTACGTTGCCAAGTAGTGTGCTTGCATTGCTTACTGGTAAGCCCGACATGGTGCGTATCCATGTATTCCCAGCGTTCGTGGAGACAAACAGCGTAGGCGGACCACCGCCAAGTGCCAGCAGTGTTGAGCCCGATACCGCAAGACTATTGACGTTATCTGTTGGGATTGGGTCGGTGGAGCCTGAGAGATTGAGCGGTGCCCAAGTTGTCCCGTTGTCAGTTGACCGAAAGAGCCCTCTGGGAAAGCCAATTCCACCGACCCACACGGTATTGCCTGACGCGGCAATAGCCTGCGCCCCAAACCCCGATTGGTTGAATGCAGTGGGTGCCCAAGTTTGTCCATTGTCGGTCGATGTCCACACCGAGCGGTCTCTATTTTCACCAGTGCTAATGCTGACGGCGGCAAACAGGCGTGAGCCGCTGACCGCAAAATCGTTCACGGTAAAATTATTGGGGAAACCTGTGTTTGCGCGCGTCCAAGTTTGTCCCTCGTCAGTTGAGCGGTAGATGCCACTTGCTGGTGCATACCCCAGCACCACATTACCTATTGTTACCAGCGGTCTAAACCTGGAGTCGCGGCTAATGCTCGGCAGCCCTGCTGTAACGCGGCTCCAACTGGTGCCATTGTTCGTGGAGCGATAGACCCCATTGTCAGCCGATGCAATAAGCGTGCTTCCTACAGAGGTGATGTCAAATACACTGCGCGGACGACCATTTGCTGTTGTTAGTCCTGAATTGACCGCTGTCCAGGTCGCCCCATTATCGGTGGAACGATAGACACCATAAAAGTCTGTGGCAATGAAATACGACGTGCCACTTTGATGAAATGCATGTGCCAGTAGCTTTGGCTCAAGTCCTGCATGGCTGGCGACCCAAGTATTTCCATTATCCGTGGAACGATAAATTCCATCATAGCCCCAGACAAAGATGCGAGGACCATCAGCCAGCACGCCGTAGGCAACAGGGTGAATCATTCCGTTCGTGATGAGTGTCCATGTATTGCCATTGTCAGTGGAGCGGTATACATTGCCATCAATTAGTAAGCCACCGAGTAATCTTGGCCCTCCAAGCGTGAGAAATATCGTTGAGCCACTGACTGCAAATCCTGAAAAGTATCGGTCACCTCCCGGTGCTGTGCCGGGGATAAGTGTCCAAGTATTGCCATTATCAGTAGAGCGGAAAATGCCCGTTAACTCTGGCAGTAGGGAATTGCATGCCGCCAGCAGGGTTGAACCATTTGTCGTCAAACAATTTACACTTGCCTGTATCAGCAAGGGACTTGTTATTCTTAGCCCATTGTTAATTTCAGTCCAAGTTTGTCCATTGTCTGTCGAGCGATACGCTCCTCGATTTGTGCCTACAATGATGCTGTTACTTGCGCCTATCGTGAAGGAGAGAATGGCTGTCTCAGCAGGTATGCCTTGATTGGATAGCGACCATGACTGACCTGCATTTGTTGAGACATATACGCCATTGTTTGTCCCAACCAGAATGCGGTCGGAAAGTGCCAGCAATGCTCTTATGGTAGGGTTTTGCGGCAAGCCGGATATGGCTTGCGTCCAAGTTTGTCCATTGTCGGTGGAGCGATACACCCCATTGAGTGTGGTGGTCAGAAAAAGTGTGGTGCCAACAGAATGCAGCTTTGCATCAATATCCATTGGGAGCACTCCATTTCGCACCGTTACTGTTCCGACTCTTGTCCAACTTGCTCCATCGTTATCTGACCGAAAAATGTCGAATGACGCTGCAGTGAGTGGCTCTAATGCAAAGAGCCTGCCACCATGCCGCACGATGCTTGTTGCCGCTGCGCTTGCAGGTAAGCCGTTTGTAACTCTTACCCATTGCGCCTGAAGTGTGTCAGTCAGCATGACACATCCTGCGAGGATAATCATGATGTATTTCATAGTTGTAGCATTCAGTTTAGTGACAATTACTTGCAGCAGTAACGATGTGAAGGTAAATGGGGCGCGGCAAACTCTTACTACGGATTTTCTACGGATACATGGTGTAAGCGCTAATTTTTTCAGCACTTAATTCGTCCAAAAATTTAGCAACATGCTGCCATGATGTGCTGGATTGGATAAGCCGACTTTATGCACTGATTGAGATAAGAATTTCGCAGAGATGATGTGACACTTGTGCGATACAGTAGCGTTTGAGAATGATTTTGAAGATGCAAAATTTACGCCACTTGCACTTGGGCTTATCATTTGCAAGTCGCTCTGTGTTGTGTTAGATTTATCCATGCTTTATTGAGAAAGGAGTAACATTTGCATGCCTCGCTATACGCCAGAGCAACTGCGTATTCGCAATTCTTCAATCTGGACGAAAGTTCAGTTCGTTTTAGCACCCATCCAGTTTGTGGTCTTCCTTGTTGGCTTTGTTATCACGCTACTCTACTACAACGGGGTTATTCATGATTTTTCGCTTGTTACGATAGGGGTTTTCTTCAAGACACTGTTTTTAGTGCTACTCTTTGTGACGGGCGCCATTTGGGAAAAGCAAGTGTTTGGCATGTGGGTCTATTCTCCTGAATTTCTCTGGGAAGATGTCGGCAGTACCATTGCCATCATTGTGCATTTTTCATACTTCGTGCTGGCATATTTGAATTACTCGACCGAGGTTTTGGTATGGGCGGCTTTTGCTGCATATTTGAGCTACGTTATCAATGCGCTGCAGTATCTTTTGCGTGTCTGGTTAGAGAAGCGAAACGAAAAGCGTCTTAGGGCTCAAGGGCTGATTTAAATCCGTTGCTGCGAGATTGTTCTTTGAGTAAGGCATGAAAGTCTGTTTGTAGTAAAGTAGTAAAGGAGTAAAGGAGAATTAACTATGAAGTCAAAGGCAGTTGTGTTCACTGCGCCGGGGCAGTTGGAACTGCGCGAGGTTTTGTTGCGCGAGCTTGATGCTCATGATGTGCTGGTCGAGACGTTCTGGACCTCGATTAGCGCGGGCACTGAAAAAATGCTCTTCACCGGTCGCCTGCCCAAAATGCAAATGACACAATACCCCGTCATTCCAGGATACGAAACGGTCGGAAAGGTTATCCAAATTGGCAGTGCCGTTCCAGAAGATTACCTTGGTAAGTTCGTCTATGTGTCTGGTTCTTTCGGCTACACCGATGTCAATGCGGCGTTTGGTGGTGCGTCGCAGTATATCGTCTCACCCTACCACAAGACCACACGATTGGATATTCTAAATGATGTTTCCTTAGGACTTGCTTTGCCGCTTGCCGCAACGGCTCTGCATATTGTAGATCTTGCGGCTGTCACTGGGAAACGCATTCTCGTGCTGGGCGAAGGTGCCGTAGGCTTGCTCGTCTGCGACTTTGCCCGCTTGTTCAATGCTGACCTGATTGCCGCCACAGACCTAAGCGATTTTCGCTTGTCCAAATCTTCTGCGCATCTTCGAATCAATGTAGCGCAGACTTCCCTTGCAGACGCTTTGGGCACGATGCTCTTCGATGTCATCATTGATTGCACAGGCTCTATGGCTGCTATTGAAGAGAGCCTACGGTTTCTCAACATGAATGGCACGCTTGTTCTCGGCGGCTACTATGAGCGCATTGATTTAGCGTATCATTTTGCATTTATGAAAGAGCTGAAAATTTTGGCAGCCAAACAGTGGGCGCTGGGCGATTTAGAACGCACCCTTGCCATCATGGCTAACGGCAAGATTGATTTCAAGCGCATTTTTACGCATTACAGTTCAGCATGGAATGGTTTGGCAAAAGCATACGAGACTGCATTCTATGATAGCAATTGCTTAAAACTTGCGCTCTCATGGAAGGCAGAATAACACCGTCTGTGTCATGTTTGTTGTGATTTACACTTATACCAAACCGCTCAACGAGGTCGATGCCTTGCGCGCAGCACACTTGGCGTTCTTGGATAAAGAGTATGCAGCTGGGCACTTTGTGGTTTCGGGTCGGCAAAATCCACCAGTCGGCGGCATTTTAATTTCGCAAGTGCACTCACGTGAGGCGTTGGAGTCGATTGTGCGGCAAGACCCATACATTGCTCACGGGGTTGCCACGTATCAGATTATTGAGTTTATGCCAGCCAAATATGCCGCTGGCTTTGCACCATTTTTGAATGTGCAAGGATGATTTTTTGAACATTTAACCTGCCTAAAAAGGAGGACTATATGCCAGCACGCACGATTGCTATTTACGGAAAAGGCGGTATTGGGAAGAGCTTTATCACCACGAACTTGACGGCTACCTTCGCCTTGATGAATCAGCGCGTTCTACAAATTGGCTGCGACCCCAAACATGACTCGACCACGTCGCTCTTTGGCGGAATTTCTTTGCCTACGGTAACAGAGGTGTTCGGTCAGAAAACTCAAACTCATGAAAAAGTTCAAATCGAAGATATTGTCTTCAAACGCCAGCTGGAAGGGTTTCCACAGCCTGTTTTTGGCATTGAGGTCGGCGGTCCTGAAGTTGGTCGTGGATGCGGCGGTCGTGGCATTATTTCTGGCTTTGATGTGCTTGAGCGACTGGGTCTTTTCCAGTGGAATTTGGATGTGATTCTCATGGACTTTCTTGGCGATGTCGTCTGCGGCGGCTTTGCCACACCACTTGCGCGCTCCATGTGTGAAGAAGTGATTTTGGTGGTCTCTAACGACCGTCAATCCATTTTTGCCGCCAATAACATCTGCATGGCAAACAACTACTTCAAGACCGTTGGGGGCAGCTCTCGTTTGCTTGGTCTCATTGTCAATCGTGATGATGGGAGCGGCATTGCCGAGCGTTATGCCAAAGCGGCAGGCATTAACATTATCATGACCCTGCCTTATAGCTCGGCGGCAAGAGACCTTGCCGATTCGTTTGATGTTGCCATTCGTTTGCCCGACATTCGTGAGAAATTTGCTGACCTCTGCCAGCGCATTCTCCAGCGCTCAATTCCCTACTGCGAAGCGCGTGGACTTTCCTACAACGAGTTTATGGCACTCTTCGGCGATGTCGATACACGCAAACCTGAACCCGCTCACATAGAAGACCTCAGGCTAACTCAAAATCTTAATCTCGATCCCCATGCGCTTGCAAATGAGCACCGCACACCCAGCAACCATAATTCTGCAAAACCTATCTCGATTGATTTGTCGAACCTGCCTCCTGCACACAACAGCCTTGGCGACTCGGTTGCCATTGGCTCTAATGCCGCCTCGTTGCCAGAGACCGATGAGTTTATCAAGCCAATCACATCTGCCGCCAAACTTCCTCCGATGGCTGCCAAACGCTACCGTGTGGCGACCGCTGCGTCTTCTCAAGCGCCGCCTAAGCCCAAAACTGACCACGAACGCCTGCTGTTTTGCATGGAAAAATTACCGCGCCACGAGCGTGAGCTTATCACGCTCTATGAAATCAAGCGCAAAAGCATTGATGAAATTTCCATTGAATGCCATCTTGACCGACACGAAATCGAAATGCAGCTGAATCACGCTCGGCAACATTTGAAGGAACTCTTTTTCAGTGCCGACCTATATTAGCCATTTTGCCCTGTTGCTTGAGTTTTTCAGCATTGCTCTTTCCAACTATGCTTTTGCAGTGGGCGGCTTGTCCATTCTTGTTCCGTATATTCTGTTGCACATTGATACCTTTTGACAATCTACATTTTTGAGCTAACCATGCAGTACGATGATACCCTAAAGCGTCTGGTGAGCGAATCGCTCAAAGATATAGAGGCGCTTGCCAAGCTTGAGCAGCAATGCATCCAGCATCCCGATGACTACGAAGCACACTACAAACTTGCTGAAGCCTACGCTGCGCGCGGTCGTTTTGCTGAAGCGGTTACAGCTTATCGTGCATCACTTGCCTGTAAGTCCGATTTTGAACCTGCACTTGTTGGCTTAGGCATTGCCGAACTTCAACGCGGCGAACTTGAGCAAGCGATTGCGGCACTTTCTCAAGCCGCCGAACTGAATCCAAATTCTGCTGAAATCCAGTTCTACTTGGGCAATGCACTCGATGATGCCGGTAAAAATCAGGAAGCGATTTGCGCCCTGCAAAAAGCACTCGCTCTTCATCCGCAATTTGAAGAAGCGCATCTTGCTTTAGGGTTTCTACACTTTCGCACGGGCAATCGGCAAGGCGTGTATGAACAGTACCGTCAGCTTCAATCTTTAGGCAGCGCGCTGGCTGCACAACTTTCTCACCTTTTATAGTGCATTGCAGTATGAAGTTGCCACTGTTTTTTTCTACGATGCTTTTGCTGCTCTGTACTCTATCGTGCAACGATCCCAAGGCCAAAGCACGCGAGGATATTCAGAACCTTCAAGAGACGGTCAAATATCTGCCCAACAATCCCAAGCTATTCATTCGCCTTGGCATGGCTCATGCCTCACTTGGCGAGTATGAAAAAGCCATCAGCGCTTTTCAAAAAGCCGTTGAGCTTAATCCGACCGATACTGCTACACTTGCTCGGCTTTCCGTCATGGCGTTCCAACTTGAGCGATATGAGGATGCACTGTGGGGATTTCAGAAAATCGTTGCCCTTCAACCCAATAGCCTCGATGCGCATCGCAATGTGGGCAATGTGTATGTCAAAATGAAAAAATTCCGTGAGGCTATTCCTTCCTATCAGCAAGTCATTCGGCTCGATTCGCTCAATGTGGAAGCCTACTTCAGTCTTGGCATTTGCTACTATGAGCTTGGCGAGCGCGATTCTGCACAGATGTGTTACGAGCGCATCAAAGATAAAAATACCTACCTTGCAGGGGCTCTGCAACGCAAACTTGCGCCCAAATGAGCCCCTCTTGAAACACAAGTTTTTCGTATCTTTGCTGCCCTAAACTTAAACTCATTATACATGTTCAAAATCGCCGTCGTCGGCACTGGCTATGTTGGGCTGGTTGCTGGTACATGCTTTGCCGAAACTGGCAATGAGGTTACTTGTGTCGATATCAATGAAGAAAAGGTCAAGCAGCTTTCTGAAGGCAAAATTACAATTTTTGAGCCCGGCTTAGAAGTGCTCTTCAAGCGCAATTTGCGAGAAGGGCGTTTGAAATTTACAACCTCTCTTGCAGATGCCGTTCAGCCGACTGAACTTATTTTTCTTGCCTTACCTACGCCGCCGGGCGAAGATGGCTCCGCTGATTTGAAACATGTGCTGAATGTGGCGCACGAGCTTGGCAAACTTATCCATTCCTACAAAATCATCGTGAATAAATCCACGGTGCCAGTGGGCACGGCAGAAATGGTGCGTGCAGCCATTGCCACACATGCCAAATGCGAGTTTGATGTGGTCAGCAACCCTGAATTTCTGCGTGAGGGTGTTGCGGTTGATGACTTCCTTAAGCCCGAGCGCATTGTCATTGGCAGTTCCTCACCACGCGCTATCGAGATTATGAAGCAACTCTACGAGCCTTTTGTTCGGCAAGGTAACCCGATTCTTGTCATGGATGAGCGCAGCGCCGAACTGACCAAATACGCCGCCAATGCGATGCTGGCACTGAAAATTTCATTTATGAACGAAATCTCTAACATCTGCGACCGTGTCGGCGCTAATGTCGATGCTATTCGCCGTGGCATTGGTACCGACTCACGTATTGGTAAGCAATTTCTTTATGCTGGCATCGGCTATGGTGGCAGTTGCTTTCCTAAAGATGTCAAGGCACTCATTAAAACCGCCGAAACCCATGGCTACGATTTCAAAATCATGAAATCGGTAGAGCTGGTCAATGAATCGCAAAAACGGATTTTGATTGAAAAAATTGAAAAACATTTTGGCGGTAGCGCAAATGTCAAGGGCAAAAGATTTGCACTTTGGGGGCTTTCGTTCAAACCCAATACGGACGACATTCGTGAAGCCCCAGCGTTGGTTATCATTGATGAACTTTTAAAGCGTGGTGCAAGCCTTGCGGCATACGACCCCGAAGCGATGGATAATGCACGCAAGCTGTACGAAGGTAAAATTACATTCGTGGCAAAAGATTACGATGCACTCGTTGATGCCGATGCCCTAATTATTGCTACAGAATGGAACGAGTTTCGCAATCCTGATTTCAATAAGATTCGGTCTTATCTGCGCGAAAAGGTGATTTTTGATGGACGCAATGTCTATGACCCTCAAAAAATGAAGCAGCTGGGTTTTGAGTATTACAGCATTGGTCGTCCAACCGTGGATTGACTGCTGCAGAGTGATTGCGCCCGCCACGGCGGGCTATGGCTCATGTTAAGCATAACTTTTCAATCCAATCCATTTATGGTATGCTCTCACAACTTTCTTCGGCAGCGGTGCTGGGCGTCGATGCACTTCAAATAGATGTAGAGACCAACTTGGACAGTGGTTTGCCCTCGTTCATTGTCGTGGGCTTGCCCGATAGTGCCATAAAAGAAAGTCGAGAGCGCGTGCTGACGGCGCTGAAAAATTCTGGCTTTGCTACGCCTCCTAAAAAAATCACGGTCAATCTTGCTCCCGCCGATGTGCGTAAGGAAGGCACGGCATTTGACCTGCCAATTGCGATTGGCATCTTGGCGTGCATGGGCGTCGTAGAGCTTGACGCGCTCAAAGGTACCATGCTGCTTGGCGAATTAGCCCTCGATGGTGCTCTGCGGCGTATTTCTGGGGCATTGCCGATTGCGGTCATGGCGGCTCGCTCGAAGTTTTCACGCATCATTTTGCCAAAAGAAAATGCTAACGAAGCCGCCGTCGCCACATCAGCGCTCTCTTCGCCCTTGCGTGTCTATGGCGTGACCTCGCTCCAAGAAGCTATTGATGTGCTTTGCGACTCTGCAGATATTTTACCCACAACGATTAACCTTCAGGACTATCTGAACTCACCGCCTGCATACGACGTAGACTTTGCTCACATCAAAGGTCAGCAAGATGCTAAACGCGCAATGGAAATTGCTGCCGCTGGCGGTCATAACATCATCATGATTGGTCCGCCTGGTAGCGGCAAGACCCTGCTTGCCAAAGCGCTACCGAGTATTTTGCCGCCGTTGCTGTTTGAAGAGGCGTTAGAGACCACGAAAATTTATTCAGTTGCGGGGCTTTTGCCCCCGGGCACCGCTCTGCTGACACAACGTCCATTTCGCAGTCCGCACCACACCAGTAGCAGTGTGGCGCTTATTGGCGGCGGTATGCATGCCAAGCCGGGTGAGGTTAGCCTTGCTCATCACGGCGTGCTCTTTTTAGATGAGCTACCTGAATTTGCCCGCTCCACACTTGAAGTGATGCGTCAGCCGCTGGAAGACCGTGAAGTGACGGTCGCTCGTGCCGCCGTTTCGATTAAGTATCCAGCCAGTTTCATGTTAGTTGCTGCCATGAATCCAAGTCCAGCAGGCGCGCTGCGCGATGAAGAGGGAAACCTTACTTCTACACCGCAACAAATTCAGCGCTATCTTTCCAAAATCTCTGGACCACTTTTGGATAGAATTGATATTCACATCGATGTGCCCAAAGTCGATTATCATGCGCTTTTGTCGAAAGACTCTAGCGAATGCTCTGCCACCATTCGTGAGCGCGTCATTCAAGCCCGAGAAATTCAGCAACGACGCTTCAAAGCCTATCGCGCCCAGTCTATATTTTGCAATGCACAAATGAATACAGCGCTGATTAAAGAGTTCTGCCAACTCAGTGCTGCCAGTGAGCAACGCCTTTTAGAGAGCATGAAACGCTTGAATTTGTCCGCACGCGCCTACGACCGCATTCTGAAAGTTAGTCGCACCATCGCTGATTTGGATGGGTCAACACATATCGAGATGAAACATCTTGTTCAGGCAATTCAATATCGCAGTCTCGATAGAGAATTTTGGAACATCTAAGCTCGCCGGGTAAAAAGTTTCGCTTTGAGCCCATGAAGAGTGATAAATTTGACGCCATTACAGATTTCTACTTGACTCAAATCAATCCTGTTTTTCTCGTGAAGCCATTTGTTTTCCTACTTTTTTTCAGTGTTCTTTTTGCTTGTCCGCTTACGGCGCAGGTTTATACCTTTTTTGAAAACCGTGCCATCACTTCCACTTCTCTGCGCGCCTATCCGCACAGTTACACGCGCCAGATTATCCCGCTTGTGGGTCAGTGGAAAGTTATCTTGCCCAGCGGACTTGAAAGTCAGGTTGAAGTGCCTTGCGCGTTTAACTTTTCAAACAAAGTCACTTTCGAGAGGTCTATTTTCCTCTCTAAGGACTTTGAGACACGCGTGCTCACTTTGGTCAGCGAAGGCATGGGGCAGTATTGCGAAATTTTTTTCAACGACCAATTTGTCGGCGCGCATACCACAGCGGCTCCTTTCAGCATAGATATTCCCAGCGAAATGCTGCGAATTGGGGCTGAAAACAAACTTTCTATCGCGTGTGATAGCCGCCTCGAGGGGCAGAACGGATTTCCACTTGCGCCGCAAGCTCACGACAAGCGCCGCTTCTCAGGTCTTTTCCGCAACCTTTACCTTGTGGCTTCTTCGCCTATTCGGCTCAACGATATTGACTTTGATTATCACGTCTTCGATACCCTGATTGCGCCTGCATCACGCACGCCTGCGCCACGCGCCGAAGTTCAACCTTGTGTGCGGCTCAATGTGGCGGTCAGCATCAAGCAGTTTGACCTACGCGGAGTTAGACTGCCCACCGATTCACTTGGTCAGAAAACCCTGTTTGCTTCCGCACAACTTTTTCTTGACACCCTTGCCGTCAGCGATAGACTTGCCCTTGCCAGCTTTAAGGCTGAAAACAATTATGTCCTTCGCGCCCGCGCTTCGCTGCTACTGCTCAATGCAAAACTCTGGCAACCTGATTCGCCCACACGCTACACGCTTCGTCTTGCACTCACCACTGCTAAAGGCGATACGCTCGACGACCTATCTTTTTCTCTTGGGTTCAGAACAATAGGATTTGCATCAGGCAAGTTACAACTCAACCGCAAGCCACTTTTGCTGAAGGGACTGCACATCAGCGAAGAAACCGAGCAAAGTGCCAACGTTCTTTCACCTGACGATATTTTGCGAGACCTTTCAATCGCTCGTAGTGCTGGTGTCAATGCCCTTCGCTTCACTGAAATTCCTCATCCTCTTTGGTATCGCTTCTCTGATAGCCTCGGCTTCTTGGTCTTCCTCGAGCTCCCGGTTCGTAATGTCCCCTCAAGCCTCTTGGTTAAACCCAGCTTTTTGCAGCACGCCGAATCTGCCTTACAAGAAACTCTTGCGCTCTCAAAATTCAGTCCATCGGTAATTGGATACGCTCTGGGTGAAGGACTTGACTTGGAAGACGCTCGCACGGAAGTATACTTGCAGGAGCTTTCAAAGCTCATCAAAACTCACACACAAAGCCTTGTGTATTTTACACCGAAAGTCTTGCAGTCCAGTCTATTTTGGAAGTATTCAGATTGCATCACCTTCTCTGACCTTGGCAGCAATTTTGAAGATTTCAAGAAAAAATTCGCTCTGGCTCAAACTCTTGCCGGTGCAGAAAAACCGATTTTAGTTTCAAGCTATGGCACACTTGCCGAAGCCAATAACCACAACGGCTATGGCGACACGCGCTCACTGGAATATCAAGCGAAGTTCCTGCTCGACCGATTTCGCACGATTGAAGAGGCTTACAATCAGGGGCAGCTTGTTGCTGGGGGCTTTGTCTACACCCTTTGCGACTACCATTTCGCCATTGCTCCCCTTTTGCCTAATGAAGCGCAAAACAAGTATCTGGCTACGTTTGGAATCATGTCGCTTAAGCGAGAAAAGAAAATGAGTTTTCAGATGCTTTCGTCGCTCTACTTAGGTGAGCGCGTCACGAATCCCCCTATCGGTAGCCCGCGTCGTGAGTTTTCCCCATCGCTGATTTTGGCAAGCACGTTTCTGACCACATTGCTCGTCTATCTTATCAATGGCAATCGCCGGTTTCAGGAAAATTTGCAGCGTGCGCTCATTCGTCCTGTCAATCTCTACATGGACATTCGTGACCAGCGTCTCTACACAATTTTTGACCCGCTTCTTCTGCTTTTGATTCTATCGTTTATTTGGTCATCAATTCTGTCCGCATTTTTGCACAGCTTGCGCCTCAGTGAAGATTTGGATTTCTGGCTTTCGCACTTTGTTCGTGTACCCTTGCTGAAAGAGAGCATCAACTACCTTGCACTTAACCCGCATGTAGCCGTATTAGCTTTCGGGCTTGCTTTTTTCATACTTTCTTTGCTGCTGCCGCTTTTGGTGAAGTTCCTCATCGTGCTTGTTCGGCGCACGCAGGTTAGCTACTTGCAACTGTTCCATGTTTGGACTTGGGCGTGTGCGCAGTGGATTGTGTTGGTTTTCATTGCTGCACTGATTGACCGCTTAGAGAACGGCGCATTTAATTTTGTAGCATTTGTGCTTTCACTGATTCTTTTTCTGCTCTCGTTTGCTCGCTTTCTGAGAGGCATTTCAGTTGTGGCAGAACTTAATCGGTTTGCAGTGTCTTTCACGGGCTTTCTGCTTCTTTCTTTGGTCTTGCTTGCGCTGTTTTACCTTTCAGATACTTTTAATCACACTTTGGCATATTTACAGTATCACTACGACGGATTAAAAAACTTTTCTATTCAACCCTAAATGCTCATCACTGTCCATGTTTCTTTCGCGTTTAGAAGTCTTTGGATTTAAGAGTTTTGCCCAGCGCGTTCAGCTCAAATTTGATAGTGGGCTGACGGCGATTGTCGGTCCAAACGGTTGCGGCAAAACAAACATTGTGGATGCGATTCGCTGGGTACTGGGCGAACAAAAAACCAGCGTGCTGCGCTCCGACAAAATGGAAAATGTCATCTTTAACGGCACCAAAACCCGCAAGCCGCTTGGCATGTCAGAAGTTTCCATCACTATTGAAAACACGCGTAATCTTCTTCCCACCGAGTATAGTGAGGTGACCATCACGCGCCGCCTTTATCGTAATGGCGAAAGCGAATATCTGCTCAATAAGGTGCCATGCCGACTCAAAGACATCACCGACCTTTTTGTCGATACAGGCATGGGCAGTGATGCTTACTCCGTCATTGAGCTTAAGATGATTGAGCAAATTCTTTCCGATAATGCTGAAGAGCGACGCCGACTGTTTGAAGAAGCGGCAGGCATTACCAAATACAAACAGCGTCGTAAGCAAACCTTCAAAAAGTTAGAGACTACGGCGCAAGATTTATCTCGCGTTCAGGACATTGTGTTGGAGGTTGAAAAGAAAGTTGCTTCGCTTGAACGCCAAGCCAAGAAAGCGTTGCAAGCCAATCAAGTGCGTGAAGAATTGCGCCAACTTGAAATTGCTATTGCCGAGCATGAGCTTGCCTTGCTTCGCCAGTTGAGCACCCCACTTGCAGAAAAACTTGCCTTGCACGAACAAGAAAAAATTGCCCTTACTGCACAAATTGATGCGCTCGATGCCGACATTCAAACCAAGTCAAAAGATTTGATTGACCTTGAAAAATCTTTAGCCAGCGTGCAGAAAGACATCAACCAAAAAACTGAACTTATCACCGCTACTGAAAAGCAAATTCTCTCAAACGAAGAACGCCAGAAACTTCTCTCTGCCAGTCTCGCTCGCGCACAACAAGAACTCGATAGCATTCGACTCAAGCTCTCGGAACTCAACGAGCGCAAACTCTCTCTTCAAGAGGAATTGCGGCTCAAGGAATCAGACCTTGCTCAACAAGTGCAGGCTTTTGAGACTTGGCGAGCCAGCTTTGCCGCTGCTGAACAGCGCCTGCGTCAAGAGCGCCAATCTATTGAAGACATACGCACGGCTTCTTCTGAACTCTCCAAAACCATCAGCACGCTGACACTTGAGCGCCAAGCTCTTCTTAATCGCATTGAAAATTTAGATGCACAGCGTTTGCAGAGTGAATCTCGCCGTAGTGAGTTGGAAGAAAAAATTGCCGAACGCCGCTCACAGATGCAAACTCTCAAACAAGAACTTGATGCCGCACGCACATCGCTTGGCGAACGCCTTGCCATGCTTGATAGCGCCAAAACACGCCGCAGTGCGTTGCAAGCTGAATTGGAGGTCGAAAAAGAAAAACTCCTGCAACTGCGCAGCACACGCAATGCCAAACAAAATCGTATTGCTTTTCTCAAATCGCTTTTGGAAAGTTATGAAGGCTTACCTGAAGGCGTGAAGTTTTTAGACCTTGAACAAAACAAGCGTTTTGGACTCGGTAGCCTTGCCGACCTTGTCTCTACGGACGATGACTACAAACTTGCCCTCGCCGCCGCTCTTGGCGATTCGCAAAGCTACTACATCTCACGCACGCTCGAAGATGCCATGCAGGCGATAGCCGCACTTCACGCTGCAGCTAAAGGCAAACTTACCTTTGCCTTGTTAGATAGACTCTCACAGCGAGCACAACCTGTTTCCACTATCCAAGGCGACCTGCTGCGACTCATTGATGTCGTACGAACAGCGCCAGAAATTCGTCCTGTCTTGGACATTTTAATCGGTCACGTGGTTATTGCTTCGGACTTAGAACATGCTATGCAGATTGCATCCGCTCATCCTCACCTTGAAGTGGTTACACGGTCAGGCGAGAAAATTAGCGCCCGTGGCTTTATTCGTGGCGGTAGCATCAAGGAATCGGAAGGTATGCGCATCGGCAAGCAAGAAGAACTTGCACACTTGCTTGAACAACAAGAGTCTCTCAATGCAGAAATTTTTTCAACCGAACAGCGTATTCAAGCGCTGCAACAGGCAATTTCTGACATCAACATTACAGCTTTAGAACAAGACCTCCGCCGTGCTGAACAGAGCGTTATCGAACTTGAAAAACGGCTCTCACAAGCTGACTTTGAATGCAATTCGTTTGAAAAAGAAATCACCGACCTGCATACACGCCTGACCTCCCTTGCCGAAGAGAAAAAACACTTTGAGCACACTCTGTCTTCGCTTCAGCCTGAACTTGCCGCCGCAGAATCACGCTTTCAGGCTCTCCAGCATGAGCTTGAAGAACGCCTTCGTATGCTTCAGCTTTCCGAGCAAAGCGTTCAAGCCGAAAATGCCGCCCTGCAAGAGAAAAGCCTGCAACTCAAAGAGTGCGAGTTTAGCGTCGAAAAACTACGCGCCACAGTGCACAGTCTCGAGCAGGAGCACACTAACCTGACTCGCCAGCAGCAAAAATTGCTTAGCGAAAGTGAGCAAGGCAAAGACGAGATTTTCCGACTGCACAGTGAGCTTGACACCATGAACGATAATCTCAAGCGCCTCTATGAAGAACGTGCTGTCATACAACACCGCTGCCATGAGCTTGAAGGGCTTGTCTCCACGCACAAAGCCGACATCAACCAAAGTGAATTCAAGCTACGTGACCTCTCACGCCAGCGTGAGGTTGTTTCGCAAATGATTTTGGAGTTTCAGCAGCAGCTCTCCCAGTATGCACTGAAAGCTGAACATTTTCGCACCCTGATAAAAAACGAGTTTGACGTCGAGCTCGAGGAAAAAACTTTTGCCAGAGACGATAACTTTGACCTGCATGTTGCACAAGAGCGTGCCGCACAACTTAGACAAAAACTCAAGTCATTGGGTCTTGTTAATCAACTGGCTCTTCAGGAGTATGAGGAAGAAAAAAAGCGGCTTGATTTTCTTGTCTCGCAGCGCGATGACCTATTGCAAGCTGAAAAACAGCTTCGTGACACAATTGAGGAAATCAATCACACCGCCCTTGAACTTTTTAGCAAGACCTTTCAACTGATTCGTCAGAATTTTATCGGCATCTTTCGTGAGCTTTTCAATGAAGGCGATGAAGCCGACCTTATTTTGCAAGACGCCGCCGACCCCTTAGAAGCCGATATTCAGATTATCGCCAAACCCAAAGGGAAGCGCCCACAATCCATTACACTACTCTCTGGTGGCGAAAAAACGCTGACCGCTACAGCTCTACTTTTTGCCATATACCTTGTCAAGCCCAGTCCCTTCTGCATTCTCGATGAAGTCGATGCACCGCTTGATGATGCCAATATCGACCGCTTTGTCAAACTTCTCAAGAAATTTGCAACGGACACGCAGTTCATCATTGTTACACACAACAAACGCACGATGGAAGCGGCACGCACGCTCTATGGCGTTACGATGGAAGAAGAAGGCGTCTCGAAACTTGTTGCCGTACGCTTTGATGAGATGCAGAAAAATTAATCCCACATGTGCAAATGAGGCATAAACTCGTTCTCTTCGATATTGATGGCACGCTGCTCAAGGTTGAAGGCATCAGCCGCAATGCACTGATTGATTCGCTCAAAAGCGTCTATGGTACGGCGGGCTCTGCCTATACGCACGATTTTGCTGGCAAACTCGATAGCGTCATCATCTCCGAAGTGATGCGCGCCGCTGGATTTACGGATGAACAAATTGCGCATGGGTTTCAAGAAGTCAAGCAAACTTACATTCGGCTCTTCAAAGCACGAGTAACCGCATCGCATATTAAACTCATGGCTGGCGTCGTCGAGCTGCTGGAGCGCCTATCACAGTGCAAGCAAGTTACGCTCGGTCTGCTCACTGGAAATTTTGAAGAGTCTGGTCGATATAAAGTTGCCCTGCCCAACCTCAATCACTACTTTCCCTTCGGCGCATTTGCTGACGATGCTCAAACCCGCAATGAACTTCCACCGATTGCCGTTCAGCGTGCATATACGCATACTGGTAAGCACTTCGAAGGCAAAGATGTCGTCATCATTGGCGACACGCCACACGACATCACCTGCGCCAAAGTTCTTGACTCAAAGTCTATTGCCGTAGCCACCGGTTTTTACGATGAAGTACAACTGCGTAACTACTCGCCAGATTATGTTTTTGCCAATCTTGCCGATACTGACACTGTTTTGGAAACCATTCTGTCACCATGAGCGCTACCACACTATCTGTGCGCGGCACGCTCGATACCTTGCCGCCCGATAAATCCATTTCTCATCGCGCTGCCCTCATTGCCGCATTGGCTCGTGGCACATCCCGTATTGACAATTTCTCTGCTGGATTCGACAACCAAACCACGCTTCATGCTCTGCGTCAAGTCGGCATTGAGTGTGAGCAGACTGTCGAACCCAATGGGCGCCGTTCTGTTGTGATTCGCTCTCATGGTCTTTGGAGCTTAAAGCCGCCTTCTGCCCCGATTGAGTGCAATAATTCTGGCTCTACGATGCGCATGCTCTCTGGCATTTTGGCGGCACAGCCATTTTCTTCCACCCTACTTGGTGATGCTTCGCTGATGCGGCGTCCCATGCGGCGCATTGCTGAACCGCTTTCGCAAATGGGCGCAAAAATTGAGCTCTCCACGGCCCACACTGCGCCAATTCACATTCACGGCTCAAAAACGCTGCATCCGATTTCATATTCTTCACCTATTGCGTCTGCACAGGTCAAGTCGGCTATCATCTTTGCGGCTTTGCATGCTGATGGGGTTAGCGAGGTCATTGAACCGGCGCTTTCGCGCAACCATACAGAGTTGATGCTGGGCTTGGAGACCGAGATGCTCGACGATGGGCAACACAAGGTGAAAATCAAAGGCGGTATGGAACCTTTGGCGACAGACTATGTGGTTCCTGCTGACCCTTCTGCGGCTTGCTTTATCCTTGCATTTGCTTTGCTTGCCTCTCGTTCAGAGCTTGTCTTAAAAAATGTCTGCCTCAACCCTACGCGCGTAGCCTACTTGGATTTGCTTCGAGCTTCAGGTGCTGTGCTGACCGTCGAGAATCTTCACTACTTAGGCGGCGAACCTATTGGCGATATTGTGCTCTCCAATACCTCCCTTTCTTCTCCTCTGAACATTTCTGGTCAGCCGCTTGTGGCACAGGTGATTGATGAAATTCCTATGTTGGCTGTGCTTTCTGCACTTGCTACCGAGCAATTCTCTCTTTGCGATGCAGCAGAACTGCGCACAAAAGAATCAGACCGCATTGCGGCATTAGTCCTCAACCTGCGCGCACTTGGATTTGTTTGTGAAGAACATGCAGACGGCTTTCATGTGCTTGGGCGCAAAAAAATTCCCACCGAAAAACTTCGCATAGAAACCTTTCACGACCATCGTATCGCCATGAGTTTCCACATTGCCTCATATTTTTCTGGCGCAAACCTTGAGCTCTCTGAACAGTCTTCTGTTAGCGTCTCTTTTCCAAACTTTTTTCAAACCCTTCAGATGCTCCTTCACTCTTAGGGTTTTGAGCTTTGAATGAACTTAGAAATGCGTTAGATTTCGCAGGCAAACATCTAAACCTGCATAGACGTATGCTATACAATCGCCTAATCCGCTTGATTGAAAATCATGCGGAATCTCTTACTCAATCTTGGATTCGCGAGGTCAAAACCAACGCCGCCACCAAAAGCTACCGCAATTTTCCTGATACCGCTCTGCATGACTCTGTCTATGACATTTACAGCCGCTTGAGCTACTGGCTCAAGAAAGAAGAGTCCACACTCGAAGATATTGCAGAGTATTTCGTGCTGCTTGGTCGTGAGCGTGCCAAACAAGGTTTCAAACTTAGCGAGGTCATTTACTCAATTATCCTTGCACGTGTGGAACTATGGAACTACATCAGCAATCAAGGCATATTTGAGGATAGCATGGAACTGCAGCGCGCCTTAGAATTTTCACAGCGCCTGAATTATTTCTACGACAAGGCTATTTACTTTGCAACCGTCGGCTTTGAAACTGTCGGCGAAGATGAATCTTCTATGAAGCGCAAAGGCAGTCTGTTTGAAGCGTTCTTTGGGGCTTTCCGCATTTCACCGACGGTTAGCAGTACAGTACCGTCAAAAACATAAGCTGCTGCAGTTCATGCGCTGCACCGCAGCATGATGTAGAGTTGGTCATCTCTTGACTTTTAATCTTTTTGCCAATCATGACTAAGAATCATGCTGTTGAGGTCTCATTCCCGTCAGAAGTTATTACCTCAAAAGTCGATGAGCTCTTGCATCGTGATGTCAAGATGCTCGGTAACTTACTGGGTCAGACACTAATTGAGCAAGAAGGAGAAGCATTTTTGCAGTTAGAAGAAAAAGTGCGACTGCTTTGCAAGGAAATTCGCCTTGAGAAAAAGGATGAGCTTCGTGCTGAACTGATGCAGCTCTTAGAATCGCTCTCCATAGAAGAAGCCAGCAAGTTGGTGCGTGCCTTTGGCACATTTTTTCACCTGACCAATGTTGCCGACCAAGTCCATCAAGTTCGGCGCGACCTTGATGCCTTGCAGCAACTTTCTGACAGTAACAAAATGCCTTTTCTTGAAGGCTCTACTTATGACGTCATTCGACGCTTCAAGCAGGATGGGATTACGGCTGAAGAATTGCAAAACCTGTTCTCCAGTCTCTCGATTGAACCGACACTTACAGCACATCCTACTGAAGCGGTTCGCCAAAGTGTGCTGCTCAAGCGTCGCAATATCGCCACACTCTTAGAGCGTCTTGACCAGCCTAATTTGCCCCCGCTCGAGCGCGAAGCGATTATCGAAGAACTGGCTTCAATCATTACAGCATTGTGGCAAACCGATAATGTTCGCGAAGGTAGCCTGACTGTCTTTGAAGAAGTGCGCAATCAACTCTATTACCTTGAGAATATCTTCTGGCATACTCTACCCAAGCTCTACGCCGACCTTGAAAAAGCCTTAGCTCAATTTTATCCTGATTACACTTTTCATATTCCGCCGTTTTTACGCATTCGCTCTTGGACGGGTGGCGACCGTGATGGACATCCGTTTGTTACACACGAAGTAACTCGCTCGACGCTACGCTTTCTCAAATCCGAAATCTTGAAAAAATACATCTCTGCTGTTGAAACCGCTGTCATTGAGCTGAGCTGTTCACTTAATCGCGTTCCTGTCTCCGAAGAGCTACTTGCTTCCATTCAGCGCGATGAGCAGGCATATGGTCGCCATGCAATTGAAGCTGGGTGGGCTGGACGAAATTTCAATGAGCCTTATCGGATTAAGCTACGCTATGTGTCATATCGCCTCTCTCAAACTTTAGCATCTTTGGAATCCGAACAATGGCTTGCAGGTGCTTATCGCACTGAAGAAGAGTTTTTGGAGGACTTGCGTCTTGTCGAGCAGAGTTTAATTGCCAATAAAGGTCAGCGCATTGCCCATACGCAAGTTCGCAAGCTGATTCGCTGTGTTGAAGTGTTTGGCTTTTCATTTTTTGTGCTCGATATCCGCCAGCATAGCAGCGTCCATACTCGCGCTCTTGATGAGATTGTCTCTCACTTAAGGCTCTCTCCTAAGCCTTATTCAGCAATGGATGAAATGGAAAAGCGTCATTGGTTATCCCAAGAAATTCAAAGCCGTCGGCCGCTGGTGCCTTACAAACTGGATTTCTCTGAGGAGACCAATGAAGTGATACGCACTTTTCGTCAAATTCGCCGCTCACTTGAATCCATCAGCCGTCGTGCGATTGATACCTACATTATCAGCATGACTGCAGAAGTCAGTCATATTTTGGAAGTGATGCTCTTTGCCAAAGAAGCCGCCCTCATTCGCCACACCGACCATGATGAATTGCAGAGCGACCTCAACATCGTACCGCTTTTTGAAACCATTGAAGACCTTCGCAAAGCCGACAAATTCATGAGCCAACTCTTCGAGCTGCCCATCTATCAAAAGCAGCTGCGTGCACGTGGTATGCTCCAAGAGATTATGATTGGCTATTCGGACTCGAGCAAGGACGGTGGGCTGCTTACTTCAAATTGGGAACTCTACAATGCTCAACTTCGCCTTAAAGCCTGTGCAGAGCGCTATGGTGTTAAACTCAAACTCTTTCATGGACGTGGCGGCACGGTCGGGCGCGGTGGCGGCGCACCGGTTCATCAAGCCATACTGGCACAACCCAAAGGCACTATTGATGGTCGAATCAAACTTACCGAGCAAGGCGAGATTATCTCATCCAAATACGCAACCCCACATATTGCCACACGCAATTTGGAACTTACGACCACCGCTGTGATGATTGCTTCACTTCGTGCCATGCATGACCCAGACCCCAAACCTGAATGGCTCAATACTATGGCAGAAATGTCTCAAGCGGCCTTCAAAGCCTATCGCGCCTTTGTCTATGACAATCCTCACTTTGTCAAGTATTTCTATGAAGCCACGCCAATTGAAATTATCAGTGAAATGAAAATTGGCTCGCGTCCCTCTCGCCGCCGCGGTGTAGGGCGCATTGAAGACCTTAGAGCCATTCCTTGGGTCTTTGCATGGATACAGAGCCGCGCCACCTTGCCCAGTTGGTTTGGCGTTAGTGATGGCATTGATGCCGTGCTCGCCAAAGGCACTCCCATGAGACTGCTTCAAGAAATGTATGAGGAATGGCGATTTTTCAGAACCCTACTTGATAGCATGCAAATGGCACTTTCTAAATGCGATATTCGTGTGGCGGCAGAATACTCCAAACTGGTTAGTGATGCGGCGCTCGGGCAAGAGATTTTCCATGCTATTGAAACACGCTTCTATCACACCATTGATCTTCTCTGCTCCATCACAAGCCAGAGCATGCTGTTAGAAAATAACCCCGTACTTCGTCGCTCATTGCGTGCACGAGAGCCTTATATCGACCCGCTGAGCTACATCCAAGTGATTGCTATGAAAAAATATCGTCAGTCCGAAAATGAAGATGAACGCAAACAGCTCCTTGCCGTTTTGCGAGACTCTGTCAATTCCGTTGCGGCAGGCATTCGTAACACGGGCTAACTCTGGCGCGCTTACTTTACAGGACAGACCTCCCTCTGCCCGAAACTTTTTTCAGTTTGACCTTGTAGAGTTAGATTAACTTAGCTGGTTAATCCTTCCTTGGAGGTTGTATGAGGTTTGTGCGCCCGATTCTTGCCGCTCTGCTGCTTACCCTCGGTCTTAGCGGCTGCTACACCAAGTTTTTCGCTGATGATGATGCACGTTCGGCTTCCCGCACATCTGTTGAGCGCACCTATCCCTCAGACTTATCAGAAGGCGATGCCACGGTAACAATTCAGGAATATCTCGTGCCTGATTTTTATCCGACACCGGCTTGGCGCACTTGGGGATTCACTCCGTTTTGGTATGAGCCTTGGTTTGACCCATTTTTTGCGTCTCCGTGGTTGCCTATAGGGTCTCCATGGTTGTCCGTGGGTTTTGCTTGGTCACCCTACTGGGCTCTACCTCGCAACTGGTATTGGAACGGACATTGGGGATGGAATGGCTGGGGATGGTCCCCTCCTCTCTTTTGGGGCGGTCCAAATGTAACGATTTTACCCGTTTCTCCTGCTTCTGCTCATAGCGGCGCCATGCGTCAGTTTGGTCGGATTCGCCAAGGTTCTCCTTTGCCTGATGCGGTTCAGGTGCCTCACGCCACTGAAACCGTAAGTCCCAACCGCTCCTCGTCTGAAGTTGCACCTAATAAACGTGCCACTCAACGCACCGTGTCTCGTGGATACTATACGCTACCTCGTGTTAGCACTGGCTCTAATGGCTCTTCATCGGGATTGCGACCATTGACTTCTTCTGGCTCTACGATTCAACAAAGTAGCGGAACCTCACCAAGCCGCTCCTCGTCGGGCAGTTCATCATCGAGTTCAAGTTCAGGCACGCGTACTTCTGGTAGAAACCGTTAATCATGAAAGGTTCAGTTATGCGATTCTCTCTGAGCATTTTTATGATTGTGCTGATTTCACTTTCGGGCTGTGCCAGCTATACCGTTCTGTTTCACCCTGAAGTAGAAGTTTATGATGAACGACTGGGAAAGTATCTCTTTGAAGAGGTTACCCCAGCTTCAAATTGCCGAAGTTGTCATCAGGATGCAGCCAATAAGTTTGATGTGTATAGTCGCTTGTTACGCACGCATGGTTCCTCATCCAGCCTTGAGAAAATTGATTTGATTGAGCTACATGCCATGCCTGAATTGCGCGGCTATGAAAATTATCTGTATTCTGATTTTGGCAGTTATTACTATGCTGCGTGGTGGTTTAACCCAATTATCGTGGAATATGTCTTTCACATCACCCCTTCGGCGGCGCCTTCTGCTGCATCCACTTCTGAGCGGGTTCGTCAAAGCTATCGCCGCTCATCTGGGCGTATGCCAACCAGTCATGTCTCTACAACTGGCACTCCTGCCACCAACAGCCGTACCTCGCCATCGTCAGCTGCATCAGCTTCAACGACTGCAACACCTGTTGCTGGTTCTTCTACACCTGCTCAACATGAGCTACGGCATTCTTCTGGTCGTGATTCTTTGCATCATGCTTCGCAACGAGCTGTCCAATACAGCGAACCTAAGCCCGACTCTGCACTACGTACATCCGGACGCCATCGTGAGTAGCTCTTTTGAACCGCAACATGCAGTCTCTCTGACTTAACGTGATTCTTGTAGCGATGTTCCAAACCTTTGTTTTACTCTTCTTCTCTCTGCTTTTTGTGCCAACTCTATACGCTCAAAATGAAGTCGATGCCCTGCGTCAGGCGCAACGTGGCAATGGGATTGGCGCACGTGCCCTTGCTATCGGTCCAGCTTATAGTGCTATCTCGGACGATTATGCCGCCGTGTTTTTCAATCCTGCTGGGCTTGGACAAATCAAGCGGTTTGAAGCCACATTAGGCTTCGACTTTTTCGACTACAGCACCAATGCACTTTATCTCAATACCAGCAACGCTGCTGCCAAATCAGGCAATACGCTCAACAGCATTGGACTTGTCTTGCCTTTTCCTACCTATCAAGGTAGTTTTGTTGTAGCGGTCGGCTACAACCGTTTGCAGAATTTTCGCGCCGTGCAAAATGTCTCGGCGTTCAATCCTTCAGGCAGCATCAGTGACTGGTTTTTGTCTTTTACCCCACGCTTTGACGCCCAACAGCGCATCTTGCTTACCGATGTCGGCGCCTTAGCCTTTAATCACTACTTGATGAGCGACCGCAACGGACAGTATGTCGACCCGCTCATCAATCGCGGTCAAGTTTTTCAGCGCTCCGATTTACTTGAAGATGGTGGGAGCAATGCCTTCTCAATTTCTGCGGCAATTGAGGTTGCACCAGCCCTTTTTATAGGTGCTACGCTTAACATCATATCTTCTTATTACACATTTAGCCGTGACTTCTCCGAACACGACGACAATAATGTCTATCCAAACTTTATTTCTCTGACTCTGTCTGAAAGTTTTGAAACTCGGACTTCTGGTGCCAATCTTAAAGCCGGGTTGCTTTACCGCCCTGACTCTCACTGGCGACTTGGACTGACACTTCAAATTCCATCGCAGCTTAGCTTGAAAGATGAGTTCAATACCAGCCTGCAAACACGCTACGAGCGTCCGCCAGAGGGGGCTACTCGTGCCGTCTTCAACGATGCGCTTCCCAAAGGCGCACTTGAATATCAGTTGCAAACTCCTTGGATATTTGGCGCCAGCTTCTCGTTTGAGGAATCATTTTTTACTCTCGGCGCCGAGGTCAGTTACCGTGATTGGACTCAACTTTCTTACAGTAGCGATGCGGTTTCATTTACGGACATCAATCGCACTATTGCTTCGGAGCTCAAAGGGGCGTTCGGTCTTGCACTTGGGCTTGAATTGCGACCATCATTTCTGCCCATGCGTCTGCGCGCCGGTTACGGGCTTGAACAGTCTGCATTTCAGTATCGCCTAAGTGATAACCCAAATGAACGGATTTCTACTTCACTTGCTGATGCGCGCCAAACCTTGAGTTTTGGGGCTGGCTTTCTTTTCCAGCAAACCCTTGCGCTTGACATGGCTTACTTCTTCTCCACACAACCTGTGCAAGGCAGATTGTATAGCGGTTCCCGCCTCGTTAATGAAAATGTGCGCAACGGTCATCTCGTCATCACGGCGAGCTTTCGTTTCTGACCAAGTGTCCGGTAACCGCATTACGCCATTTTCCCTAAGCCAGTCTCTTTTTGCGGCGCAATGAGCGCAAATGATGCTTTTGACTTTTTTGACTTTATGAAGTAGAACGAGTTGAAAAGAGGTTACAAGGGAAATCTTGTGCATCCGCTAGGATTCGAACCTAGGACCCGCTGATTAAGAGTCAGCTGCTCTACCAACTGAGCTACGGATGCAAAACCCTTTGCGTTGTCTGTGGGGCTATTTGCCAGAGTCATTTGCTGGTGCTGGTGCGGTGTTATCTTTCGGTAAGCTACTCGATGAAGGCAGCGACGGCAACACTGGCGCAGTCTTCGGTGCATTTTTCTGAATAATGCTTTCCGAAGACTGGTCGTCTTTGCCCAAGCGTGTGGTAAATTCTGCTGCCACACACAACAGCATGAATATCACGGCAAGGTACGTGGTGGTACGGCTCAGAATGTCCGCTGTGCGCCGCACACCCAACACTTGTGCCGCTCCCATTCCTACGCCGAATGCACTGGCTAACCCCGACCCTTTGCTGCTTTGCAGAAGAACGACTAAAATCAATAAAATTGAAACAATCATCGTAAGACTGACAACAATGATATGTGCTACGTGCATATCTTTTTTGCTTGAATTTTTCAGAAGCGAAATTTAACAAGCAAATTTAAATTTGTCAAAAGCTTGTATGATGTCTGAACTTGGCAAATCTCTCATCTTTTTTGGTGCACTTCTGCTTGTGATTGGCATTCTGCTTTACTTCGCACCAAAGATTTCTTTGCTCAATTGGTTTGGTCGCTTGCCACTGGATTTCAAAATCGAGCGAGAGAACTTCAGTTTTTATTTTCCGTTGGGCACATCTATTGTGATTTCTGTTTTACTTTCTCTGGTTTTCTACCTTTTGCGCAAGTTTTCGGAGTAAGTTGGCTCTCTCCAAGTTACTCTCCAAATTTGGTGCGCTGGATTGATTTGCACAATTTGTCATCCAGCTTGCACATAAATTTTCTTTAGAAACAAAAACCTCACTGTCTATGTCGCACACTATCACGCTTCTGCCCGGCGATGGCATCGGTCCTGAAATCACGCATGCGGTCAAACGCATCATTGCTGCTACGGGCGTCAAAATTGAGTGGGAAGAATATCTTGCCGGCAAAGCCGCCGTTGAAAAATATGGCGACCCGCTCCCACACGAGGTGCTTGATTCCATTCTGCGCAACAAAGTTGCTCTCAAAGGTCCGCTGACAACCGAGGTTGGCAAAGGCTTTAAGTCCGTAAATGTACAGTTGCGCAAAACGCTTAACCTTTATGCCAACTTGCGCCCAGTAAAAACTCTGCCCGGTTCAGGTGCAAAATATGAGGGAGTTGATATTGTCGTTGTCCGTGAAAATACCGAGAGCCTTTACGCTGGCATAGAAAATGAAATTGCTCCCGGCGTCATTCAAGCCTCGAAGGTCATCACGCGTGAAGCCTCTACACGCATCGCCAAGTTTGCCTTTGAATATGCTCGCACGCATCAACGCAAGAAAGTTAGTGCCATTCACAAAGCCAATATCATGAAGTTGGCTGATGGACTTTTTCTCAAATGCTGCCAAGAAGTCAGTAAAGATTATCCTGAAATTCAATATGAGGAAGTCATCGTAGATAATTGCTGCATGCAACTTGTGCTCAATCCGACCCGCTTTGATGTGATGGTGCTTGAAAATCTGTATGGCGACATCATCTCGGATTTGTGTGCAGGTCTGGTTGGCGGTTTGGGCGTGGTACCCGGCGCTAACATCGGCACAGAAGCCAGTGTTTTTGAGGCTGTTCACGGCTCTGCGCCTGACATTGCTGGCAAAGGCATTGCCAATCCAACCGCGATGCTGCTTTCAGCCGTGATGATGTTGCAGCACATTCATGAACACCATGCCGCAGAACGCATTTTGAGCGCCATCTACCGTGTGATGGGCGAAGGCAAGGTTCTGACGCCCGACCTAAAAGGCACCGCCACCACTGAGCAATATGCCGATGAACTGATTAAGTATATTGCGTAGTTTAAGGCACTGACTTCCTTTGCACACACGGGATTTTTCAATGCTGTATCAACTGAATTTTTTATGCCAATTGTCCTTAGCGCCCACAATTTGACCAAAACATACCGCAGTGGTGAAGGCTCTTTGACCGTGCTGAATAATGTATCGTTTGAGCTCTCCGAAGGTGATTCTTGTGCAATTGTCGGTCCATCGGGGAGCGGAAAGACCACACTTTTGGGGATTTGCGCTGGGTTAGACCGTCAGAGCTCTGGCTCTATTACGCTTTGCGGCATTGTGCTCGATACGCTTAGTGAAGACGCTCGTGCCAAGGTGCGCAATCAATTTGTTGGTTTCGTGTTTCAGAATTTCCAACTTATCCCCACACTTACGGCGCTAGAAAATGTGATGGTGCCCATGGAACTGCGAGGCGACAAACAGGCGCGGCGCAACGCTATCACGCTCTTGGAGCGTGTGGGCTTAGCACATCGTCTTTCACACTATCCCGCGCAGCTCTCTGGTGGCGAACAGCAGCGTGTTGCCATCGCTCGCTCATTTATCAATCGTCCCAAAATTCTTTTTGCAGATGAACCCACTGGCAATCTTGATGCCGAAACCAGCGAAAAAATCGAAGACTTGCTCTTCGAACTCAATCGCGATAATGGCACCACCCTTGTTGTGGTCACGCATAACCTTGAGCTTGCCCAAAAAACTCAACGTATCATTCGCCTGAAAGGTGGTGCGATAATTAGCGATGAACGCATTTCTCCAGCCAAAGCCACTGTGCGCCTCGATGCCTCTGGTGAAATTTAACGGTATGCATGACCATGCTTTTTGATTCATTTGTCTGGAAAATGGCTTGGCGCGACAGCCGTACTCATCGGCGCAAGTTACTTTTCTTTATGTCATCAATTGTGCTTGGCACGGCGGCACTGGTGGCAATTACTTCGCTTGGCGAAAACTTACAGCATGCCGTAAGCGAGCAAGCCAAATCGCTTCTGGGCGCAGACCTACAGTTTGAATCGCGTCAGAAATTTTCTCCTGCCATTGAACGCCTGATAGATTCACTCGGTGAACATTCACGCGAAGTGAGCTTTTCATCTATGGCGTATTTTACCAAAAGCGGCGGCACACGTTTCTCACAAATTCGCGCCCTGCAAGGCAACTTTCCCTACTACGGCGCATTCACTACTGAACCAGAAGATGCTGCAACCTCCTTCCGCAAAGGCTTTCAAGCTTTGGTTGATGAAACTCTGATGATTCAATTCGGTGCAGAAGTTGGAGATACCATCAAACTTGGTGAAGCCTACTTTAGAATTGCTGGTGCCCTTAAAGAAGTCGCGGGTGAAGCGGTTGTTACCGCACTGGTCGGACCGCGCATTTACATTCCACTTGAAACTTTACCCGATACCAAGCTTATCCAATACGGCAGCCGCGCTACTTACAAAGCGTATTTCAAATTTCCACCAGAGAAGGACTTGATTGCCCTAACTACTTTACTTCGCCCCATGCTTGAAAAAGAGCAGGTTTCTCTCACCACTGCTGAAGCTCGTCAAGCCTCGCTTGGTCGCAGTATTGATAACCTATACCGTTTTCTGAATTTGGTTGGTTTTATTGCACTCTTGCTTGGCGGCGTTGGAGTAGCCAGTGCGATTAATGTGTATGTCAAGCAAAAACTTAGCACTATGGCGGTTCTGCGTTGTCTTGGCGTCAGTGCAAGACAAACTTTTTTCATCTACCTCATTCAAGCTGCTGCTATGGGGCTTATGGGTTCATTGCTGGGCGCTGTGCTTGGTTTTGGGGTACAATTTCTTTTGCCTTCCGTTTTGAGTGATTTTTTGCCTATCAAACTCTCGCTCTCACTCTCACCGAAAGCCCTGCTGCAAGGCTTAGGTATTGGACTTGGCATGTCGCTGGCGTTTGCACTTCTGCCGCTCCTCAGTATTCGTAAGGTCTCGCCGTTACTGGTGTTGCGTGCCGCCTTTGAAGATTCAGCTGTTCCCAAAGACGCTCTACGTTGGCTTGTCTATGTGCTTATTGCCGCTTGCATTTTGCTTTTTTCTATCTCACAGACGGCGTCGTTGCGCACAGGTTGGCTCACTGGGGTTTTCTTTGCTCTCTCCATCGGGGCAGCACTCGGGCTACTTGCTCTTGTGGCGCAACTCTTGATGAGCTTGGCACGAGCATTTTTTCCTACATCATGGAGCTATGTGTGGCGTCAAGGACTGGCTAATCTCTACCGCCCGAACAATCAAACCTTAGTGCTGATTGTCTCGCTTGGACTCGGCACGTTCCTTATCTCTACGGTTTATCTTTCGCAAATTACATTGCTTGGTGAAGTCTCGTTTGTCGGACGTGGCAATCAGCAGCCCAACATGGTCATGTTCGATATTCAATCTGACCAAAAACAGGATGTTGAACGCTTGGTGCGCCAGTTTGGCTTACCAGTGCTACAAACTATTCCTGTTGTTACGATGCGCCTGTATGCCCTCAATGGTAAAATTTTGCAGCAGGATACAACCATTTCTGAAAATTCTTTTTTGCGCGCTGAATTTCGTGCCACTTACCGTGATTCGCTGCTCGAGACGGAGCAACTTGTCGCTGGTCGTTTCATCGGCAAAGTCAATCCTGAACGGGATTCCGTGCTGATTTCTGTGTCCGATTTCTTTGCTCAAAGTCAAGGTCTGAAGGTAGGCGATGAACTTGTCTTTGATGTGCAAGGCGTATTGGTCAAAACTTACATTGGAAGCATTCGCAGGGTAGATTTTCGGCGTGTGCAGCCGGCTTTTACACTACTTTTTCCAGATGGCGTGCTCAATGATGCGCCGCAGTTTTATGCCTTAGTTACACGAACACCTTCAGCTGAAGTCTCTGCTAAAGTTCAGCAAGTCGTTGTGCAGTCTTTCGCTAATGTCTCCATCATTGACCTTGCACTGATTGTTCGCACGCTTGACACCATTCTCGACAAAGTTGCTCTTGTGATTCGGTTCATGTCGCTTTTCAGCATTTTCACGGGGTTGAGTGTTTTGGCAGGCGCTGTGCTCACCAGTCGTTATCAACGCATGAAAGAGAGCGTGCTACTACGCACGCTTGGCGCCAGCCGCCAGCAAGTAACGCAGATTATGGTCATTGAGTATGTTTTCTTAGGGAGCTTTGCGGCAATTTCCGGCTTTGCACTTGCGCTTCTTGGCAGTTGGGCGCTAGCGTATTTCGTGTTTGAGACGGTATTTTTGCCTTCGCTCTTGCCGCTGGCGATCGGCTTTTTTGCGGTCGTTGGTCTTACCGTCCTGATTGGCATTCTGATTAGCCGTGATGTTGTCAGCAAGCCGCCCCTTGAAGTGCTACGTCTTGAAGCATCATAACACCGACTGTTTCGTTTGCTCACGGATGTTATTCATGCTGCGTTATTTCATCAAACTTGGCTAAGAGCTTTTCTTTTTTTGCGGCAAGACTTGGCTGCGCATCAATGTAGAGCGAGAGGGCTTCACGCATGGTTTTGGCGTGTGCCACCGCTCGGCGATATGCCTCTCTTTCATTTCTCTCCTCTGGCACTTGAAATTGAATCGGCAAGAGATTAAACGCTGAATGCATCATGTCGCGGATTTTTTTGAAATCAATGTGCCGCTGCTGCTCTTTTCGGCACGATATTATTATGCGCACGATTGCATCTTGGACATTAGACTTTTCCAGCGTTTGACAAATCCTTTGTTCAATCTCACTATGCTCTTTTACCTCTTTGATATCTATTTCTATGGTGAGCATTCGGCGTGCTGGAGTGGGAACATGGCGGTAGCTTGCACGTTTTTGCGCATCAATTTCTACGATAACAAATCCTTTCGGGTCTTTCTCTTCCGAAAATGTAATGCGCTCGATACTGCCTGAATACACGACAGGCGGTTCACCGCGCTCTGCCGCGCCCGGATTCAGGTCTTGATGCTTATGAATGTGCCCTAAAGCAACATAACTAAACTCTCGCTTTGCCACAGACGCCACACTAAACATGACATCGTTGGTGTTGATTCTTTCTGACCCTGAGCAGATGATGGCATCAGAAATGTGTATATGCGCCGCCAGAATTGCTGGATAAGGTAGTTGCGCTTGAGCAATTTCTTCAGCCTCCTTTTCAATAAAACCGACATATGTCTCGTGTATCTCTGCCCGCAGTTCTTCTGGTGTCTTGCCTTGATTTTCTTTCAAGCCTGCCAGCATGCTTCTCGATGGCCACGGCAGTCCCACAATTCGAACTTTGCCAGATTTGGTCTCAAAGTCGTGGCTATGTGGGCGTGAAAAAAGATAGACTCTTTCATGCAGTTCAGGGAAAATTTGCAAGGCGTTCGCTTTTCCAAATGCCGCTGGATAATCGTGATTACCAACCACAAATACTATGGGAATACCCTTGTCCAGCACCGGTCTTAATGCCCGCGCCAGAATTCGCTGTTCGGTTGGCGAGGGCAGTGCATCTTTGTAAGCATCACCACAGAAGAGAAAAAGGTCAATGTCTTCTTGCAACGCCACCTTAACCATACACTCGAGGCTTTTTTGCACATCTAACCAGCGCGAGTTTAAGCCCGTTGTGGCATCGTGGCGTCCGTGCGTATCATAGCCGACATGAATATCTGCTGTATGTAGAATTTTCATAGCAGTCTCTTTGTGATTACGAGGCCATCATGCTTTTATGGCTCACGCTTAGTATGTTCGGAAATGTAACACGTTTCGCTGCAGCCAAAAAGTTTGTAGCGATTTTCAGCTATGGCATTATAGAGCATATCACCAAATTCGGCTTTCCAAAATGGACTTGCCAAATTCAGTAAGGGAAATTTTTCAGATAGCTTTTCAATTGCCGCCATGCGCTGATAGACTTGCCCCTGCTCATCGATAAAGTGCAATGTTGCCCGTAGGTCTTCTTCCTTCAATGCAAACTGCGCTATCAAGCTATCGGCTTTCTGAAATGGAATAAACTCCACTCGATACTCCTCCCCATCTTGATTGAGCGGCTCAAGCCAGCGAATGAGGCGAATGCACAGGTTGCAGTGCCCATCATAAATCAGAATTGGTTTCGGCATGATGTTGCATAACTTTTTTGCAGTAAAACTTGCAAACTCTGCTGAAAATTTTTTCATGCGCTCACAGGGGCTCTTCATTTCGTGAAAAACAGCAGGTCTTCAATGCGGCGCTGCACAGCATCATGCGGTATTGTAAATGACAGTGCAAACGGTTCGCCGTTGACGATTCTTTCCGAGTAGGCAAGCCTTATGCGGCGTTCTACGGCTTGCTGGCTCAAGTCTAACGGTTGCGCATGTTCAAACACGCTGATAGTGGCTTGCTTTGGCAGGTAGATTGTATCGCTACCGTTAATTAACGTTTCTGGCTGCTCAAAGCTCACTTGGATTTGCGTGCGTTTAGCAGTATCCAATTGTGCCATGACTTGCACTTGTGCCGTAGCAGAGTCAATTTCGACTATTTGAAAGCCCTTTGCGGTGCGCAGCGTGTAGGTAATTGTTTTACCTGTCTGACTCATACCTTCCAGCGAGTCGATTGGCAGAGTCAATTCAGGCGCACATAGAAAAATGTCTATGGCATCTTTGAAATTTGCTTCAATGCCTGTGGTGCGGCGCAAGTTCTCGGGATTATTTTGCCCCACCAACAGCGTATTTTGAAATGGGATGTAGACGAATATGCTATCGGTGCGCAGCAATGTTTCAGCCGCCACAATTCCCAAAAATACCGTTGCCACAATTTGCATGCCTTCATGGCGCTTGACTTTTAGCACACAACTCAGCGATTGGCGCACTTCAGGCGCATGAATTTGCATGCTACCGTATCCTTCTACGCTCTGCACACAGCGTCCTATGCATGCGGCACGTTCGTAGAGCCTAATGAAGGCCGAATCCCAAGTTGGTTGAGTGTAGCGTTTCAGAGGAAGCATTTTTTCAGGCTGCTGTGTGGCACAGCTTGCTATCATCATGCTCACCAAGATGAGTCGTGCGGGTTGGGAAATTTTCATGATGACCTCATTTTATCATCGTCTATTTATCCAAGATGACGATTAAATCACACTGCGGGGCAATTTGACAGGCAAGTCGTTCGTTTGGCTTGAGCAATTTTTGTGCAAGGAAATCTTTTTCTGCGCGTGTCAGTGGGGGCAAGTGCTCGCCGCCTTGACTTACGACCACACGACACGTGGTGCATAGTCCCATTCCACCGCATGCTCCGCCGATTATTACGCCTTCGTCGAATGCAAGGTCTTGCAGTGACCGCTCGGTTGGGTTGTCGGTTTCAATCGTGTAGCGCTCTTCTTTGCCATTGCCATATCTCACAGTGATACTTAGTTTAGCCATGTCTATTTGCTGTTGTGCAGTTTTTCGTAGAGCACATTTACGCTCTTGTGCACAAATGTATTTGCAATGCTTTGCATTCGGTTCTTCATTTGTGTGCACATAAATGCTTGTCCCATTAGTGGGCTTAGTGGGTGGAAGTCTGTTCCTGAAGGGCGCTGGAGCCGAATCTGCAACTGCATTTTCACGAGTGTATGTGGTTCGTCTGGCGTGCTATGCGGTGCAGTTTCGAACGCAAGTTGGCACATCATCCAATCTTGCGCCTGTTCGTCAGGTGTGTGGTGTGTAAAGACCGCACCGTTCTTGCAAAATTCTGTGGGAATGCTGACATGCAGAGTTGGTGCAAGCGGCATTTCTACATCATACTGCCATTCGTAAAGCGGCAGCCCGCTTTTGCTTGTGCCAATTCGTCTTACGGCTTTCACTGATGGCATGTAATCTTCAAACGTCTTCGGTTGCGACAAAAACTGCATGAGGGATTCTTTCTCAATTGGCACATCATATACAGTACAGACTTCCGCATTGATACAGAAGTTTTCTGCGCTCATTGCTAAAGTTGTGTTTTGTTCAGCACTAATATAAGCAAAGCGTGCCGATTACTCAGCTCTATGGCTTTAGCAGCACTTTTCCGACTGTTTTGCGTCCTTCCAGCAACCGATGCGCCTCTTTGGCTTGACTTAGCGGCAATTGTTCGGATATTAGCACGGTTAAACTTCCGTTTTGAATCCACGAGAAGAGCTCTCCGGAGCGCCAGAGCAATTCTTCACGTGTGGATGTGTAATGCATCAGCGATGGTCGGGTAAGAAATAGAGAACCTTTCTGGCTAAGCAGCAATAGACTCACTGGCGGCACCACACCGCTGGCGTTCCCAAATGAGACAAGCATGCCGCGCGGTCTTAGCACACTCAAACTTCCCTCGAAGGTATCCCGACCGACGGAATCATAGACGACATCTACGCCTTTGCCACCTGTCAGACGTTTTGTTTCAGCTACGAAATCTTGTTTGGTGTAAAGAATAACCTCATCAGCTCCTATGCGTTTAGCCAGTGCGGCTTTTTCTTCTGTGGATACGGTGCCAATTACATAGGCTTGGCGCATCTTGGCAAGTTGTACCAGCAGCAATCCTACGCCACCAGCGGCGGCATGGATTAGAGCAGTCTCTCCGGGTTTGAGCGCATAGGTGGAATGCACAAGATAGTGTGCGGTCATGCCCTGTAGCATGACGGCAGCGGCTTGTTCCATTGAAATTGTCTCTGGCAAAGCAATTAGTTGCTCTTCTGGCACGGCATGATATTCCGCATATGCTCCCAAATTCCCTGACACATAATACGCTACGCGGTTGCCTTTCTTGAAGAGCTTGCAGGCTTCTCCGACTTCTTCCACAACTCCTGCACCTTCTACCCCTGGTGTGAATGGCAACATTTGTGGGTAAAGCCCTGTACGATGATAAATGTCAATATAGTTTACTCCGATAGCATGTAATTTTACGAGTACCTCACTGGGCTTAAGTTGGGGCTCGTTTTTTTCTTGTAATTTTAATTCTTCCTCGCTACCGTATTTTTCTACTACGATGGCTTTCATTCATGTTTTACTTGATAATGCCTGCAACAGCTCTTCAGCATGTGTTTCTGGTTTGACTTTTGGGAAAACTTGTTCAATTTTTCCGTTTTCGTCAATTAAGTAAGTGACGCGATTTGTTCCCATGTATTTTTTTCCATACAGGCTTTTTTCACCCCAGACGCCGTAGTCTTGAACAATTTTTTTCTCGGTATCTGCTAAAAGCCGAAATGGCAGGTTATATTTTTCCGCAAATTTTTTATGTTTCTTTTCATCATCTATGCTCACGCCCAAAACTTCTACATTGATTTTTCTGAACTTCTCAAAGTTATCCCGAAACGCACACGCTTCTTTGGTGCAGCCCGGCGTATCATCCTTTGGGTAGAAATACAGCACAACTTTTTTTCCTCTAAACTGCTCCAGCGTGACCCATTCACCATTTTGGTCAATTGTCTTAAAATTTGGAGCTTGCATACCGACTTGTAAAAGTGCCATTTAATTGAGCTTAGTTAATGCTTAACTTACTGTTTGAACTGCACGGTTTTCCACTGCTTAAATAGATCTTTTACTTTATTGCGCTGATATTTCCCTGTTGAAGTTACGGGAATTTCATCGCTGAAGAGCACTACCTTTGGGCATTTGTTAAATGGCAATTTTTCTGCACATTTTTTGATAATGTCTTCACCAGTGAGCGTTACACCTTCTTTGAGTTGTACCAGTGCGCCAACTTCCTCGCCGTACCAATCATTTTCAAATCCCACTGCAATAGCCGCTTTCACACCCGGAATGCTGCACAGCACCTCATCAATTTCTAATGGCGAGATGTTAACGCCGCCACGAATAATTAGTTCTTTAATTCTTCCAGTAATAAAAAAGAACTTTCTACCTTTTTCATCAGTCTTGAAAAATCCTTCATCTCCACTGTGAAACCAGCCTTTTTCAAAGGCTTTTATGTTGGCTTCTTCATTTTGATAGTAGCCTTTCATTACATTATGCCCACGAATGACAATCTCCCCTCGCCAACCTTCTCGCACCTTTTCGCCGCGGCTATTAAAAATTGCCATTTCGTTAGGCGGAATCGGAGTGCCGATAGAGGGAAAGCCAAATTCACTTAACCACTTTCGATGCTCCTCTTCGCTCAAATCTAATGGCAAGAAGCAGGAGTAGCAAGTTGTCTCGGACAGTCCATATCCATGAATAATTTTTAAGCCATAATGATTCTCAAATGCCATGGCAAGTTCTACCGTCAATGGTCCTGCTCCGCAAATAAAGTGGCTGAAAGATGAGAGGTCATACTTTGAAATGTCAATATTTGCATGCAAGAGGAATTGTAGCAACGTTGGTACTACGCTTACAATTTTTACTTTTTCATTTGCTACACGTTCAAAAAATGTCTCGGTTTGAAATTTCTGATTCAATACCACTGCCCCGCCATAGTACAACGGTGTCAGCAACGTAACAACCGTGCCATTGACGTGATGAATCGGTAGCACGCACATCATGACGTCGCCTTCTTTCAAGCCATGCCACGCCGCAATCGCATCGGCATCAACGAGCAAATTATACTGTGTCAATACCACGCCTTTGGGCAAACCTGTTGTGCCACTGGTATAGACAATCAAGGCTTCAGTTTCCAAGTCGGCGTAGGTGGCTCGAGTCTCATCGACACTTTCTTTTGGCTTGACACGCGTGTCAGTGATATGTGCTTGCCCAAATTCATCTGGAAATGCTGAAATGGTTTGTTCAAATTCGCTGGATGCTAAAATCGTCAGTTTCAGTCCTAAACTTTGAATCATGGGCAGGTATTCATCCCGCACAAAAGCCAGTTGCACACCAGCATTTTCTAAAATGTACTTAATCCGCTCGGGGGTCTCCCCTACATTGATGGGCACAACGGTCATGCCTGCGCACCACGCAGCAAAATACTGTACAACCGTATCAATGTGGTTATGCGATACGGTTGCCACACGACTTTCTTCAATCAAGCCTTGTGCGCGAAGGTAGTTTGCGGTCTGAAACACTCTTCGCCGAAATTCTTCATATGTGTAGCGCATGGCTACACCACCACTTGCGTAGAATGTGATAAATGTATCGCTTTTATGGCGAGCTGCTTTCTGGCTGAGCAGTTCGAGGATATTGCTATACTTTACCAAATAGTTTGTTGGTAAGTAGGTCTGACCGTCGATAATTACGGCATGCGACATGTGAGTATTGAAAATGAGGTCTTTGTTCATTGGTGTAATGTGTTTTTGCCATGTTGCTTTTCTAAAAATACTCGATGTGCCCCATTTTTGGGGATACGCTTTTTGCTACCGAAAAGTGCCGACTGACCGTTATATTTGCATAGCGACAGCAACAGTAGCTAGCATAGCCACGGTTTTTGACAAAGATGATGCTTAGGTCTACCCTTTCACCCAGATGATACCCGTAAAGGCTGTGGTGTAGAGTCTATTGCTTACATATGCGCACTTGGTGACTTGGTGTTCAACTATGCAAAAATGCTATGAAACTTTCTTTGAAACTATTATAGCAATGTCAACTTTTCTTAGAATGCTGTTGCTCAGCAGCTCTTTTTCTTTCTTCGCCCTTGAGCTCTTTGCGCAAGTGCTTGGCGAAGCCAGTTCAGACGACATTCGCGAGCGGCCACGTGAAATTTCCTTCCGCAGTATCGAGGTTGGCATCACACCGTATGCCGCTTTGCAACCGCTTTCCGATAACACTGCGCGTTTGCCCTTTGTTATCACCCGTGCCACACTCTCTGCGCTTGCACGCTTAGATAACACCATGCTCTACATTGACTACTCGGTTGGGAACATTCCAGATTTTCCTGACGCCGTTACTATGGTGAGCGGCGGCGCAAAGTTTGACTTCGATTTTTTCCTTGTCCCGCCTACCAACGATGCGCTTCGACCGCTCATCTGCTTTACAAGTGTTGCTGATATTGTCAGCGCAACAACTCCGCCCAGCCCACAAACTACCAATGTCAACAATCTTAGCTTAGCTACAATCGGCATCGGCGCCGGGCTTGGCATAGCCTATCAGAGCAAACAATGGGTTAGTCAAGCTAAAGCAGAAGGCTTTATTGCCATTGCGTCTCAAGGGTTCAGCCCTGTGGTGGGCTTTGGCAGCGGGCTCATCGGTGATATTACCGTGCAATTTCCATATTTGCTCGATAAAGTCGGTTTGGCTTTCTCATACCGATTTCGCACCAGCGCCACACGCTTTGCAAACAACACTCAGTTTAGCTATTCCTTTCTTTCTCATACTATCACGGCGGGAATTACTTTCTAAATTATTCTGTTTGCCACTGCGGCATATGAGAAAACAAGATATTCTGCAAGAACTTGAAGACATCGCCAAAAAGCTTGGCTATCGTCTGCGTTACGAAAAGGGCAATTTCGTCGGGGGCGACTGCCGCGTGCGTCAAGAAAAAATTTTAGTTATCAACAAGTTTCTGCCCATTGAAGGACGCATCTCGACACTTGCCAAGGCACTCTCACGTATTGGTGTTGGTCACTTGTTCATTACACCACAAGTGAGAAAACTTATTGATGATGAATCGGAAAAAAGTCGTACGGTGTCTTCCCAACACTCAACGCTTTGACACTTGTATATGAAGGTTACACTTTTAGGTTCAGGCACTTCACAAGGCATTCCTGTGCCACTCTGTAAGTGTCGGGTTTGCACTTCAACCGATACGCGAGACAGGCGCTTGCGCTGTTCTGCACTTGTTGAAACTGCTGGACTTTCACTCTTGATTGATACCTCGATCGACTTTCGCCAACAAGTGCTGCGCAGTAAAGTTCAGCGCATTGATGCCGTCTTGCAAACGCATCATCACTTCGACCATCTCTTTGGGTTGGATGATATTCGCGCCTTTAGCAATGCGCAACAAGCTCCGATTGACTTTTACACCTCTCCACAGTGTGAGCCTGAAATCATGCGTCGCTTCGGCTATGCCTTTGGCGAACACAATCTCAAATGGGGATTGCCTGCCTTGAAGATGCATGTGGTTGATGCTCCCTTTGTGATAGAGAAAAACGGTCAGCGCGTTGAGGTTACACCTATTGACGTCGGGCACGGCAATATCGTCATCTATGGGTATCGCATTGGCAACTTTGCTTACCTGACCGACTGCAAAACCATACCTGCCCACTCATATGCACGATTGCAAGGATTAGATGTCCTGGTCATTGATTGCCTGCGACTGACACCACACCCTACACATGCTTGCCTTTCTGAAACACTCTCCTACATTGAGCACATTCAGCCTCGCAAAGCCGTGCTGATTCATATGAGCCATGAAGTCGGACACGCTGAACTGGAAGCCATGCTCCCTGAACACATTCGTGTAGGCTACGACGAAATGGAAATTATCTTAGACTGAACACCATTGGGCTACAACCAACCTTAGACTTGCTTTTCTCTTTCCCAAGTTGGGCTTTCTCTCTGTGGTACTTTTTTGAACAGCCTACCCTGAACGGCATGTTTTGCAGTGCCCTGAAGTTTATCTTCACTTGAGCTTTTTCATGATAGGCTTACCGACTCGTTCATTGACGATAAAATTTTCTGAAGCTCACGCTCGACCTTTTCACCTGCATCCATTGTCTCTAACGGGTCTCGACGCAAGCGATGACGCAGTGCTGGCACAGCAACTGCTTTTATATCCTCAAGCGCAACAGTTGTGCGACCAAAAAGTGCCGCATGTGCCGATGCCGCACGCGATACGGTCAGTTCACCGCGATGCCCATCAATGCCCAGATTCATGCACAGTTCTGCAATGAGCATGAGCAAATCGTCGGGCAGCTCGACTTTGCTGACTAATTTTTGTGCCTGCACGATGCGGGCTTGAAGCGCTTGTTGTTCGGGCTTCCATGCTTCCAAAAATTCGTCAGGGTTTGCATCGAAGGCACGACGACGTTTGACAATTTCCACTCTTTGCGCAAGGTTCGTGATGGTTGTGATTCGAGCATGCAATCCAAAGCGGTCGAGCAACTGCGGGCGCAATTCGCCCTCTTCTGGGTTTCCCGAGCCCACTAATACAAAGCGTGCGGGGTGCTTGATGCTTATCCCTTCTCGCTCGACGACATTGACCCCGCTTGCCGCTACATCCAGCAACACATCTACCAAATGATCATCGAGCAAGTTTACTTCATCAATGTAGAGAAATCCACGATTTGCCCGCGCCAACAGCCCTGCTTCAAACGCTTTTTCACCTTTGGTGAGCGCTTTTTCAATATCTATAGTGCCGCAGACGCGGTCTTCCGTTGCTCCCAATGGTAAATCCACTACGGGCACGGGGATTTTTTCAGCATGCGGTTTGCGTGCCGCATGCGACGCCTTTGCACGAGTCTGCTGCACTTTTTCGTGCATGACTTCTTCGACTGTGCGGTTGAAGACATCCCCTTCTACGCGCTCAATCATGGGTAAGACATCTGCCAGCGCTCGCACCGTTGTCGATTTGCCCGTGCCACGATGCCCCATGACCAATACACCGCCAATGCGCGGGTCAATCACATTGAGCAGCAGACACAGTTTCATTTCATCCTGCCCAACGATTGCTGTAAAAGGGAAGACCTTACCAGTTTTTTCAGAGCCTGAAGTTCTATGAAATGGTTCTGTCTCGTTTTTGCTCACTTCTTTTTTGCTGTCCGTATGGCTGTTTGTGTGTGCTTTTGTGGCTGGCTTAGACATATAGAGCATATAGAGATTTGAGTTACAAATGTTGACAGGTCATTCAGATTGTTTTGATTCTTTGCAAAGTTACGGAATCGCCCACGATGCTGAAAGTTGCTCATGCTCCCACTCAAATTTTGCGCGTCGATGCCCTTTGGCATCCAGCCACAGCCAATCTAACGCATACACTTTAGTTTCAATGACTGCAAAATTTTCCTTGCCTGTTTCGCTTTCTTCTTTGGTTGGACTGCGCTCGGTGAGGTAGTCTGGCAAGCCTGATGTGGGTTCGCTGACAAGTGTGCCCGGTGGCAGCAGGGTTGCATAGCAGCGTCTGCTCATTAGTTGGGTCTGTTGCCAGCGCTCTTCCGACAATGGCGTCCGATACCACACGGTAGCTTTACCTAAAAATCGCAGTTGAATTTTGTGCTCTGGATGATAAAATAGCCATGCGCAGTTTGGATTGGCACGCAGGTCTTCAATCTTGGCTGAACGAATATCGGTATGGCAAAAAAGTTGCCTTGAGTCTTTATTGACGCCACGTAGCACTACCGTTCGCACTTCTGGCATGCCGTTTCTGACCGTAGCAAAGGTTCCCAAGTGCATGGGGTGTCGGCGGTCTTTGACGGCTTGCTGCAAAAGTTGCCACGCTTCCTCCAAGATGAGGTCTAATGATTCCAGCGTTAGAGTCTCTGCCATGTTTCTGCTTGATTTAATTTCAGGGGCTCTCGGCAATTGCAAATGCTCCGGCTTTCTTGCTCATGCTTAGACAACTATTTGCTCATTTGTGCATGAGTATCTTGCCAGCCTTTGCTTTTGCATGTCTTTTGCCTTGCTTTGATTAAATTCAACTTCAATGTTTAACGCTTCTCATGAAGATTTCCGTTCAACTTTTTATTGCACTTTGCACGCTTGTTTGGCTTTCGTGTAAAAAGCCAAAAGAGCACTTGCAGTCTCCACCTGTCCCTGAATATCGATTAGCGGCTGGTGGCAAGGTCTATGGCGGCACATATGCTTACGCTGAACTGCAACCGCTAACCACGCTCGATCCTGCGCAACTTATCGAGAATGTCTCGCAGCATGCCGCACACCAACTCTATGATTTGCTTATTGACCTTGACCCATATACCCTTTCGCTTGTGCCTGAACTGGCTGAACGTTGGGAGATTTCAGAAGATGGGCTTCTATACACTTTCACGCTGCGCGATAGTGTTTTTTTCCACAACGACCGTTGCTTTCCACAAGGCGTAGGGCGTCAGCTCACCGCTGCCGATGTCAAGTATTCTTTTGAGCGCATCTGCGACCCCACCACCAATACGAAAGGATTTTGGGTCTTTCGCGACAAAGTCGTTGGGGCTACGGAATTTTATGAAGACCGCCGCTTAGCGCGTGCCGAGAACCGTCCGCCAAAAGTCTTCGGTGTGCCCGGCTTTGAAGTTCTTGATGACCGGCGCTTCAGAATCCGTCTCATCAAACCCTTTGCCCCTTTCTTGATGACGCTTGCTTCTGCATTCTGCTACATCATTCCGCGCGAAGCCGTTAGCTACTACGGCGCCAAGTTTACCCAGCATCCTGTGGGCACAGGTCCCTTCATGTTTGATGCATTCGCCTCAGACTTTCTCAAACTGAAACGCAACCCTCGTTACTGGCAGAAAGATAGCCATGGCAACAGTTTGCCGTATCTTCAAAACGTCATCCTTTACTTTTCACGCCCGACTTCAGTGCAACTTGAGCAACTCGAGCGCGGCGAAATTTTAGAGCTTAGCCAGCTTCCCACTGACCTTAGGCAGAAGGTTTTACCCAACGGCACACTTGCTGCGAGTTATCAAGATCGCTTTAGCTACTTTTCGACCCCTTCGCTATCTGTTCAGTTTTGCGGCATGAATTGTGCACTTGCGCCTTTCAACGATAGTCGTGTTCGCCAAGCTTTTTCACTTGCTCTTGACCGAGAGAGCATTTCGTCATCCGTTTTGCAAAGCCGTCAGTATGCCGCCACACGTAGCTTGGTGCCGTCGGTGCTCACGCTCTACGAAGCCCTCAAAGCGCAACAGCCCCCAAAATCTGCAAAAGACAAAGCCAAGCCAATAAGTTTTATTGACCTTGAGCCGTTTAACCCAGCCAAAGCCCGTGAGCTACTTGCCAGTGCTGGCTATCCCGATGGCAAAGGATTTGCGTTGCTTCCACTTTACTACGATTCTACCAACTCACGCAATCGGCTACTTGCTGAGAGCATTCGCACCTTGCTCAAGCAACATCTCAATGTTGAGATTCAACCTACGCCGCTCTCATGGTCTGAACACTTGCAAGTGTGTGAGTCAGGTCGAGCCGCCTTTTTCCTATTAGGCTGGGTCGCCGATTATCCTGAGCCAGAGAATTTTCTCAACCTCTTCTATGGCAAGTTCGTGCCCCCCGACACCAGCACCATCAGCTATCCCAACATGCAACGCTACCGCAACCCAGCCTTCGATGCGCTCTTCGAACAAGCTCTTACTACGCTGAACGATTCCTTGCGCTACCGACTTTACGCTGAAGCCGAACGGCTCGCGCTGAACGACACCTCTCTCCTGCTGCTGATTTACGACCGTGATGAAAAGTTGCTGGCGAAAGTCGTTCAAGATTACCCCCTCAATGCCATGGACAGGCGCGACCTAAAATACGTCTGGCTCAATTACCCTACCTCACCCTCTGCAAAGCCGTAAGAACAGATGTTAAGAAACCGTTAACTTTCTCCGTTCAATCCCTGCATCATTTTACTTTTGAGAAGTCGGTTGTTAATCCAACTCTGTGGTATGGGCGTGCGTCTGACATTTTTGGTTGTTGCATGGCTTTGCTTTTATGCTTGTCCTGCGCTGCTTCGGGCTCAAGATGCGTCGAACCGCGATATTCTTTTGCTTTTGCAAGAAGGGGTGGCGCGTCTTAACCAAAAGGATTACCCTGCGGCACTCAATTTTTTTAACGAGGTAATCAAATTGAGTCCTCACAACAGCATTGCATTAGTCAATCGTGGCATTGTCAAGGCAAGGCTGGGTAACTATGACGGCGCTATTTTGGACTACTCGGCAGCACTGAATATTGATTCCACCGATTTTCGAACTTACTACAATCGCGGGCGAGCCTACATGGAACTCAAGCAGTATGCTCTTGCGATTGCAGACTTTACCGCCGCTTTGCGTCTTGATTCAGGATATGCCAATGCCTACACCAATCGTGCTAATGCTCGGCTACAACTCAACGACTCACTTGGGGCTTATCAGGATTACATCAAAGCGGCACGACTCGGCTCACTCAAAGTGCGTGAATTCCTCAAAGCTAAGGGCATAGATTGGGAGCAAGCACGATAAACGCCAATGCAGTGGCGCTTAGGCTTCAGGCTCCTTAAGTGGAAATACATAAAACCTCTGAATCTGTACGAAACCTTCTTTTTTGAACGGATGTGAAGTTTGCATCACAAGTTTAGCACTTTCAATGCGCACTCGATACTCGCTTATTGCTCCTTTGAAAAATTCCTCTTCTACAACTGCACGAAATACATTTTCACCTTGCGGCTTTTCGACAGGCACAATGTGCTCCGGACGAATAACGACTTCAAACGTCTTTGCACTTATTTCCTCTTGATTGTGCTGCAACACCAAGCCCGTCTCAGACTTTATCAAGAATTTATCCAGTCGACGCATGCGCAAAGAATTTGCATCGCCGATGAAGGTTGCGCCGAAGTGCGTTCTGGGTCGCTCATAGACTTCTTTTGGTGAGCCGATTTCCATCATTTGCCCTTGATGCAGCAGTATCAAACGGTCTGCCAGCATGAGTGCTTCTTCTTGGTCGTGCGTGATGTAGATAAAAGTTTTGCCTGTTTTGCGTTGCAGGGATTTAAGCTCTTTTTGCAGTTCACGGCGCAGCACAATATCCAAATTCGATAGCGGCTCATCGAGCAAGACAATCTGCGATGGTGCGGCAATCGCTCGTGCAATAGCTACACGCTGCTGCTCTCCGCCAGAGAGCTCTGCGGTTGAGCGATAGAGTCTATCATCAATTTGCAAGGTTTTTGCGGCTTGCACCACCGCTTGATGAAGTTCTGCTTCACGCCAGCGTGCTTCGCGCAGTCCAAACGCAATGTTTTCATAGACATTGAGATGCGGAAAAAGAGCATAGTTTTGGAAGACCATCACCGCATTGCGGGCGTGCGTGGGTACTCGCGTCACATCTTTGCTATCGAAGAGAATTCTACCTTCATCACATTTTTCCAAACCTGCAATGATGCGCGCCAAAGTCGATTTGCCACTACCTGACTTTCCCAGCACAGCAAAAAATTCCCCATCATTGCATTGAAAAGAAAGGTTATCCAGAACTAAATGATTGCCAAAACGTTTGGTTAGCTTTTCAACAGTAAGTTTCACAGGTGTTTTTTCAAATTGAACATGTGTTTTGATTCCGCTTTAGCTTACGGCAACATGCGCCGTGCCTCTTCAAGGATGGCAACACTCGACGATGTGCCTATTCGCGAAGCCCCTGCTTCCAGCATGGCCACCACTTCCTTGTAGCTTTTTATTCCTCCAGAGGCTTTGACGCCGAGTTCATTGCCCACTGTCTTGCGCATCAATCTCACATCTTCTTCGGTTGCGCCCGCTTTTGCAAAGCCCGTAGAGGTCTTGACAAATGCCGCACCCATGTTCTTTGAGATTTCGCAAGCCATTGCTTTTTCTGCATCATTCAGTAGTGCAGTTTCCAGAATGACTTTTACAATTGCCTGCCGCTCCCTTGCCACGTTGACAACACTTTGAATATCACACTCCACGGCACTATACATTTTTGCCTTGAGCAGCCCAATTGGCAAGACCATATCAATTTCCTGCGCCCCCTGCTGAATGACAAACTCCGTTTCCTTTACTTTTATCTCTGTTGACGTAGCCCCCAGTGGAAATCCCACCACCGTACAGACCTTCACCTCAGTTTCTGCTAACAGTTGTGCGCATTGCTGCACAAAAATAGGATTCACACAGACGGCGTAAAAACCATATGTTTTCGCTTCACGACACAGCCGCTCAATATCTTTTGGTGTTGCTTCGGGTTTGAGGTTGGTGTGGTCGATGAGCTTTGCCAGCTCACTGATTTGACGTACTGCCATTGTAGAGAAAAATAAGGATTAACGGATTCGTGTTCCTTTCAGGGCTTTAGGGTTTTGATTGAACATGAACGCTCTTCATGTTTTGGGTGGACTCGCTTTAGTCATTTTGCTACACCAAAACGCAGCAGGGGTTTTTTAAATTTTCAGAGTTTGTTCATCCCAATTTTAACATTTATACTTTTTTCAAGCAACCTTGTGCAAATCTAAACTTTTACTTATCCTTTTCGCCAGCTTTTAAGCCAGTCTCGTCCATTTACCGATTCCATGAAGGTCTATCTGCTTAAGTCTAAAGGCAAAGGCTCGGTGCCTGACTACATTCAAGTTCGCAACGAAACTCACGCGATTATTGGCTATTTCAAAGCCAGTAATCTTGAAAAAGGTTTAGATGAAATTGGTATTGACGACCCCAGTCGGCGCCAGCGAGCCATCGCACTTCTTGAGCAATTGCCGTATGGAAAAATTGTTCAGGCAGAGTTGTAGCCATCTTGCGCCTTGACTTTCCGACCTCTCTTCCATTAGAGCTGACGAACTGACTCTTTAAAGGCATTCAACGCCTCGTGATTAAGCGAATAGCAAGTCTTTGTGCCGTAATTGACGCCGTTAATGAACCCAGCTTCTTTAAGCACTTTGAGGTGCTGGGAGACTGTCGCTTGCGCCATTTGCAGCATTTCTACGATTTCACTGCAAACGCACCCGCGTACTTTGAGAATTTGGATAATTTTCAACCGTACGGGGTGCGATAGGGCTTTCATTTTCAGGGCTAAACTTTCTCGCTCAACAATTTCGCCAGATAACATGCCATTCATTCCTGCACAGTTTTGCCTTCGACACGCACCGCATTTACTCTTTGTATGCGCTTGGTGTATATTTGTAGTTTGTCTTGCTTGTGTAGCACCCTAATACGGCTTTCAAGCTTTGTCTGCAAAGACTTTTACTTAGGGAAATTTAATGAAGTTCCACTACTAACAAACGCACTAACAACGCATTACCAACCTTGCTATGTCAGAAGAATCCATGCAGTCTTCGCTTGAGGAACTCAATGACCAAATGCGGATGCGTCGTCAAAAACTCCAGAAACTTCGCGAGTTAGGCATTGACGCTTATCCGCACTCTTTTGATGTAACGCATTACGCCCAGACTATTTTGGACACTTTCAAAGATGGTGAATCTACTACCGTATCTATTGCGGGTCGCATGATGAGCATTCGCAATATGGGCAAAGCCTCGTTCTTTCACATTCAAGATTCAACTGGGAAAATTCAAATCTATCTGCGTAAGGATGATGTTGGTGATACGACCTACGACATCTTCAAGCATCTTTACGATATAGGCGATTTTGTAGGCATCAAGGGCTTCACGTTTCGCACAAAACTGGGCGAGATTTCCATTCATGCCAAAGAAATTGTGCTACTTGCAAAAGCCCTGCGTCCGCTTCCGATTGCAAAGGAAAAAGAAGTCAATGGTCAGAAAATTGTCTATGATGCCTTTTCAGACAAAGAGCTTCGCTATCGGCAGCGATATGTGGATTTGATTGTCAACCCACAGGTGCGTGATGTGTTTCGCAAGCGCGCCAAAATTATCAATACCATTCGCGCTTTCCTTGACGAAAAAGGATATTTGGAGGTCGAGACGCCCATCTTGCAACCGATTTATGGCGGCGCCACAGCACGCCCATTTATCACGCATCATAATGCTTTAGGAATGGATTTGTATCTGCGCATTGCTAATGAACTGTATCTCAAGCGGCTGATTGTCGGCGGCTTTGAAGGCGTCTATGAGTTTGCTAAGGATTTTCGCAACGAAGGACTCAGCCGCTTTCATAATCCTGAATTCACGCAAGTCGAGTTCTATGTTGCCTACAAAGATTATCTATGGATGATGGAGCAAGTCGAAACGCTCTTTGAACGCATTGCTCTGACTGTCAATGGCACCACAAAAGTTCATTTCAACGGCCATGATGTGGATTTGAAGCCTCCTTACC
>Ga0308418_1000105_pt1 | contig 57555 bp, 50 predicted proteins | sample HotsprSampleR4cd_FD_203517 | JGI IMG/M metagenome (GOLD analysis project Ga0308418, IMG submission 203517) | Hot spring phototrophic mat microbial communities from Mushroom Spring, Yellowstone National Park, Wyoming, United States - 20090729_R4cd ... | reverse complement strand
ATCCTGCACGCGAATGGGGCGAACATCCGCGTTCACGGAGCCTGCGATCGCACGCGCGGTATCGAGCGTGCGTCCAGGCTTGAGCCGTACAATCATCTCGCCAGGCACCACATCGTCTGGCGTCAGCAGCGGCGCTTGCGCCCACGCACACTGCGCCGCGACAAACACTCCAACCAGCCATAACCACATCCGTCTCATCGGCTATTCCTCCCGATAATTGCTGTCTATAAAGACGACTGAGCGGGGCGTAGGTTTCCCACACCTACGCCCCAAGATTTACTACGGACTGGGTGGCAGCTCTTGTGTGGTGAACTCGAAGGGTCGGCTCCACACATAGCGCAAGCCGCCAGGCCCAGCCAACGGTCCCGGATTGTCGCCAAGATTGCGCGAGCCGACGCGCCAATAGAGCGTGACGCGCTGCCCCGTCAGCCCCAGCCGATTGAGCAGCCCTGTCTCCAGATTGATGCGCTCGGTGGAGACAGGCGAGCCGCCCACGGCGGTTGAGAGAATCTCAGGCGATACGAAGGTGCGATTCCGATCGCGGAAGGTCGGGTCTGTAGAGACCTCTACGCGGTAGGCGTTCGCGCCTTCCGCTGCCAGCCAGCTGAAGCGCACATCCTTCGGGTCGACATCCTCGCTGCGCTGCCCGGGGGTCAAGAGCTGCACGGGCAAGAGTACAGTCGCCTGCCCTGAGCGCACGCGGTCGGAGAGCTTATAGAGGATGAGCGTCTGTCCCTCTGCATCGATACGCTCACGATAGACCAACGCGATTTGATAGGTGTAGGAGCGTCCAGGGGCGACGCCAGGCGCGCCCTCAATCTCCTCCAGTTCCAAGTCCTCGCTCCCTTCACGCGGCAAGCTGGCATAGCTAATCGGTCGGGGAACCGTTGTGTCTACGAAGAAGTTCTGGTTGCCGGGCGTGACGCCTACAGGCTGCAGGTTGCCGTTCCCATCCGTACCGATGAAGTCGGAGCGGTAGATTTGCCACTGGATGGTGTCGGGCGCGCTCTTGGCGAAGAGGGTCGTCTTCCACGACACACGCACGAACGGCTCGAAGTTGCCGTCCGCGCTCGGCTCCGCCAACACTGTTTGGACAGGCGTGTTGCCGCCTGACGAGCCGCGCGCCACACCGAAGGCAATCAGCCCGATGATGAGGATGGGGCCCAGCGCGCGCAGGAGCTTGTTGCCCTCGCCGCGCTGGCGCGGTCGTTCAGTGACCACGCGCCCTCCCTTGACCTCGACGGTGGGCACGCGGAAGATGGCGCGGGCGCGGTCTTCACTTTGGATGCCACGCCCAAAGTCGATGATTTCGCCCACAGCGTCGCTGTCCGACACTTGGGTCACACGGATGCGTCCGACCTCCTCGCCGCGCCGCACAACAATCATCTCCATGCCCGGTTGCAACCCGCCGCGAATGCCACGGGTCAGCAGCACCTCTCTACCAGCGCGCGTCGTGAGAACCGTCGCTTCGGGGATGGTGTAGTTGTTGATGATGCGCACCGCTTCGAACGCGGCGTTGCGGATAGCTTCCTGCACGAGCGTATCGTCGTCGCCTGTGAAGCCTGGGCGGCGATTACTGAAGCCTGTGGCGACCGCGCCGTTGATGGGTTCGCCCGACGCGATGTCGATCACGCGCACGGTCAGCACCACCTGCGCCTGCTTCGGGTTGCCCACGAAGGTCACGGCGTTCACCTCGCCCGTGATGAGCGATTCGGTCTGCAGGGCGCGCCCCAGACGCAGGAACCCCGTCTTATCGAGGGGCGTTGCGAGGTCAAGGTCTCTGAGCTGTTGTTCGATTTCGCCGCGCGCTAATACCTCGAACTTGCGCGACTTCTGGTATTCGCCTGCCACGGCATCGGTTGCGGCGCGTGCGATGCTTGCGCCGCCAAAGCCGCTTTTGTTCTCGAAGTCCAGCACTGCCACGCGCGGCAGTTGTACCAGCTGGGCGTAGGCGCGCGCAGCGCCCAGCGGGTAGAGCAGCCCGACCGCGAGCATGCTCGCCGCGCCGAGAAGCGCTGTGCGCGTCGTCCAAGTTCGTCTCATCCGTGTTTTCACCCTGATTGCTCCTCCTTCATAGTCTGTTCTCAGCGCGTGAGCACCAGCGGCGCGGTCGCGCGAGCAACCTGACCGTCTTCGCTCACGGCTCGAATCTCCACTGTGTAGGCGCCAGGCGGCAGCGCGATTCCGCTCTGGTCGCGCCCGTCCCAGCTGGCTTGCTGCACGCCGCTGCGGGTCGCTTGATTCAGCAGCTGGCGCACGACCTTGCCACCCAACAGGATATTCACCTGCACGGTTGCATCTCCTGTCAGTTGGAACGCGACCGTGTGCTGTGCGCCGCGTCCTGACTGCACCTGCACTTGCTGGATGCGCAGCAGCCCGCCGTTGGACGCCATCTCGAGGCGGAATCGGCTCACGCCGCTGGCGTTGGTGCGGAAGGTGTACGCGCCTGAGGTGCGCAGGTAGCGTCGCTCGCCCGTTTCCAGGTTCACCAGCACGAGGTTCGCCGCGCGCGGCAGCTGCTGCGCGTCGGGCCAGTGTAGGGTGACCTCGCGGTTGGGCTGGCTGGACTCCACCACGAACTCCCAGCTTGCGCTACGGGTCGCAGGTTGAATGTCCACGCCGTAGGTTCCGCTCTGCGCGCCCCAGTTCAAGCGCGGCAGGCTAATATGCACATAGTCCGCGCCGACGGGCGGCGGCTTGAGCAGGTCGTGCGCCGCGTCATAGCCTGGCGTCGCACTGCGCGACACGCCGATATAAGCGCGATCCTTCAGGTCGCCCGATTGCACCTCCAGCGTCAGTCGCCAGCCGCCCGCTTCCGAGAGTGCGCTTCGGCTGGACGCGCTGGTCGCCGCCGCACTGGGCGGGATAATCAGCGTCGTCGCGCGGTAGGCGTACACCCAGTAGCCTTCCCAAACCTTCATACGGGTCGTCGCCGTGTAGCTGCCGAACGAGTAGCCCCACAGCGCGTTCGCCACGATGCCCTTGCCCACCGCCGTCGGCAGGGAGACCGCCGTGTTGGTATCGGGGTCAATAAACTGCACCTGGCTCCAGTTCACATCGAAGGTGAACGGGTTGCCGATGAGGTTCCAACCGACTTGCAGCGGGATTTGGAACGGCTGGCTTGTATCGGCAGCTGTGCCCACTGTGGAGAGCGGCAAATCTTCTGAGGTCTCGAGGAAGTAGCCGCGTCCCAGCGCGAAGCGGTTCGCAGGCGCGTTCGGATAGAACACATAGCGCGACTGGCTCGGATCCCAGCTGAAGAAGCGGAAGGTCGCCGCGCTGGGCACTGCCAGTAGGTCGCGCACATCCTGCGTGTAGTCATACGGTGCGGAGACCAGGAACCGCCCGCGGAAGAAGGTGCGCAACGGCTCCGAGCGGAACTCGCCGATGACGGTGTTTTGGTTCGAGTTTATAGTTATTGTGCGCTGGTTCGGCGTGAAGGTGAAGCCCGTCTTTTCGGGGATGACCACATACTCGCCCGGCGGCACATTCGTGAAGCTGTAGTTGCCGTTTGCGTCGGTGGTCACCGGAGGCACAACCTCCGTCGTGCCAAACAGCAGGCGCACGGTTGCACCGGGTTCAGGCGCGCCGCCGAAGCGTCGCACGATGCGCCCTGACGCAGAGCCAGGCGGCAACAGCGCGAGCTGGAAGTTCAGCGTGGTGGTTTGGTTCGCAGGCACATTCAGCGTCTGGCTCTCAGGCGCGTACCCCGGCGCAACTGCCGTAATCACATACTCGCCTGCAGGCACGCTGAAGGTGTAGACGCCTTCTGCGTCAGTGGTCACATCGGCGCGGGTGTTCGTGCCCGCCACGGCGGTGACGCGCGCGTTTGGAATTGGGTTCCCCGTGTTCGCGTCTGTGACGGTTCCCGTGACTGTGCCTGGTTCAGGCTCCAGCACGAAGTCGCCTACAGCCGTCGTTTCACCCGAACGCACCTGCACATTTCGATAGACGCCGTCGGGCGTGGGCTGCGCAGGCGGCAGCGAATAGCCGCCGAAGGCTAACCCTGCGACCGTCACCTCCCAAGTGCCGACGGGCACGCGCGGGATCAGGAATGTGCCGTCGGGATCGGTGACGATTTCGCGCGTCAGTTCGGGGTCAGTGGTGTTGGTCGCGCGCACCAGTGCGCCGCGCACAGGCTGGTTGTTGATGTCAATCACGCGCCCGCTGATTTGCCCTGGCGGCGTCGCCAGCATAATTAGGTTAATCGTTGCGGTCTCCGCTACCACCACGACGGTCTCTGGGTGCTGCGTCTTGAAGCCTGGGCGCTCCGCGTCCACCACATACGCGCCCGCTTCAAGCCCGACGATTCGGTAGAAACCGTTGGAGTCGGTGATGGCAAAGCCTGCGTTCACGCCTGCGACGCTCGGCGGGGTGATACCCACCACACGCACCAGCGCGCGCGGCAGCGGCGTGAAGGTGCGCGTGTCAGGGTCGTACTGGCGCACCACGCCCTCCAGCACGCTATGCGTCATCCAGCCGAAGGCGTTGTGAATCATTTTGTTGCGCAGCGAGCGACACCACAGCAGATCTTGCGGTCCTTGCGAGTATCCAGAGTTCACGCCCTCGATACCGAACGCCATAAAGCCGACTTTGGAGCGGTTGGCGTCGTTGACATAGTAGGAGCCGGCTTGGTTGGAAGTGCCGAGCAGACTTCCCTGATTGACGCGCGGTTGCGTATAGATGTAGGTCGCGCGCGCCGAGGGCGCGACCGTCACCGTATCCAGCCACACCTGGTTCCACGCAGCGTCGGTGTAGAGCGGACCCGTACCCGCGCCCACAGGCGGGATGACATCGAAGGTATCGAAAGCGGGCAGCACCAAGTACGCCGCGGGGTGCGACAGGCGCAATTCGGCAGGCTCATCGGGCACTCGTGCGTTGCCCTCAAAGCGCGTCCAGATAACGATGCCGCCCGGGTTATTCGCGAATGGGTTGGGATCTTCGCCCGCAGGCGCGGCGACGCCCTGTAAGATATGGCGCAGCCCGCGATAGGGAATGAAGAACACATCGTCGGCGGTGTCGCTGTCGAACGACACGCGCAGAATGTCGTTCATAAACTGGTTCGCGACCGCGCCGCGCAGACTGAGCGCCCACGCGATGTCTTGACCGCTAAACAGGATACGCCCGCTGTTTTGCAGGTAGCTGCGGATTAGCGTCTGCACTTCGGGGTCTAAGATGTGCCCCGGCCCCGCCCACACATTGCCTGCGTAGGGGCTGCCCCAGACCACGATTCGGGTCGCGTGCAGCTTATTGCGGAAGCCGCCTGTCAGGTCGGTCGGCTCGCGTTCCGTGCGTGGCTGGTAGCCCGCCAGCACCGCAGGCGTAATCGGGTTGCGGCACTGCACGCGCCAGATGCTATACAAGTTGCCGTAGGTGGTGTTCTGCCCCAGCGTGTCGGAGCGGATGAAAAAGCCTGGCGGGAGGTTCGGGTGCGGGATTGCCCCGTCGCCGTGAATAATCGTGCCTTGTCCACTGGGCGGCTGCGTGATATCGAACGGCGGCTTGCCCGTCGGGTTGTCTGTCCAGTAGCTCTCGACGGGCTGCCAGGTCGGGCGCGTGATGGAGTTGCCAATCGCGTCCACGCGGTTCTGCACGAAAATCTGACCGCCCATGTAGTCCGAGACCAGCAGGATGTTGTGCGCGCCCGTAAATTGCTGCGTCGTGAAGCCCGAAATGTTATCGTAGATGAACTCATTGCCCGCGTTGTCGCGCACAATCACATCCAAGTAAAAATCGCTCGGAATGTCGGGCGTGCGCCAAGTAGCAACATACCAGTCGGTGGGATTGCCGTTGTCGTCCAGTTCGGGTTGCAGCAGCAGCGTGTCGTCGATTCTGCCGTCGAATCCCAAACGCGCCAAGCTGTAGGGGTCTTTGTATTCGTAGGTCTGCGGGTGAATCGCCTGCTGCCCCACCTCGACAAACAGCGGCACATACGCCTGCCCCTGATCAACCAGAATGCGGTTCGGGAAGAAGATGTCGAACTGGAACAACTGGTACAGGCGGTGTTCCAGTCCTTCGGCGTCCTGTTCCGCGCTGTCGGGGTCTTTGAACTGCACGCGCACGAAGTTAATACCGCTCTGCAGATCCAACGCACGCACCTTGATAGTGACCGTGTCGCCGGGGAACATCTCCTTGGGGCTGACGACGGGCAGGACTTCCACCAGTGGCGGCGTGAGGTCGAACACCAGCGTCTCCCACAGGTCGTGGACGCCCGGTCCGGGCGCCTCGGCGCCTTGAGTACGGGTGGAGTGGTAGGCGACACGGTTGCGCGTGTCGATAGCGGCGGTGGGGTACTTCGCGCCTGCTGCAGGCACAAAGGACGCCACACCCGGCACATCGGGGCGCGCCAACGCCGCCGTGCTGGGGTCGGTGGTCAGCGAGCGTGTGTTGGCTGCCGACGGGGGTTCAGGCAACAGTGCGGGCAGATAGTAAATGTCGTAGATGTTGTTCGCCACATCCACGCGGTCGGACGGCTCGCCCAACTGATGCGGTTGACCTGACTTGCGCGTCGAAGAGAAGACGATATATGGGGTGTCGCCAATCTGCGCCCAAGTGGGTTGACGGTCGCGCGGACGGTTGCCGTTCGTGTCCACGAAGGTCGTCCACTGCACGACGGTCAGCGTGTTGAAATCCAGCACGAAGATATAGCTGGTTCCGTCCGCCGCGATACGGGCGAACGCCACGCGGTTGCCGTCGGGCGACCAGGCAGGCTCCACATCGTTCTCGCCCGTGTCGGGGAAGGTAATGCGCCTGAAGAAGGTTCCGTCCTCGAACGGGCGTCCGTCGGTGCGCGCCACATAGAGTCGGTAGCGGCGGTCTGCTTCGGTCTCGCCCGTAAGCAGGCGGTTCGAGGCGAAAATCACCAAGTTGCCGCCGGGGCTGAGCGTCGGTCGGAGGTTCTGCGTCACGCCGTTGTTGTCGGAGGTCAGCACCACGCGCTGCCCCGTACTAAGGTTGCGCACGACGATGTTGTAGCTGCCAGCCGCGCTGCGGTTGGCGTAGGCGATGATGTTCGCGGAGGCGTTAAGCGATGGCTGAATCTGGCTGCCGAACTGCTCGTCGGGCGTATCCCCCGTGATGGGCGTGAGGTTCGTCAGGTTGCTCAGATACAGCTGCGAGCCTTCGTCCAGGTCGCCGCGCCAGATACGGTAGCGCGGCGTGGGGTTAATCAGTCGCCCGTCTGACCCGACCCCGCCCGCGTTGCTGGCAAAGAACATCTTCGCTGCGCCGGGGTTGTAGATGGGATGGATCTCATCGGGCGCGGCGTTGGTGATGTCGCGATCCCAGCGCGGCGCGCGGGTACGCTGCCGCCGCTGCTGCAGTTGCTGGTGGAACTGCTGCGGGTCGAACAGCCCGTTCTTGCGCCACTGCACGCTGCCGCTCTGGGGCGCGCGCTGCGGCGCAATCTTGTAGTTTTGGGGCGGGATGGGCTTATACGCGGAACTGGGCAACACATGGCGCGACGGGCGATCGCGGTACGGGTCTTCGCCCTGCCGCGCGCCGTCATCGGCATAGCCTGTCCAAGTCAACAAAAGCCCCGCCACTGCCAGAAGCCATCGCCATCGTCGTATCACTGCGTTCGAACCTCCTCTTCCGTAGTCAGATTCCGTATCACTCGCGATACTCCTGCCCGATTTTGACGCCCGAAACCGAATTCCGTTGCGCTACCGAGTATACCTGCTGCGTGAGCGTGCGCCAGATACGGCGCGCCTGCGCCTCGACCTGTTCCAGCGAGCCGTGGGTGCGAATCACCCAGTCGGCGAAGACCGTTTTGCATCGCGTGGGCAGTTGCGCCCGCAGGATTTGACGCGCTCGCGGCAACGAGAGACCGCGCGCCATCAGACGCTGGCGTTGCAGCGCGGGCGTCGCCTGCACCACCACGACCGCATCGAACACGCCCTGCAGCGCGACCTCTATCAGCAGCGGTACCTCGACGAAGATGGGCGTCGGCGACGGCTCGCGCTCGCTTAGCCGCGCCTGCAACTCCTGCACAACCGCCGGGTGCATGATGCGATTCAGGCGTCGGCGCACAGCTGCGTCGCCGAACGCCAGCGTCGCCAGCCGCTCCCGCGCCAGCGCGCCGTCCGCCGCTATAATCGCCTGCCCAAACTCCCTTATTAATTGCTCCCATACTTCCGTCCCTGGAACGAGAAGCGTCGCCGCCAGCTGGTCGCTGCTAATCGCCTGTGCGCCCAGCGATTCGAAGATGCGCAAGACCGTCGTCTTGCCTTCGGCGACGCCGCCCGTGATGGCAATCCGTTGCATCAATCATTCGCGGCATCCGTCTCGGTTCCTGCCGTTGAATCGTCGGTTTCGGTCGGATTCTGCGCTTCCCGCGATTCGGTGCGCAGCTGCTGCAGTTGCGACGAGAGCCGATCGCCGATGGTGAAGCCGCCGCTCTTGCTGGAGCCTGCGCGTTGGCGATGCTCCTGCACGGCGCGCTGCTCCTCAGGCGCGCGCAGGCTGATAATCATGCGGCGTCGGCGCGGGTCCAGCTCGATAATCCGCCCTTTGACCACATCGCCGACGGAGACGACCTCATCGGGCGATTTGACGCGCTTGCTGGTCAGCTCCGACAGGGGCAGGAACGCCTCGACGCCCTCGTCCACGCGGGCAAACGCGCCCGTGCGCGCCACGCGCGTTATCGGCACTTCCAGCTCCTCGCCTTCCCGATACCGCTGCGCCGCGACATGCCACGGGTCGGGCAACGCTTGGCGGCGGCTGAGCGCGACCTTGCCGTTTTCAGGCTCCAAGCGGATGACGACGACCTCGATTTCGTCGCCCTCTTTGATGACCTCGCGCGGGTCGTTCACACGCGCCCACGACATCTCGCTTACATGGAGCAAGCCCTCGTACACGCCAATATCCACGAACGCACCGTAGCTTGTAATGCGCTTGACCACGCCTGTGAAGCGGTCGCCGACCTTGAGCTTGGCAAATGCTTCCTCGCGCCGTTTGCGCTCCTCCTCCTCGCGCTGGCGGCGTATCTCTTCGTCCGCCAGACGGTTGGACGCGACCGCCTTGCGCCGCTCATGGTCAAGGTCGATGATTTTAATCGGGATGACCTCGCCAATCAGCCGATCGAGCTGGTTCGGCGGCAGGCGACGGGCAATCTGGCTGGCGGGCACGAAGCACCGCACACCGATGTTGACCACAATCCCGCCCTTGACCGCGTCCTCGACCATCGCCTCGAGCGTCTCTTTGTTCTCATAGGCGCGCACGAGCGACTCCCAAAGCTTGTCGAAGTCCGCCTCGCGCTTGGACAGCACGGGCATGCCTTCCTCGCCGCGCGTGCGCATCACCTTCACATCGATCGTGTCGCCGACCTGCACCACATCGCTCGCCGATTCGACCTTGCCCGTCGCCAGCTCTTCTTTGGGGATCTTGACTTCGGTCTTCGTGCCGACATCGACCAGCACGGCGTCGCGGTCGACTTGCACGACGGTCGCTTGAATCACCTCGCCCGGCTCGAACGACGGGAAGCTCTGCTCGATGGCTTCGTCCATCGAGAGGCGTTCATCGGCGGCGGGCGCGGGTTCTGTCGCCGCGGCAACAGGCGCAGGCTCAGGCGCGGGGGCTATCGGAGATACAGGCGCATCGGCGGTGGGCTCGGGTGCGCTGGCGACTGGGGCAGGTGTCTCGTGAGGCGCGTCCGCCGATACAGCCGCCTCCGCGTCGCATGCACTCTCGATGTCGGTACTCGGCTCGGTCGCTATCGTCTCCACAACGCTCGCCGTCGCCTCCGTCGACTCGGTCATCAGGTTCTCGCGGGTCTGCTCGTCGCTCCACATGGTTTCACGGACCTCCTTCAGGGCTATCTCTCCTATTTCGGGGCAGGCTCAGAGACTCCTGCCGACAGCGGCTGCGATTCGTGCAAAACGCCGTCGATATAAGTATACTCCACTTTTTGCGTGTGTGGGTTCCACAGCAGCACATCGGCGCACGCGCCCGCGCGCAGCGTGCCCAAATCCGTCTCGTAGCCGAGCGCACGGGCAGGGTTCGCCGCGCACACCAGCGAGGCGACCTCCAGCCCCAGCGTCTGGGCGCAGTGGCGCAGGCAGGCGTCCATCGCGACGACGCTGCCCGCCAGCCCGCCCGTTTCGACCATCCGCGCCGCGCCGTCGCGCACCACCGCCTGATGCCCCCATAATTCGAAGGTGTAGCCGTTGGGCATGCCGACGCCCGTCGCGCCGTCCGAGACGCACACCACGCGCGACGCACCCTTCGCTTTGATGAGCAGTTGCGCCGTCGCCGCATGCGTATGCACATTGTCCCAGATAAGCTCAGCGGTCAGCTCGTCGTGCAGCATCACGGCGCCCGCCAGCCCCGGATCGCGATGCTGGAACGGGCGCATGGCGTTGAAGGTGTGTGTGGCGTGCCGCGCGCCCCACTCAATCGCCTGCACGGTCTGCTCGTAGGTCGCGTCGCTGTGCCCGATGGAGACAATCACGCCTTCCTGTGTCAGAAACTCTACCAGTTCCCGCGCGCCCTCCAGTTCAGGCGCGAGCGTCACGATGCGCAACTCATTAATTAATGGACCCAGCTCGGTCTGCAGTTCGCGCAGGCTGGGCGGTCGGATATGTTCTGGGGGCTGCGCGCCCGCGCGTTTGGGGTTGATGAAGGGTCCTTCCATGTGGCAGCCCAGCACGCGCGCGCCGCCCGAACCGTTGTAGCGCACTTCTCCCGCCGCCTCGATGCACTGCCGTATCGCCGACCACGGGGCGGTCAGCGGGGTCACCAGAAACCCCGTGACGCCGTGCTGGGCAAGCCGTTGGGCAATCGCGCGAATCGCGTCGGGCGTACCCTCCATCATATCGCGCCCGAAGCCGCCATGCACATGCAGGTCAATCATGCCCGGCAGCGCAATCAGGTCGCGTGCGTCCACATCGGGCGGCGCGATGCGCCCCACTTGGGCGGGGTCATACGCCTCCCACGCAGCAATCCGTCCTTTATCCACCACCAGCGCGCGGTGCCGGTAGCGCTGTCCGTCTGTCACCAACGCGCCACAGTAAATCCGAAACGCCATGCGCTCTAAGTGTACCCTACTCGACGCGGAATCGCGCCCCGCCGAAGCGCACGATGTCGCCTGCTCGCAAGGTCTGCTTGCCGACACGCTGCTCGTTCACATAGACGCCGTTCGTGCTGTTCAGGTCGTAGACCACCAGCGCGCCGTTTTCGTAGGCGAGACGCGCGTGATGGCGGCTGACCGACGGGTCGGGGAGGATGAGCGTGTTGTCGGTCTCACGCCCGATGGTCAGCCCTGTGGGTGGGACGGCGATGCGTTGCCCTGCAAGCGCGCCATCGATGCCCACCAGCGTTGTGGCTTGCGCGACGGCGACGCCGCCTGCAGCAGGCGCGGTCGGGTAGCCCTGCATCGGCGCGGTCGGTGCAGGCGCGGCGACAGGCGTGCAGGCGCACGCGCCCGTGAGGGGGTCTTGCCGTTGCCCGCAGTAGGGGCACACGCCTGGCGGCGTCGGCGGCGGGGGCGGCAACGGCGAGCGTACCACATCGCGCGGCAACCGCGCCGCCTGACCCTCGCGCAGCTGGAACTGCGCCTGAAACGAGCCAATCTGCAGCAGGTCGCCGTCGTTGAGTTCCACAGGCGCGCCGACAGGCTGCCCGTTGACCGCCATCGGCGCGAGCGGGATCAGCACATAGCCGCCGCCGTCCATGCGTATCTCAGCGTGGCGTGGGGCGACTTGCGGGTCGCCGCGCAGGGGCACATCCGCCAACTCGTCGCGTCCCAAATACGCCCCGTCGCGGTCAATCGGGTAGTCCTTGCCCTCGTTGCGCCCATATAGCACACGCACCCACGCCGCGCGGGTGAGCCACTCCAGCAGCCCGATGAACAGCCCAATCCCCGCGCCGATGAGCGTGAGCGCAACGGCGCGGGACGGCGCGCCCGCCTCGCCCTCCGCACGCAGCGCGAACCCGAACACCGAACCCAGCGTGAACGCCAGAAAATCGAACAGCGCGCCGCCCAACGCCCCTCCAATCGCGCCACCCAACAACCCGTTGCGCATCCGCTTCGGCGAACGCGCAATCAGCCCCTCCGACAGCCCAATCAGTGCCCCGAACGCGCTCCAACCGAGAATGCGCCCCCCAATCAGCCCTGCTATCGGTATCGTCGCGCCTAACACCCCAAAGATAATCTGCCCGACGGTCAGCCCGACCCAGCCACCAATTGCACCCACACCCGCGCCGAGCGCGACCGCACGCAGGATGTGCTTGCCCGTGCCCAGCGACAGACCCGTCGCCAGCCCAACCATCGCGCCGATAAACAGCCCCGAAAGCGAGCCAAACCGCGCAATCTCGCCCCAGTCCACTGTGCGTCTGATGTCGTCGCTGATGAACGGCTCGTTCACGAACCACGCAAGCACCCCGCCCACCGCGCCGAACACCATCATGTAGAAGAGCTTGCTGACCATCGCTACTCCACACGGAACAGGCTCGCGCCCAGTTGGAGTGTGTCGCCAGGCTTAATCGGCGTCGGCGCGCTGATGCGCACCCCGTTCACATAGGTTCCGTTCGTGCTGCCGAGGTCTTCAATCAGCGTCTGGTCGCCTTGGCGGATGATTTGCGCGTGCGTGCGGCTGACACCCATATCGTTCACCAGCGCGATGGCTTGGGCAGCGTCGCGCCCGATGGTCATGAGGTCGCCCGTGAGTTCGAACGCCTGCCCTGCGTAGGGTCCCTGCGTGGCGACGATGCGCGTGGCGGGTCCCGCAGCGATTACGGTCGCCGTTGCGCCGATGGGGGCAGCCGTCGGGTCAACGCCCGCGCTCTCCAGCGGCGGCAGGTCAGGCATCGGCGGCGCGGATGGCGCGGTTGCCGTCCCACTCCCCTGCCCTGCTGGGGTCGGCTGCGGCAGCTCCACGCCGAGTTTGCTCATCGCCTCGCCGAGCTGCTGCGGCTTCTGCGTCGCCAAGCGCACCAGAAACACAATCACGCCCACTGCCAACGCAAGCGCAATCACGAACATCACAATCGCGCCGATTCGGCTGGTCTGGGGCGTCTCGGCGTCGCTCTGCCCTTCCCTGCCCTTCGGCGCGACCTCCAGCGTGGCGACGCTCCCGCTCAGCGCGAGTTCGATAATCGGCGTGCGGTTCTCACGCTCGGCTTTCAGTGTGGTCTCCTGTGAGGCTTTGCCCTCGTCGCCGTAGCGCGCCACGATGGACACCTTGCCCAGTGGCACGCGCTCGAAAATCAGGATGCCCTCCGCCGACGGCTCCAGCACGCGCGTGTGCGTCTTGCCGTTCGCGTCTGTGAGTTGCACCACTGCGCTGGCGACGGGCTTACCCTGCGCCTGTAGGTTCACCTGCACCCGCGCCACATGGCTGAAGCGGTCGCTGGTCAGCTCGGTCTTCTCCTTGAGGTCGGCGATCTTGAGTTGGGCGAGGTTGCCCGTCTTGGCGTCGTAGACCCAGAGCGCGTCGGCGTTTGGGGGCAGTTTAATCGCGACGGAGGCGTCGCTGGTCTTCTGGGGCGGGCTGAGCGGCTCGCCTTTCGCGCTCTCTGTCCACCACCAGCGCTCCCCTTCCCCCGCGAAACTCAGCGTCGTTTCGCGCGGCGCGGCGGGCTTCTCTTGAGCGGGCGGCTTGGGCGACTCCTGAGTCAGCCCGCGCCCAAGCAGCAACCCCAATAGCGCAATCACCCATACGGCTCGCATGGTACTGTTGGATTCCCCTGCGCGCCGAAAGTTCCTGCCTGCAAAAACCTCCTGCGCGTGCCGATAATTTCGCGCGAATGCGCAGCGGGAGGCGAACCGAGTGAGCGAGATTCTATCGCAGGCGGAGATCGAGGCGCTGCTGGCGTCGCTTGGCTCGGAAGAGAGCGCAGGCGGCGACTTCGGCGCGCCCGTCGCCGCGCCCGTCGGCGGCAAGAGCGCCAGCCGCAAGCCCATCGCCTACGAGGTCTACGACTTCCGCCGACCCGACAAGTTCTCGCGCGACCAACTGCGCACCCTGCAGATGGTGTTCGAGACCTTCGCGCGGCTCTGCTCCACGAACCTCGCCACCTACCTGCGCACGCCCGTGCATATCGAACTCATCTCGCTGGAGCAGATTCCCTACGAAGATTATCTGCGCTCGCTCAAGCAGTCGGCGTTTATCGTGTTCAGCGCGCCGCCGCTGTCGGGCGAGGCGGTGCTGGAGATGGAGTTCGCGCTCGTGTTCACGATGCTCGACCGTCTGCTGGGCGGGATGGGCAAGCCGATTGCACGCAACGCCTTCACCGAGATTGAGAAGCCGCTGGTGCTCGCGCTCGCCGAACGGATGCTGATGGCGTACCGCAACGCGTGGGAGAGCATCCTGCAGGTTGACCCGAAGATCGAGACGCTGGAGACCAGCGCGCAGTTCGTGCAAATCGCCCCACCCAGCGACATCGTGATTACCGTGTTGATGGAGGCGCGCTTTGGCGAGCGGCGCGACGCGATGAGCCTGTGCGTGCCCCATATGGTGATCAAACCCATCACGCCGCGCCTGAGTTCGCAAAACTGGGTCTCCAGCGCAGGCAAGCGCACCACGCCCCTGCTGCGCCGTATGCTGACCCAGCACCTGCAGCGCACCGCCATCACCTGCCGCGCACGGCTGGGCAGAACCCGCATCCGCCTGCGCGACCTGCTCCATCTCAAGGTGGGCGATACGCTGGTGCTGGATACGCCCGTCAACGGCAAGATTGACCTGCTGGCAGAGAACCGTGTGAAGTTTCGCGGCAAGCCCGCCATCCGCAACCGACGGCTGGTCGTCGCGATTACCGATGTCGTCTCGGAGGAGTGAACCGTGAGCGAAGTCTCGGCGGAAGTATTGACGCAATTTGTGGTGAAGCAGGCGCAGGTGTGGCAAAGCGTCGCCATGTACCTGTCCGAGCAGAACAACACGCTGGTCGAAATCCCGACGCCGCAGTCCAGCGCGGTGCCGATTGGCGACCTGACGGGGCTGACCGCAGACACTGTGCTGCACATTCAGGCGCAGTTCGCCGAGCAGAGCGACGCGCCGTGCCTGTTTGTGGTGGGCGAGCAGATGAGCGAGCGCGCCGAGAGCCAGCGCGCCCTGCTTGAAGCGACGCTGGGCAGCGCACCCGACGCCATCGACGACGCCGCGCTCAACGCCGCGCAAGCCTTCGGACAGCACCTAATGCAGGGGCTGGCAATCGCGTTCGGCAACCTCACCAGCAAGACCTTCACGCCCGATCAGGTCATCGCCCGCTACGAGCCTATCGCCTTCCCGCCCAACTTCCTGACCGTCGACGAGGTTATCGCGACACGGTTTACTGTGCAGATTCCCGAACGCCCACCGTTCAAACTCACTTGGCTGCTGACCGAGAACCTCGCCCGCGCGTTGCTTGGCATGAAGCCCGCTGAGGCAGACCCGCTGGCGTCGTTGCTGATGGAGCCAGAGCCTGCCGCGCCCGCCGCCGCGCCGACGCCAACGCCCGCGGCGTTCAACATCTTCGCCGATAACGACGACAGCCGCGAGCAGAACCTTGATCTGCTGCTGGACATCCCGCTGGAGGTGTCCGTTGAACTGGGGCGCGTGACGATGCTCATCCGCGAACTGCTGGAGGTCGGCACAGGCTCCATCGTCGAGCTGCAGAAGGCGGCGGGCGAACCTGTCGAGGTATTGGTCAACGGCAGGCTCATCGCGCGCGGCGAGGTGGTCGTCGTGGAAGACAACTTCGCCGTGCGCATCACCGAAATCCTCTCGCCCGCCGAACGCATTCAACGACTGGGAGCGTAGCCATGAGACGCCTTCCCGATAGAAGATTATTGCCCCCCCTCCTGCAGGTTCCCCCCGCTTCGCGAGGGGAACCACCCGTTCGGTTCCCCCTGCTCGCAGGGGGAACCTTAAGGAGGGGGTTCTCCATCACCCGCGCCCTTGCGAAGTGTGCTTTGGTCGTTGGCATCGCAACGGCAATTTCGGCAACTTGGGCGCAAGAGTCGCCCGACGCGCTTGCGCCAGGCGCGTTCGGCACGCGCGCGGGCGCGCCGATTCAGCGCGTGGCGTCGCCCGACGCCTCCTCGACGGGTTGGGCGCAACTGGGAATCGCCCTGCTCATCGTGGCGGTCGGCTTGCGCTGGGGGCTGCCGCGCCTGCTGCGCTGGGCAGGCAAAACAGGCGACGGTTCACCGATTGACGGGCAAATCCGCATCCTCGAGACGCGCAGCGCGGTCGGCGGAAGCCTGATGCTGGTCAAGGCGCGCGACAAAGTGCTGCTCATCGGCGCAACGCCGCAGGGCATGCACCTGCTGGCAGACCTGACCGACACACTGCCGAAGCCTGAACCCGCATCAATCGCCGAAAGCGCGTTCGAGCAGGTTCTGCGCAACGCCCGTCCCGCCGCCCCGCCGCCCGACCTGCAGCAGGAAGCCGCCGCGCATGTGCAAACGCGCCTGCAACAGACCCGCGAACGCCTGCAGAACCTGCTGGGAGGCGAACGATGAGGGCAATCGCGCGTTCAAAGTTTAGGGATTGCCCCCCTCCTGCAGGTTCCCCCCGCTTCGCGAGGGGAACCGAGCATAGCGCGTGGGGCTACCCCGACTCACGAGTGGAACCAACCCGCACGACCGTTCGGTTCCCCCTGCCTGCAGGGGGAACCTTAAGGAGGGGGTTTTCGTTCATTCGTGCTTTGGGGCGCGTCGGGGTGGGGGCAAAGCCTGCACACCGTGCCTTATGCACTGTTTTCACCTTGCTGCTCCTATTCACCCCCCTTCTCCCAGCCCTCGCCCAAGAGACGGTTCCCATCCCGCGCGTGAGCGTAGAGGTCGGCGCGGCGCGCAACCCGCAAGAGGTCTCCACCTCGCTGCAAATCCTCGCGATACTCACCCTGCTGTCGGTCGCGCCCTCCATCCTGCTGATGATGACCGCCTTCACGCGCATCGTGATTGTGCTGTCGTTCCTCAAAAGCGCGCTCGGCACACCGAACATCCCGCCCACGCCCGTGATTATCGGGCTGAGCCTATTCCTGACCTTCTATGTGATGGCGCCCACACTGGACGAAATCAATCGTACCGCCCTGCAACCCTACATGCGCCAGCAAATCACCTTCCCGCAGGCGTTGGAACGCGCCGAGAAGCCCATCCGAGCCTTCATGCTGCGCCAGACCTACACGGAAGACCTGAACCTATTTATTCGCCTGAGCAAACAGCCGCCGCCCCGCACCGCCGACGACCTGCCGCTGACCACGCTCATCCCCGCGTTTATGCTCAGCGAACTCAAGACGGCGTTCATCATCGGCTTCTACATCTACATCCCGTTTTTGGTGATTGACCTTATTGTAGCGAGCATCCTACTGTCAATGGGCATGATGATGCTGCCGCCTGTGGTGGTCTCGATGCCTGCGAAGTTGCTGGTGTTCACGCTGGCGAACGGCTGGAATGTGCTGGCGCAGGCGTTGGTGCAGGGCTTCCGCTGACGCCGTTTGTTAAGTTTTCGTAAAAAATTGTTGCAGGGCGCGGAATTCGATGGTATAATCGAAATGCGGGTAGAACTACCTGCAAAGGAGGCACGGTATGCGACGCATCCTGAGTTTAGGGCTAATCGCAGCGCTCTCAGCGATAACTGCGCTGCACGCGCAAGTGATTTTCTCCGACGACTTTGAAGCCTACACTGGACAACTGCCCAACAGCGACCCGAACAACACGAACCCGTTCGACCTCTACAACAACCCGTGTGATAACACCAGCCCGCTCTACCGCGTGTTCAATGTGTGGCACGGCATCCCCGCCTGGCCGAACATGCAGTTGGTGAACACGGCGAATCCGTACCCGCACCCCGACCCGTTCTTCACGCCGCTGTCGTGCTTGGCGCAAGACCCATTTGATCCACAGCCCAACCCGATACCGCCTGCGCGCAGCGGCGTGCAGATGCTCTGGGCGTTGGCGACTTTCGCGCGCACGCAGTATGTGAACTTTGAGCAGCGTCTGGGCGACGGCGCATACTTCGAGTTCTGGTTCTACGACGACGACACCTACGGCAAGCCGTCGAACGCGATGGGAGAGTTTCGCGCCTACGCGAATGTGAATGCAGGCGTGCCCGCTACGACGCTGCAGTCCATCCCATCAATCGGTCCATACGATGCAGACTCGCAAGTTCCCTACGGAGACGGAACGCGCGCGCTCAGCAACAGATACTACAACATTCGTGGCGACGCCATTAGCGGAACGGCGCGAACCGCAGACATGAACCCCCGCGCATGGGCAGACTTTCGGCAGGTCGCCCGCTCCAAAGGGTGGCATCACGCGGCGATTTGGCTCACAGGCGACGGCAGCGCAGAGAACCCACGCCAATTCACCTATGTCATTGACGGCATCACGCGCACAGCGCCGAATCCTAACCGCACGATGACCACGCCCACTCTGCGCCGTCTCAGGGATACCCGCAGCGGCAGCGTTCAAAATATCTACTTCGATGATGTGGAGGTCGGGATTGGCGTGCCGAAGGCGTTCAGCCAAGCGCTCTTCGTGGGGCGCATCCTGCCCGAATGCTGGCGCACCGACAGCAACGGCTACGCCGATGTGGAGGGCTGGATCGTCGACATCGAAATCTACGACGCGAACGATAACCTGCTCGCCACACTGGAGCGACGGCTGCCCAAGAAAGACCCCTTCTACAACTTCGTGGACGGCGAGGACGACTACACGGGGCTAATCGGCGTCCCGAACCTGCTGCCTGCAGGCTACTCGCACGAGGGAACCTACAAGTTCCGCTTCAGCCTGCGCGGACGCCCGTTTGTGCCTGCGACCGTGACCCTGAACACCCCGTCGCGCGGGCAGACCATTATCCTCGCCTGCGGCGACATTAACCAAGACGGCTGCGTGGACGACGCCGACCTGCTGGCGGTGCTGTTCGCGTTCGGCAACACGGGCGAGAACCTGCCCGAAGACGCCAACGGCGACGGCACAGTCGACGACGCCGACCTGCTGGTCGTGCTGTTCAACTTCGGCGCGGGCTGCTGACCTGCGCTTCGCTCTCCCCTGCGCAACGCGGCGCGGGGGGAGCGCGCCTGCTTGCTGGGGTATACTCACCTGCAGGAGCAAGCAGGCATGCATTTCGAGACACGAGCGATTCGGGTAGGACAGGAGCCAGACCCTGCCACGGGCGCGATTATCCCGCCGATTTACGCCACCAGCAACTTCCAGCGACACTCGATTGACCAGCAGGAGGGCTACTCGTACTCGCGGGTGTCGAACCCGACACGCGCAGCGGCGGAGCAGTGCCTCGCTGCGCTGGAAAACGCCCGCTACGGGTTGCTGTTCGCGTCGGGCATGGCAGCGGAGGTCGCGCTGCTGGGGCTGCTGCGCCCAGGCGACCATGTGGTCTGCACGCGCGATGTGTACGGCGGCACGATTTCGATGTGGAAGCACCTCGCGCCGCAGCGGGGCGTCAGCGTCTCGTATGCGAACATGCTCGACTTGGACGCCACCGCCGCCGCCATCCAGCCGAACACGCGCATGCTGTGGCTCGAATCGCCGACCAACCCGCTGACCTATGTGCTGGACATCCGCGCGCTTGCCGAACTGGGGCATCGGCGCAACCTGCTGGTGGTCATCGACAACACCTTCGCCACGCCGTACCTGCAGAACCCGCTGGAGATGGGCGTCGATGTAGTGGTGCATAGCGTCACGAAGTATCTCGGCGGGCACAGCGACATTCTGGGCGGCGCGCTGGCGTTCAATCGCGACGATTTGTACGAGCCGCTATGGGATCAGCAGGCGATTGGCGGGGCGGTGCTGTCGCCGTTCGAGAGTTGGCTGCTGCTGCGCGGGATGAAGACGCTCGCCGTGCGCATGCGCGCCCACTGCGAGAACGCGATGCAGGTCGCACGCTACCTCGCCGAGCATCCCAAAGTAGAGCGCGTGCTGTACCCTGGCTTGCCCGACCACCCGCAGCACGAGTTAGCGAAACGACAGATGCGCGGCTTCGGCGGGATGCTCGCCGTCTACCTCAAGACCGACCGCGCAGGGGTAGACCGCTTCTGCCAAAGCCTGCGGCTGTTTAATCTCGCCAGCAGCCTCGGTGGGGTGGAGTCGCTGGTGGGCTACCCCGCCACGATGTCGCACGAGGGGCTGACCGAAGCGGAGCGTCTGGAGCGCGGCATCACGGACAACCTCGTGCGCCTGTCAATCGGCATCGAGCATCCCGACGACTTGATTGCGGACTTGGAACAGGCGTTGGAGCAGTTATGACTCTTCGGCGCGCTCCATCCGTTCGGGTGCGGAGACGCCCAGCAGCCCCAGCGTGCGGGCAAGCGTAATCCGTGTTGCTTGCGTGAGCAGCAGGCGCGCGGCTTGGAGCGCAGGTTCCGCGCCCAGCACGCGGCACTCGGTGTAGAAGCCGTGAAACGCCCGCGCGACCTCCAGCGCGTATGTTGTCAGGCGGTGGGGCGCATCGTGCCGCACCGCGAGCGCAATCTCGTCGGGCAGGTCGGCAAGCCGTTTGACCAGCGCGATTTCGGCAGGGTGCGTCAGCACGCTCAGGTCGGTCGTTTCGGGATTGGGCATCGCGATGCCCCGCTCCGCCGCCGTGCGCTCGATGCTGCAGATCCGCGCGTGCGCATACTGCACATAGTAGACGGGGTTTTTCTCCGACTGCTCCTGCGCCAGTTCGATGTCGATGTCCAGCGTGCTGTCATGCGAGCGCAGCAGGTAGAAAAAGCGCAGCGCGTCTGTGCCGATTTCGTCCATCACCTCGCGCAGGGTGATGAATTCGCCCGCACGCTTGGACATCCGCACAGGCTCCGCCCCGCGAAACAGGTTCACCAGTTGATAAATCAGGATGTGCAAGCGGTTCGGGTCGTAGCCCAGCGCCGCCATCGCCGCCTTCATCCGGGCGACATAGCCGTGGTGATCCGCGCCCCACAGGTCAATCATCAGGTCGTAGCCGCGCTCGAACTTGTCGCGATGGTAGGCGACATCGGCGGCGAGGTAGGTCGGCATGCCGTTCGCCCGTACCAACACGCGGTCTTTCTCGTCGCCGAACGCGGTGGACTTGAGCCATAGCGCGCCTTCGTGTTCGTAGGCGTAGCCGCGCGCCTTCAGCATGTCCAGCGTCGCCTGCACCGCGCCCGAATCGTATAGGCTCTGCTCCGAGAACCAGCGGTCGAAGCGCACGCCGAAGTCCGCCAAGTCGTGCGCCTGCTCATCCAGCATCTGCTGCTTGGCGATTCCCTCGAAGCGTTTCAGCACGGTTTCGGGGTCGCCCTGCGCGAACGAGTCGCCGTACTGGTCGCGAATGCCCTGCGCAATCTCCTTCACATACTCGCCGTGGTAGCCGTCTTCGGGCATCTCGGCGGGTTCGCCCAGCAGTTGGCGGTAGCGCGTCAGCACCGACAGCGCGAAGTTGCGGATCTGCGTGGAGTTCTCGCCGTCGTTGATGTAGAACTCGCGTTCGACGGCGTAGCCTGCCGCTGCGTACAGGCGTGCGAGTGTGTCGCCGACGGCGGCGTTGCGCCCGTGCCCCAGCGTGAGCGGTCCTGTGGGGTTCGCGCTGACGAACTCAATCTGCACGCGCTTGCCCGCGCCAAGCGTCAGCGTGCCGTACCCCATCCCGCGCTGCAGGATGTGGCGCACAACCGCGCCTGCCCAGTCGGGTTTCAGGTAGAAGTTCAGGAAGCCCGCGCCCGCAATCTCCACGCGCTCGACCCACGCGAAGGCGTCTTCGGGCATGCGCTGGCGTATCGCTTCGGCGACCTCGCGCGGGTTACGACGCGCCTGCTTGGCTAACAGCATCGCCAGATTCGCCGCGTAGTCGCCAAACTGCGGGTTGCGCGGCGTCTCGATTTCGAACGCTGGCAGCACATCAAATGCCAACGCGCCCGCCTCGCGCGCTGCATGCGCCGCCTGCACAACCCACTCCGCTAACTGCTGGCGTATCATAGGATTGAGATTATACCCGTCGTCTTCGGCGTGTGGCAGCGGAGTCTCGGCGGCAGCGACGCTTCCGCCCCCTTTACACAACGCCTACAGCCTCCAGTTAAGTTCCCGTTAAGTTTTCGCCTGACCCGTCGGTTAGTTGTCCGCTTTCGGGGCGGTGGGGAGTCTCTATTTATCGGATGCGCGCACGCGCTCCGCACTCTGAAACGAGAGGTGAATTATGCCAATGAATCGATGGTTTAGTTTGACCGTGGGCAGCGCGCTCACGATTTCTGTTGCGCTCGGACAGCAATTTCTTGTGTTCAATAACGCTGGTCCGTCGAATGTGGATTTCAGTCTGTCTCAGACGAACTCGGGTCCGACCAGCGGTGTGTTTACGAACGCCGAGTGGGTGCTAACCGATACCTCGCTTGGGGGTACAGGCAACGGCTGGACATGGCGGCGCGATGTGGCGGCGTTCAGCAGCGGCGACCCGTTCGGACGGCTTGTGCTGCGCTTCTCTGGGGACGGCGGCACAGCAGCGGGCAGCTACTGGCGGTTGCCCTCGAACCGTTTCGGCGGCGTGACGGGCAACAATCCTGGCGGAGTCGCGACCTTCACCACATGGGTTGGGTCGGGGCACTTCTTCCGCACGGAGCAGCTATCGAACAAGCCCGCCTTCGGCGGCGACTTGACCACACGCACCCGCGCGCAGGCGAACAACGCCGCCGCCGTGAGCCTGAGCGCGTCGCCCAGCGTTGGCATCACGGGCATCCCCGACGACGATATTGCGCCCGGCATCCAAGTGAACAAGAACCTCAACCCGACCATCACCATCAGCTGGAATGTGGTCGGCGCGCAGGTGTTCCGCGGGCAGGTTGCGGGCGGCGCGTACTTCGGCGCAATCAACTCGCCCTTCCGCGATGACGCCTACCTGCTGGCGGACTTCAAAATCAACGCCGCCACTGTGCAGTCGGGCAACAGCGGGCTGACCACCTTCGCGGTGAACGAGAGCGCGGCAACCAAAGGCATCGGCGCGGTCGCTAACAGCTACACCCTGGACCTCTCCCCCTACAACATCGGCGACATCGTGACCGTGCGCGTGGATTATGTCATCCGCTGGGACGGCTACCACGACAACTACGCGGGTACGGTGAACCTCAGCAGCGGATTCCAAGAGATTCAGTTCGAGGTCGTGCCAGAGCCTGCGAGCCTGCTGGCGCTGGGCACGGGTCTGGTCGGGCTGCTGCGCCTGCGCCGCCGCACGCGCTAAGCGATTCCTTCCTATCCTCTCCCCCTCACCCAAGCCCCTCCACCAGCGGAGGGGCTTTTCCTGCATGTCGCCCCTGCGCAAAAAATTGTCGCTTCAGGGGTAGCATTCCCCCCGCCCGATTGCCTACAATTCCCATGCTATGCGAAGACAAGCGTTGCTACTGGGTTTGAGCCTAAGTTTAGGCGCGTGGGCGCAGCAGGTGTATCAAGCGCAGCCCACTGACGATGTGTGGCTCTACGACAACGCCTTCAATCCAGGCTTCACGCCAATTCTGCGCGTGTGGGGCAACGGGCAAGACGCCGTGGATCCGATTGACCCCGCGCGTCCGCGTTCGGAGTTCTCCTACGCGCTGGCGAAGTGGCTTCTGCAGGGGATTCCTGCAGGCAGGCAGTATCAGGTGCTGCAGGCGCAGATTACCGTCGTGCAGACACAACCGCCCGGCTACACCCGCGCGGAGGGCGAGCAGTTCCCGCTGGAGGCGCGTGACCTGAGCAATACCAGCTTCGTAGAGGCGACTTGGAGCTACAACACAAACACCACCTCCCCTGGCGCGACGATCTTCGGTGAGAGCCTGATGACCAACTACCGCACCGACGCGCCGTTCGCGATTCCTATCCCGCTGAACGCGGAGGCGTTCGAGCCGTACTTTAACGCGGCGGTCAACCAGAACTACGGCGAACTGGGCATCGGCTTCGTGTCGCGCTTGGATCCTGCGGGTCAGGGCGGGACGCGCTTCTACCGCTTCTACTCGCGCAACGACGGCGGCGGGCGCGGACCCGTGCTGCAGGTGGTCTACCGCGTCGCGGGTGATGTGAACGGCGACGGCTGCACCGACGACGCCGACCTGCTGAGCGTGCTGTTCGCCTTCGGCGAGACGGGCGCGAACCTGCCCGCCGACCTGAACGGCGACGGCACCATCGACGACGCTGACCTGCTGGAGGTGCTGTTCAACTTCGGGAATGGGTGTTGAGATGCGCTCCGCGACCTCTCTCCTGACCTCCCCCGTCAACGGGGAAGGAACCCAGACCCCCTCCCCGCGTGCGGGGAGGGCTGGGGTGGGGGGTCATACGCCAACTGCGCCGTCGGAGTTTACAATTACCCCCCTCCGTAGGTTCCCCCCGCTTCGCGAGGGGAACCGCGCAAGGGTTCGGTTCCCCCTGCTGGCAGGGGGAACCTTAAGGAGGGGGTTATCGAGTGATCTTGTTTTTGCGAACTTTGGTTGTACGATTGCTATTAGGAGGCAAAACCGATGCGAGCAAGAGCGTTTACACTGATTGAGTTATTGGTGGTCATCGCGATTATCGCGATATTGGGGGCGATTCTGTTTCCTGTGTTTGCGCAGGCGCGCGAGAAGGCGCGGCAAACCACCTGCGCCTCCAACCTGCGCCAGATTGTGCTGGCAACGCAGATGTACCTGCAGGACTACGACGAGACCTTTTTCCCTGCCTACTACATCGGGGATGGGGGGCGCACCCAGCCGAACAACTACGGCTACTACTTCTGGCCGTGGCTGCTGCGCCCGTACACCAACTCATTCGAGGTGTTCTGGTGCCCCACCGAGCCGAAGAGCAACTGTCGCGAGCTGGATCATCCCTATTTCGGCTATGTGTTCGGGCGGTTCCCTGCGTGGGGGTTGAACCAAGTATTCCTGTCGCCGTCGCTGGATGAGTTTAATCCGACGGAGTACCCGTATCGCGGCGCGCCGCTGGCGCGGGTGCAACGCGCGGGCGAGATTGTGATGTTTGTCGAGAGCATCACGCTGGAGACGCGCTCGCAGGGGCTGACCTGCACGGGCTATGACCGCATCGGCTACGCAATGGTCTACCCGCCGCGCTTGTGGCAGGGTGCGCCGCCGCTGCGCCCGCTGAGCTACGGGCATGTCTTCCCGCGCCATTTCAGCCAGATACGCGACGGGCAAGTCGTCGGCGGGTTCGCAAATGTAGCGTTCGTCGACGGGCACATCAAGCCGATGACGCTCGACAGCCTGCGCCGACCCGAACGCTGGGAGGAGTAGGCTTACACCCAAATCGTCTGCTCGCGCCCTGCGCCGACCGAGACGAGGCGAATCGGCACGCCAACATACTGCTCGATGCACTGCAGGTAAGCGCGGGCGTTGGGGGGCAAGTCCTCCAGCGTGCGGCAGTCGCCGATTTCCTCGCGCCAGCCAGGCAGCGTCTTGTACACAGGCTTGCAGCGCGCCAAGGTCGGCGCGTCGGGGACAAAATCGCGCGTCTCCTTGCCCTCCAGCCGATAGGCGACGCACACTTTCAGCGCATCGAACCCCGACAGCACATCGAGCAGGGTGACCGCCAGCGCAGTGAAGCCGTTGACGCGGGCGGCGTAGCGCAGCGCGACCAAGTCCAGCCAGCCGACGCGCCGCGCCCTGCCTGTGGTCGTGCCGTACTCGCGCCCACGATTGCGGATGCGGTCGCCCGTTGCGTCGGTCAACTCGGTCGGGAACGGTCCCTCGCCGACGCGCGTGGTGTAGGCTTTCGCCACGCCCCAGATCTCGCGTAGGCGGTTCGGCGCGATTCCCGTGCCCAAGCACGCGCCCGCCGCCACAGGATGCGAGGAGGTCACATACGGGTAAGTGCCGTAGTCCAAGTCCAGCAGCGTGCCCTGCGCGCCTTCCATCAGGATCGGCTCGCCACGCTCGGCGGCGTTCATCAGCAGATGGGGCACATCGCAGGCGTAGGGGCGCACCCGCTCGGCATAGGGTTCGAACTCGGCAATCAGCGCGTCGGCGTTGATGGGTGTAGCGTTGTAGACGCGCTGAATGGTCGGGTTGCGTCGTTGCAGCACACGCTGGACGCGCTGCGCGAAGCGGTCGCGGTCTAACAAATCGGCGACGCGCGCGCCAATCCGCCACGCCTTGTCGGCGTAGGTGGGACCAATCCCGCGCTTGGTTGTGCCGATGCGCCCCTCCAGCTGCGCTTCTTCGAGTTCGTCGAGCAGGCGGTGGTAGGGCATCGTCAGGTGGACGCCCAGTCCGATGCGCAGGCGCGAGAGGTCAACGCCCTGCGCTCGGAGCGCGTCCGCCTCCGCCACGAACGCCCGCAAGTCCATCACCACCCCGTCGGCGATCACTGCCGTCACATGAGGGTGCAGGATGCCCGACGGGATGAGGTGGAACTTATAGGTCGTGCCGTTGACGCAGACCGTGTGCCCCGCGTTGCTGCCGCCTGCGTAGCGCACGACATAGCGTGCGTCTTTGGCAAGCAGATCGACAACTTTCCCTTTCGCTTCGTCGCCCCACTGGGCGCCGACGACGACCGAAACCGACATTTTGCCTCCAGCGTGGAACGCGGTCAGGGCGGCGCGCCCGTTGGGTGTGCGTCGCCCTGAGTTCCGTAGGTTCAGTTATGCTCCGCCAGCCAGCGCGGGATGCGCTCTTCCACCGCCTGCACTTGTTTGATGCCGCGCTGGTAGGCGCGCTCGGCGCGATACTCTGGCTGCGCTTGCTTCTCCTGCAATCGACGGATGACTGCGATTGCGGTCACGGCGGCGGTAATCACTGCCGCGCCAATCAGCCATCCATACGAGCAGCGTGGTGCGCTGTTAGAGTTCATAGCGTCCTTCACCGTCCTCACCCATTTCGCGCGCACGGAAGATGCGCTTGACAAAGGTGAGCAGCTCTTGGGGGTTGAACGGCTTGGTCAGGTACATATCGACGCCCTCCTGATAGCCGCGAAATACATCCATATCCTGCGCCTTCGCGGTCAGCATAATCACCGGCAGTTCGGCAGTCTCAGGGTTGCGACGCAGGTTGCGCAGCACCTCAAAACCGTCCATGTAGGGCATCATCACATCCAGCACCACCAAGTCGGGCTTTTCAGAAGCGACCTTCTCCAGCGCCTCTTTGCCGTCGTGCGCCGTGACGACATTGTAGCCCTGCCGCTCCAGGTTGACCTGAATCAGGCGCACGATATGCCGTTCGTCGTCTACAACCAGAATCTTCCTCATCGATTGTCCTCCGCGCGGTATAGTACCGATATTGTACCCTATCTGGCGCATTAGGCGCGTCCGCGCGCGGCGAAGTTCCGTCATCAATTATCGGCGTCGCGCGGGGCGTTCCTTACCGTCCGCGGAACAGCACAATCGTCACGCCGTCGCCACCCTCGTGCGGGGGCGCGAGGTGGAACCCGCGCACCTGCGGGTGGCTCTTGAGGTACTGATGCACGACCGACCGCAGCGTTCCCGTGCCCCTGCCGTGATTGATGCGCACGCTGCCCAGCCCTGCCAGAATCGCGTCGTCAAGGTACTTCTCCAGCAGGGGCTGCGCCTCTTCGACGCGCATGCCGTGCAGGTCTAACTCCAGCGGCACGGGTTGGGGCGGGCGTGGCTTGGAGTAGCGCGTCGGCGCGGGCTTTTGCTGCGCGTCAGGCAGCGGCTCCAAGTCGCTCAGGGGGAACTCCATGCGCAGTTTGCCGACGAACACTTGCGCTTTGCCGTCGCGGGGCGGCTCGGCAAGCGCGCCCTCTTTGTTGAGGCTGCGGACGCGCACGCGCATGCCCGCGCGCCACTCGGCGGGCTGGTCGGGCGGGGTCGCAGACGCGCGCTCGCGCGGGGCGCGCATACCTTCCACCAACTGGTGCATCTGCTCGCGCAGTTGGGCGGTCTGCTTGCTCTCGCGCGGCGCTTGGCGCAACTGGCGCAGGATGTGCTCGGCTTCGGCGCGCGCCTGCTCCAGCACTTGCTCCATCTCCTGCTGCAGGCGTTGCTTGTAGGTTTGCTTGTCGTGTTCCAGTGCGGCGCGGTCGGCGTTCAGGCGCGCCTCGCGCTCGGCAAGTTCCTGCAGTTTCGTGCGCCACTCGGCTTCGGCTTGCTCGGCATGTCGGCGGGCGCGTTCGAGGTCTTGAATCATCTCGGTCAGCGTCGCCTCTTGCACGCCCAGCGATTCGGTCGCCTGTTGCGCCACGCGCTCTGGCAATCCCAGCCGCCGCGCAATCTCAATCGCGTGGCTTGCCCCAGGCGCGCCCATCAGCAGGCGGTAGGTCGGCTGAAGCGTCTCAAGATCGAACTCCATCGCGGCGTTGATGAGTTGGGGGTGGCGGTGCGCAAACGCCTTCAGTTCACCGTAGTGGGTGGTGGCGACCACGCGCGCCTCGCGCTCTAAGAGCGTCTGCAGAATCGCGCGCGCCAGCGCCGCGCCCTCCGTCGGGTCAGTGCCCGCGCCGAGTTCATCCAGCAGCACGAGGCTGTACCGCCCCGCCTGCGCCAAGTAGCGGATGATGTGTCGCATGTGCCCTGAAAAGGTGGACAGCGACTGCTGCAGGCTCTGCTCGTCGCCGATGTCGGCGTAGACGCCGTTCGGGATGGCGATGCGCGACCCCTCCAGCGCGGGGATGTGCAGCCCCAGCAGCGTCATTAGCGTCAGCAGCCCCAGCGTCTTGAGGCTGACCGTCTTGCCGCCCGTGTTGGGACCCGTGATCAGCACGCCCAGCCACTCGCGCCCCAGTTCGAGGTCAATCGGCTGGGCGCGCTCGCGGGGAATCATTGGGTGGCGCGCCTTGCGTAGTTTCCACTCGCCCTGCGTGTTCAGCGCGGGCATCGTGCAGTCCCAGTCCAGCGCGAGTCTGCCTGCTGCCAGCGCGGCGTCAATCCAAGTCAGCGCGTCGAGCGTCTCGCCCAGCGCGTCCGACTCCGCCTCCACCGCCCGCGAGAGACCGTACAGGATGGCGTCGATCTCTTCCTGTTCGGCGGCGTGCAGTTCGCGCAGGCGGTTGCCGAGTTCAATCAGCGGTTCGGGTTCGACAAATAGCGTTGCGCCGCTCGCGCTGGCGTCGTGGACGATGCCCTTGACGCGCCCGCGCGAGTCGCTGCGCACGGGCAGGCAGTAGCGTCCGCCGCGAATCGTGTAGTGCGGCTCCTGCAGCGCGTCGCGCAGGCTGTGTATCAGGCGTTGCAACTCTTCAGTGATGCGCCGGTGCAGGCGCTGCTGGTCGCGGCGGAGTTGCGCCAGTCGCTCGCTGGCGGTGTCCAGCACTTCGCCCGACGGCGCGATGCACTGCGCGATTTGCTTCTCCAGCGCGTGCAGGGTGTGCAGGCGTTCAGCGTGGCGGGCAAGGTGTGGGTATCGCTCGGCGCGGGGCAGTAGGTGGCTCTTGTAGAGGCGCGCCGTCTGCAGCAGCTGTTGCACGCTCAGCAGTTCGTCGGGGCTAAGTATGCCCGCTTTGGCGGCTTTCTGCAGCGCGGGGCGCGGCTCGAACCCGCGCACGGGGGGCGGCGGCTCGCGTTGCAGCAAGCGCACGGCGTCGTCCGTCTCCTGCAGGCGCAAGGCGACCAGCGTCGCGTCGCGGCTGAGGTCGCGCGTCAGCGCATGCTCGCGCCCGAACGGGGTATCCGCGCGCTTTGCCCACTCCTGACGCACATAGTCCAGCTCCAGCACCTGCAGCGTGTGCGCGTCCCACTCCATCAGCGGGGATTGTACCTGCTGGCATGCGTCGTTTTGCCCCGCACCCCCTTTTGTCATGGCAAGGGTACATCGCTTGAGTTCACAGAGGGCATGGAGTATGCACTTTTTGTTGCCCTCACGCCCAGCCCCTCTCCTACCCTGTGGGAAACTGATACCAATCGCCGAACCAAAGTTCACAAAAAACGGCAGTTGACGACCCCCTCCTTTAGGTTCCCCCTGCACGCAGGGGGAACCAAGCCCCTTCGGTTCCCCTCGCGAAGCGGTGGGAACCTCAAGGAGGGGGAGACAATCAGCACCCGCTGCCGAAGTTGAACAGCACTTCCAGCAAGTCGGCGTCGTCGACGACCCCGTCGCGGTTCAGGTCGGCTTGCGCGTTGCTTGCGCCGAAGGCGAACAGCACGGTCAGCAGGTCGGCGTCATCGACGCAGCCGTCGTCGTTGGCGTCGCCCGCGCGCGCGGGAACCCAGCCCAGCGCAGTCGGCTGCCGCCCCGCGGGGTAGCCCTTCAGCGTCAGGCTCTCCACAGGCGTCGCAATCGCCGTCTGCGCGTCGTGGTCAACCTGCAGTCGCCAGAGCGTCGCGCCGTTGCTGTCGGCAGACGCCATATAGAGCGCGTCGCCCGCAGGGTCATACGCCAGCCCGCCGAGCGTATGCCCGCTGGGAACGCCGCTCAGCGCATATTGCACCGCGCCGAACACCAGCGGCTCGTCGGGGAAGTTCACACGGTGCAGCCCGTTCGCCGTCGTAATCAGCAGCGCGTCGCCGACCCACTCCAAGCCAATCGGCTGCAGGTCGGGACGCTCCATCCCGTAAAACGCATTGGTGGGCAAGCCTGCCATATTGCTCACATGCACGATTCCAGGGCTGGAGTTGCTATGTGCGGGTGCAGCGCGCCAAATCTCGCCGTTGTGGATCGTGCCGTCCTTCATCCAGTGGTGCCCGTAGAAGCAGTTGCACATCTGGTAAGCGAACGCCGAGCGGAACGCGCCCGTGTAGGGGTTCAGTTTCAGCAGCGTGCGGTCGTTCTCCAGCCCGACATACAAATCGTTGCCGTCATACGCCAGCAGGTTGTAGTCGCGCGACTGCACGAAGCCCCACCCGCCCGGCGCAACCACGCGGTCTATTTGCCCCGTGCGCAGGTTATAGCGGAACACACGCGCAGGCAACTCGCCCGCGCCCGACAGCCATAGGTAGCCGTCGGCGTAAACATTCGTGAGCAACAGCGCGCTCAAACCGAAACACGCAATCAGTTGTCGCATCGTTAGACCTCCATTCGGGACACTGCACCTTAATTGACTCCGACGCTGCCCAAAAGCGGACATGTCTGCCCGCGAAGGGTCGCCATACGCAGTATACACCCAATCGGGCGCGGGCGCAGCGTGCGGGGGCGAAAAACTCGGAAGATTCGGGGCGCAAACTGGTACAATTCTCCTGCTATGACCCGCGAAGCGTTTCGGGCGCGGCTGGCGCAGGGCGCACTGGTCGCCGACGGCGCGCTGGGCACGATGCTTGCCCTGCGCGGCGTGCCGCAGCCGTATGAGTTGGCGAACTTGACGCACGCCGAAGTGGTGCGCGCGCTGCATCGCGAATACTACGAAGCGGGCGCACGGCTGATTGAGACCAACACCTACTTCGCGAATCGCGTGCGGTTGCTGAACCTGCCTGAGCGCGGCAGCGAATTGCCCCCCGCCTTCAGCCTGCTGGAGCAGTTCGGGTCGCCCGACGAGTTGGTGCGGCGCATCAACCGCGCGGCGGCGCAACTGGCGCGCGAGGCGGTCGGCGACGACGCGCTGGTGTTCGGCGCGGTCGGTCCCGTCGGCAAGCCGCTGGAGCCGATGGGCGAGGTGCGCCGCGCCGAAGCGGAGCAGGCGTTCGAGGAGCAAATCCGCGCCCTGCTGGAAGGCGGCGTGGACGGGCTGATACTGGAGACTTTTATTGACCCGCAGGAACTCGCGCTGGCGATTCGCGTCGCGCGTCGCCTCGCGCCCGATGTGCCGATTATCGCCTCCAAAGGCTTCGTGGAGGACGGCGAGACGCTGATGGACGGGCTGCCCGAACGCTTCGCCGAGCAGATTCAGCCGCTCGATGTGGACGCCGTCGGGGGCAACTGCATCGTGGGTCCGCAGCGGATGCTCGACATCGTGCGGATGATGGCAGGCGCAACCGAGCTGCCGATTAGCGCGATGCCGACCCCAGGCTTGCCGCAACTGGTGCGTGGGCAGGTGGTGTACGACATCCACCCCGACTACTTCGGCAAGTACGCCGCGCGCTTGGTGGAGGCGGGCGCGGCGATTGTTGGCGGGTGCTGCGGCACGACGCCTGACCACACCCGCGCCGTCGCCCAGTACGCCCGCGCCGCGAAGCCCAAACCGCGCACCGCCATCGCCACCCGCACGCGCGAACGCGCCCCCAAAGAGGAGCTGCCCACCGCCGAGCCGTCGCGCCTATCGCACCTGCTGGGCAAGGAGCGCGTGATTACCGTCGAACTCGACCTGCCGCGCGGACTGAAGATTCAGAAGGTCATCGAGAACGCCCGCCTGCTAAAAGAGCACGGCGTGCATATGATCGACATCTCGGACGGGGCGCGCGCGCGGCTGCGCATGAATGTGATTGCGACTTCCTACCTCGTGCAGCGGGATGCGGGGATTGAGGTGATGATGCACTTCGCCTGCCGCGACCGCAACCTGCTGGCGATTCAGTCCGACCTGCTGGGCGCGCACGCACTGGGCATTCGGAATGTGCTGGCGATTACGGGCGACCCCGCGCAGATTGGCGACTACCCCACCGCAACCAGCGTGTTCGATGTGGACGCGATTGGGCTGGTGCGCATCCTGCGTCGGTTCAACGAGGGGCGCGACTTAGCGGGCAACAGCATCGGCGTCTACGCGAACTTCACGATTGCCGCCGCCTACAATCCCCTCGCGCCCGACTTGGACGCCGAGAACGACCGCCTGCGCCGCAAAATCGACGAAGGGGCGCACCTCATCTACACGCAGCCGCTTTTTGAGATGCCCGTCGTGGAGCGCACGGCGGAACTGTTGCAGCGCCTGCGCACGCCGTGGTTCGTGGGCGTGCTGCCGCTGCGCAGCGCACGCCACGCCGAGTTTATGCACAACGAGGTGCCAGGCATTGAGATTCCCGAACCCATCCTGCAGCGGATGCAGGACGCGCCCGAAGACGCCGCACTACAAGTGGGGCTGGAGATTGCGCAGGAGTTCGTGCGTCAGGCAGATCCGTATGCGCAGGGGCTGTACCTGATGCCCCCTGCAGGCAGCGCACAAATCGCCCTCAAGGTGCTGGAGGGGTTGGGGTAAACTAAAGCAGGGGTGATTGCGCATGCATGCTGAGAGTTGGGCGGTTCCTTTCCTCGATCAACTCATTCGGCGGAAGCAGGAGCAGCGCGCGGGCTTGGAGCGATTCTGGCAGCGCACGCGCTGGCTACGCTTTTTGACCCTACCTGCGTTCCCCGCTTGGCTGCTGCTACGAATGGAAATGCGCTACGCAGAGCCGTTTCTCGTCGGGCTGCGCGAGCGGTATGTTCACAACCGCCTCACGCGCATAGACCGATTCATTCTCGAATGCTTATGGTATCAATCGCTTATGCCGCGATACGCCCTGCTTTGGGAACGAATTTGGTTGTATTATTTCGTCGTGTTTGTTTTAGCGTTTTCGATGATTTTTTACTTCATAGCGTTCATCGCGATTCGTGAGTTTCTGCGCTGAGCGTCGCTGCAACGGTGCTTAGCGGTCGGCGTTTCTGGGCGAGGCGCGAAGTAGGTTGTTCAACCTCGTGTGGAGGGCTTCTATGGCGCATTGGGTACTGTACGCGCTCTTCTCGGTGGGCGTGGTCATCGAACTCGTGTCGGTCTACTTGGACTGGCGCGTGATGACGGGCAGAGGGAAGACCAGCGGCGCGTGGGGTGTGGCGTTTGTGATTTTCGTGTTGTTTGGGTTGTACGGCGCGCTCTTGGGCAATCGGCGCGATGAGCCGTTCGTGTTCACGCGGGAGTTGGCAGTCGCGCTTGCGGCGATAGGGTTTCAGATAGTGTTCCACGCGCTGTATCCGTGGGCCCGTATCTACTGGCTGAAGCGCGACTCCTGAATTTGCTTGTAGGCAACACTGGTTCGAGGTAGAATTACGCTATGACTCCGACGGCGACTCAAGCAAGCGCCCAGTGGACTGCAGACGAATGGCTGCAGGCGGAACTGGAGCCGCGCTGCGAGTTGCAGAACGGTATCCTTATACCGATGGCGTCTCCTACGCGCCAGCACCAGGAGATTGTGCTGACCACCGCCTACGCGCTGCGTCGCCATGTGCGCGCGGGGCGGCTGGGCGTGGTGCTGATGGAAGTCGATGTGGCGTTGCCCGATGGCAGCGGCGTCATTCCCGACATCTGCTTCGTGCGGGCGGAGCGCGAGTCGGAGACGCTGACCCCTTCAGGCAAGGTGCGCGGCGCGCCCGATCTCGCGGTAGAAGTGGTGTCGCCGTCCACACGCGCCCGCGACACCGTAGAAAAGGCGCGCCTCTACCACGCTGCAGGCATCGCGTGGTACTGGCTCATCGACTCGGAGACGCTCGCAATCCAAGAGTTGCGCTGGACGCCCGACGGGTATGTGATTGGCGCGGCGGCGGTAGCAGGACAGCCCTTCCGTCCCGACGCGCTGCCAGGCTTCGAGATAAACCTGCAGACCGCGTTGGAGGAGTAGCAGTCCGCGCAGCCGTGCGAAGTTATTATCCCCCCAGCCCCTTCTCTTTCAGGTACTCCCGATAGACCGCCACCGCCTGCGGCATGGTGCTGGTCAGCTGCATAATCCCGCTGACGCGCCCTTTAGGCTGAATCTTGCGCTGGGTGAACGCCATCATCGCGTTCTCTTGACCCGTGTAGAGTTTGTGGAACAGGTCGGCGGTTAGGGTCAGCGCGGCTTCCTCCTCGCCGTCGGGCTTCTCAGGCAGCATCTCCAACTTGCCGCCGCGCGTGTCGATCCAGAAGTCTATGTCGGGCTGCTTGATGTGAATGGCGATCAGCATGTCCAGTTTCTGCCAGCCGTCGCGGATGACATCCACGCCGCGCAGCCGCTCGATGAACTCCAGCACAAACGCCTTCGCTTGCTCGGCATCACGATACGGGAACCCCATCGTCGTCTACCTCCGACGGAAGGGTTCGACGGCGCGCGGTGGGTTCCTGCCGACTCAGCGCACGGTGCTGCCGCTGGGCACTTCGCGGTCGGGATGCAGCAGCACTGCCCTGCCGTCCACATCCGCCGCCAACATCATGCCCTCCGAGACGATGCCCCGAATCAGCGCGGGCTGCAGGTTCACCAGCACGGGAATCTGCTTGCCCACCAGTTGGTCGGGCGTGTAGTCTTCGGCGATGCCTGCGACAATGGTGCGCGTCTCGCCGCCGACATCGAGCGTCAGTTTCAGCAACTTGGTGGACTTGGGCACGGGTTCGGCGGCAGTGACGGTCGCTATCCGTATCTGCAGTCGCTTGAAGTCGTCGATGGTGATGGCGTCTTGCATGGTCGTCGCTCCTTGCTGGGGTGGTTCGGGCTGGGGCGTAGGCGTGGGCGGCTGCTTGGGTTCCGCTTTCGCTTGCAGGCGCGGGAAGATGGGCGTCGGCTCCTGCAGCGTGTGTCCTGCGGGCAGGGCGTCCATCGCGGTGGCGTCGCTCCAAGCGGGCGGTTCGCCGATGCCGAGTTGCCGCGCGATTTCGCGGGCGACTTGCGGCATCGCAGGCTCCACCAGCGCGCACAGCAGCCGCGCGGCAATCAGCCCTGCGTACAGCACCTGCCCCGCGCGCGCCGTGTCGCCCTGCTTCATCAGCGTCCACGGCGCTTGCTCGTCGTAGTAGCGGTTCACCGCGCCGATGATTTGCCACGCCTCGCGCAGCCCGCGCGGGTAGTCCACCGCCTCATACGCCTCCGTGACGCGCGCGGCTTGCTGCGCAAACAGGTCTGCCAACCCCGCGTCCACCCGCGCGCCGCCCTCAGGCACGCGCCCGCCGAAGTAGCGGTGCATCATCGACAGCGTGCGGTGCAACATGTTGCCCAAATCGTTCGCCAAGTCGCCGTTGTAGCGCGTCTCCAGCCCCTCCAGACTGAACTCGGCGTCGGAGTCGGTGGGCATCTCGCGCAGCATATAGTAGCGGAAGGCGTCCACTGCGTAGGGCGTCTCGCAGCCCGCTGCCTCCGCCAACGACTGCGCCACCTCCAGCGGCGCGTACACATTGCCCAGCGACTTGGACATCTTCTGCTTGTTCACAATCCACCAGCCGTGCCCGTACAGGCGTTCGGGCAGGGGCAAGTCCAGCGCCATCAGCATCGCGGGCCAGATGGTGGCGTGGAAGCGCGGCAGGATGTCCTTGCCCATCAGTTGCAAGTCGGGCGGCCAGATGTCGGTGTAGTCGTCGCGCTCCAGCCAGCCCGTCGCCGTCAGGTAGTTCAGCAGCGCGTCGAACCACACATAGACCACCCCGCTGGCGGGGTCGTCGGGCACGGGCACGCCCCAATCCGTACCTGTGCGCGTGACGGCGATGTCCTGCAGCCCTTCGGCGATAAAGCCCAGCGTCTCGTTGCGCCGCACTTCGGGTTCGATAAAGCGCGGATTCGCCGCCAGATGCGCCTTCAGGCGCGATTCGTAGGCGGAGAGGCGGAAGTAGTAGCACGGCTCGTCGCGCCACTCCAGCGGCTTGCCGCAGTCGGGGCAAGTGCGCGACTCGTCCACCTTGCTGCTGGCGAAAAAGGTCTCGCACGAGACGCAGTACCAGCCCTGATAACTGCCCTTGTAGATGTCGCCCTGCCGCACCAGCCGACGAAAGACCTCCGTCACCACGCGCTTGTGGCGGTCTTCGGTCGTGCGGATGAACACATCGTACTCGATGTGCAGGGCTTGCCAGGTGCGCTCGAACTCGGCAGCCATCTCGTCGACGAACTGCTGGGTGGGGATGCCGCGCTCTTGGGCAACGCGATGCACTTTGGGCGCGTTCTCGTCCGTGCCTGTGAGGAAGTAGACCCTACGCCCGCGCCGTTTCTGGAACCGTGCGCAGGCGTCGGCGACAATCGTCGTCAGCGCGGTGCCGATGTGCGGCACGCTGTTGACATAGTAAATCGGCGTCGTGATGTAGTAGCGCTTCATGCGTAGGAGTAGTGTACCTGATAGCGCGTCGGGGTAAACTAATCGGGTGCAAAAAGGCGAGCCGATGAGTTGTGAGCAGGCGCGGGCGCGCTGGCAGGCGTCGAACCCGCCGCGCCACTACCTTTCGATAACCGACCTGACCCGCGCGTCGGCGGAGACGGTGCTTGCGCTGGCGCACGCGATGAAACGCGCCACGCAAGGGGGGCAGGAGTTGTTCCGCTTCGCGCGTCCGACCGCCGTCGCGCTGATTTTCGAGAAGCCGTCGCTGCGCACGCGCGTGACCTTAGAGGTCGGGTTGTACCAGATGGGCGCGCATGCGGTCTACCTGACGCAGAGCGACATCCAGATGGGCGCACGCGAGGCGGTGATGGACATCGCCCGCAACCTGGGACGCTGGGTGCAGGGGGTCATTGCGCGGGTGTTCCTGCACACTGCGCTGGAGGAACTCGCCCGCTTCTCGGATGTGCCCGTGATTAATGCGCTGAGCGACCGCGAACACCCATGCCAAGCGTTGGCGGACCTGATGACCATTCAGGAACGCCTCGGAACCGCGCCCCGCACGCTGGCGTGGGTCGGCGACGGCAATAATGTGTGCCACAGTTTCACCCTGCTGGCGGCGATGCTGGGGCACACGGTGCGCATCGCGACGCCTGAAGGCTACGCGCCCCGCGCAGAGATCCTGCAGCAGGCGCAAGCCTTCGCTGCCGAGTCGGGCGGCGCGGTCGTCGTAATCGATGACCCGCGCGAGGCGGTCGCCGACGCCGATGGGGTCTACACTGATGTGTGGGTCTCGATGGGCTTCGAGGTCGAGCGCGAGGCGCGCATGCGCAAGTTCCTGCCCTACCAGGTCAACGAGTCGCTGCTGTCGCTTGCCAAGCCCCACGCGATTGTGCTACACTGTCTGCCCGCCCGACGCGGCGAGGAGATTACCGACGCGGTGCTGGACGGCGCGCAGTCGGCGGTCTGGGATCAAGCCGAGAACCGCCTGCACACCCAAAAAGCGCTGCTTGCGCTGATGTTGGGCTAACTGCGCCCGAAGATTGCCAGCGACACGCGCGGCACACGCGCCAACAACCACGCCAGCCCGAACGGAACCAGCAAACCCAGCAGATAAAACACAGGCAGCCCGAAACGCGCCTGCAACGCGCCCGCCAGACCCCAACGCGCCAACTCCGCCAGGATCAGCGGGTGCAGCAGGTAAATCTGCAGCGAGTAGCGCCCCAGCACGCCGACGCCCGAAACCACCCGCCACTCGCGCGTGCTGAGCCAATACGCCACTGCCAGCAGCAGGAAACTGACCCCCGTCGTGAACAGCCAGTTGCCCACCTGATACTGGAAGGTGTTGACCGCCTGCCCGCGCAGGGCATCCAGCGCGAGCGGCAAATAGAGCCACAGCCCCGCGCCTGCGCACCCCAGCGCAAGCAGCCACCCACGACGCAGCACCGCGTCCAACCGCGCCGTCTGAGTCGCCAGCCACACCCCAAGCAGCACCACAGGCGTATACCACAGCACATAACTGCCCGTGTAGGGCACACGGTACACCAGTCGGTTAAACCAGTAGACCGCCATCGTGAGCGCGACGATGGCAATCAGCACCGCCCAGAACGGCGGGCGCAGGCGCGCTACGGGCAACAGCAACGGCAACAGCACATAGAGTTGCATCGCCACCGCCAGAAAATAAAGGTGAAAATACGCCTTGCCCCAGAACAGGTAGTCCGCCCAGCGCGACCAGTCGGGCGACGCACCGAACGCGAGGTAGCGATACGCCAAGTAGACCCCACTCCAGAGCAGGTAGGGCAACAGCGCACGCAAGGCGCGGTTGGTCGTGTACCGCCGTATGCGGAACTGGCGAAGCAGCGCGGTCGTCAGCACCAGCGCGGTCATCATCAAAAACGCGGGCACCGCGTAGTGCAGCGTGCGGTTCAGCACCGCCAGCGTCAGCCACGCCAATCCATCGCGATCGAGCATCCCCAGAAACCGCCCCGAAGCGTGGTGGAACACCACCTCCAGAATTGCCAGCCCGCGAAACACCTCCACCCAGCGGAAGCGTTCGTTAGCGTCTTGGGCGGGCGGCGCGGCGACCGCCGCGTTGTCGTGCGTTGGGCTAACCATGCGCGCCCTCCTCGAACCAGCGCGCCAACGCCTTCAGCGCGACTTCCCATACGGCGTCGTTCGTGCGATGCGGCAGGCTGGGGAAAAAGACCAGGTGGTCGTCGCGCAGGTCGCCCCAGCCTGTGAACGGCAGGGCGCACTGCTGGCGTTCCTTGAGCCTGCCGCGCCACGGCTTGCCGTCGTCTGTGAGCGCGACGGTATATACCGTGCGCCCCATCGCCCGCCGCGCCTCGCGCCAGCGGCACGCCTGCGACACAGGGATCAGCACATCCTCGCCCGCCTGAATGAACATAATCGGCGCGCGCACCTCCTGCACATGCTTGAGTGGGTCGCGTGCGTCCCAGCATTCGGGGCACTCGTCGGGCGAGCCGCCCTTCCAAGCGTCCCAGCGCTCGGCGCGTTCGATACGCCCGTAGTTGACCAGCATCTGGCGCTGCTCGCGGAAGTCCACAGGCGTCATCACGCACACAACGCCGCGCGTGTCAGGGTCGTTGCGGGCGGCGTTGATGGCGATTGCCCCGCCCAGCGAGACGCCCATGTAGGCGTACCTGCCGTCGCCGCCGACCTGCGGGAGCGACTTCGCCAGCCCGCGCACATCCACCGCGTCTTCCAGCCCGAAGTCGATGAAGCCGCCGCTTTTGCCCTGCCCGCGCATGTGGGGCAGCGCAACCAGATAGCCCGCCTGCGCCAACCGTCGCGCCGCCGCCCGATGGTTCGCGTTCACGCCCACGAACCCGCCAGGCAGCAGCACCACCGCAGGCGCACGCGACTTGCCCTTCGGACGGTAAATCTCGGCGTACAGCGGCACGCCGTCTCGCTCGTAGCGCACGGTCTCGTAGTCTTGAGTCCTGCCCACCACCCGCAAGTTGGGAACCCACACGCCGTTCTCGGAACCCGTCTGTCTCGGCTGGCACGCGATGAGCAGCCAGCACGCCCCCAACAGCACCCAGCGTCGCATCGTCGCCTCCGCCGACAGGATACCCCATAACTGCCACGACTGGGTACACTCCCACCCAATGCACCAGTTCACTTGGCGGGCGATGGGCACGGAGTTTACGCTGTATCTGCCTGACGGCGAGCGCGAGTGGGCAGCGGGCGTCGCAGGCGAACTGCAGGAAGAGACGCGCCGGCTCGAACGCCAACTCAGCCTCTACCTGCCCGACAGCGACCTGTGCTACCTCAACGCGCACGCGCACGAGCAGCCTGTCCGCGTGGAGCCTGAACTGTTCCGCCTGCTGCAGACCTGCCAGTCGCTGTATGCGCTGACGCAGGGCGCGTTCGACCCGACCGTGACGCCCCTGCTGCGCCTGTGGGGCTTCGTGGACAAGCAGTACCGCGTGCCCGACCCCGCTGCCATCGAGCAGGCGTTGGAGCGCGTTGGGATGGAACTGGTGCTGCTGGAGCCAAGCGGCTGCTGGGTCTACTACGCACTGCCTGGCGTGGAACTCAGTTTCGGCGCAATCGGCAAGGGCTGGGCGGTCGCGCAGTGCCTACGGATCCTGCGCGAACTGGGGGTGGGCAACGCCCTTGTGGACGCAGGCGGCAGCACGCTGTACGCGCTGGGAACGCCTGCGGATTCTGAGAACCCCCACCCTAACCCTCCCCGCGGGCGGGGAGGGAACTTAGTTCCTCCCCCGTTCACGGGGGAGGTTAGGAGGGGGGCACAATTCCGCTTTAAAGCGGGTCGCGGAATCCACAATAGTACACAAACAGGCTGGCTCATTCGCCTCCCCAATGGAAGCGAGAGGCTACTTCGGGACGCCGCGCTCGCCGTCGCAGGCGACACCGAGCAATACTTCGAGGTGAATGGCATACGCTACGGGCACATTATAGACCCACGCACAGGCTACCCTGCCCCGTCGCGCCCGCCCGTAGCCGTGATTGGCGACGACCCGACGCTGTGCGACGCGCTCAGCACCGCGCTCTACATCGAACCCGCGCTGGAGAGTATCGTCCGCACGCGCTGCAGGTCGGTCTCCGTATCCACCGCAATCGACGGCTGCGGGAAGTAGACCATCCGAATCTTGTAGCCGTGTTCCAGCACGCGCAACTGCTCCAGCATCTCGGTGCGCTCCAGCGGCGTCGGTTCCCATTGGGCGTATTGGAGCAGCAGCGCCCTGCGGAACACATACAGCCCGATGTGGCGCAGCACGGGCACATCGGTCGCCTCGCGCGGATACGGAATGCGCGAGCGAGAAAAGTAGAGCGCGTCGCCGTTTTGGTCGACGACTACCTTCACCACGCTGGGCGCCTCGTAATCTTCGGGCTGCGCGTGGCAATAGAGGCTGCTCATCATGACGCTGGGGTCGTCCAGCAGGGGCTGCACGGCGCGGTCAATCGCTTCGGGGTTCAGCAGCGGTTCGTCGCCCTGAATGTTGACATAAATCTCGCCGTCGGTGTTGCGGGCGACTTCCGCCATGCGGTCGGTGCCTGAGCGGTGCGCGTGGCTGGTGAGCATCGCCTGTGCGCCGAAGGCGTGCGCCGCCTCGACGATTTCGGGGTCGGGCGTGGCGATGTAGAGTTCATGCAGCGTGCGCGCCTGCGACGCCCGCTCCCACACCCACTGAATCATCGGCTTGCCCGCGATGTCCAGCAGGGGCTTGTTGGGCAGTCGCGTCGCCGCCAACCGCGCGGGAATCACGCCGATGACCTTCATGCGCCCACCTGCCACAGGATCAGCCCCGACAGCACCTTCGGGTGGAAGTAGGTGGACTTGTGGGGCATTTTGCCGCCTGCGCTGGCGATTTGCTGCAGGGCGCGCAGCGGGGGCGGGTTGAGCAAGAACGCCGCCTGCGCCGCACCCGTGCGCACCGACTCCAATGCGTCCTCCGCCGAGCGGGTGTAGCGCTTCTGCGGCTCGGTGTAGCCCAGCGCGGGCATGATGCGCTCGTGCAGCACCCACGAGTCGAGCCGTATCAGCGCGTCGGGCAAGCCTTGCACGGGCGGGTACGCCTTCGGGCGAATGAGCCACGCGCCCTCGCGCCACACGAAGCCGATCGCCTCGCCGCCATGCTGCGCCATCTGTTCCAGCACCGCCTCGTGCGCGCCGGGGATGCACTCGAACTCGCCTTGCAGGCGCGCCTGCCACTCGGCGGGCGTGCCAGGCGGCAACTCGGCAAGCACGCGATGGGTCGGCAGAATCACCAAGCCCGGGTCGTCCAGCGGCACGAGCAGAATCGGCACGAACCGTTCAGGCGAGCCGTCGGCACCGTAGGTCTGCCCGTAGCGCAGCGCGGTCTCGTAGCGGTGATGCCCGTCGGCGATCCATACGCGAGCGTTCGCGAAGGCGCGCTCAAACCGCGAGACCTCCACGGGATTCGTGATGCGCTCCAGTTTGTGGAAACTCCCTTCGGGCAGGTCGTCGCCCTCTACTTGCGCCAGTGGCTCCCACATCGCGTCGGCGATTGCCTCTTGGAACGCAGGGGTGTCCTCGAACAGCCCGAAGATGGTCTCCATGTGCGTGCGCGCGGCTTGCAGCAGGCGGTAGCGATCCTCCTTGACGCCGGGGAAGGTCTGCTCGTGGGGCAGCACGACGCCGTTCTCGTAAGGCTCGGTGTGCAGCAGCACGAAGTAGCCCGTGCGCGTGCGCACGCTGCCCGACAGCGGGTCGTGGAATCGCTGTGTGTAGCGGTAGATTGCGGGGTCGGGGTCTTGACGCAGCACACCTTCGGCGAGCCAGTGCTGGAGCAGGCGTGCGGCACGGGCGTAGCGGTCGTCGTCGCCCGCAGGCAGGGTCAGATGCACGATATTGTACGGGTTGCGCTCGCCCAACTCCTGGCGCAGGTTGTCGTCGATGACATCATACGGCGGCGCAACCACTTCGGGAATCAGCCGCGCGAAGCGAGTTGCTCGAAATGCTCTTACATTTGCCATACAGGTTTGCTCCTTCGCAAAGAATTCGTTGGATTCTAATCATGTAAATGTCGCGCCCCCACCCCAACCCTCCCCGCACGCGGGGAGGGAGCCGCAATTCCTCCCCCGTGTACGGGGGAGGTTAGGAGGGGGGGCATTCCCAAAAACTAACGCAAAGGGATTTACTACATCTCCCGTAATGGAGTATACCCAATTCACTCTCCCTGCAATTCCTGCAGGAGACTTTCGATCTCGTGGCGCATCTCGGCTTGGGCTTGCTCGTCGGGGGTGAACGCCACCTGCAGCCAACTGCCCTCGCGTGTGTCGGGCGGGAGCCACGCCAGTGGGCAGTGCCAGTGCAGGTAGTCCCCTTCGCCGAGCGCGATGAGTAGCACGGCGAGTGGCTCGCCGCGTTCGCTGGTCTCGACGCGGTCTACGAAGGCGCGTATCATCCGCGTTGCCTCCTATCGTTGAGCCACTGCAGCAGCGCATCGAGTGGGCGCGTGTTGAGGATGCGCTCAGGGGTCGCCCATGCGCGTTGCGCCAGCCCGACCGCCAGTTCCATCGCCTGTAGGTCGCGCGCGGCATGCGCGTCCGTGCCCAGACAGACCCACGCGCCGCTTTGCACCAGCAGGCGGGCAATCGGCGTCGGCGGATCCATGCGCGTCGGGTAGCCGTTGATTTCAATCGCCTTGCCCAGCGCGCGGGCGCGTTCGAACACCTGCTCCCAGTCGGCGTCGTTGGGTGGGCGTTTGCCGTAGCGTCTGCCCGTCGGGTGCGCCAGCGCGTCGACGGCGGGGTGTTCCAGCGCGCGAATCAGGCGCGCGGTCATCTCTGTGGGCGGTTGCCCATGCGCCTCGTGGACGCCTGCCAGCACAAACTCGGCGGCGCGCAGCATCCACTCAGGCGCGTGCAGGCTCCCGTCGGGCAGGATGTTGACCTCCACCGCGTTGATAAGGTACGGGCGTCCACCCGTGCGCTGATTGAGTTGCTCGATTGCGCGCCGTCGCTGCTCGAACGCCTCGCGGCTGGTGAACTGGTGCGCGTGGTCGGTAATCGCAAGGTACTCATAGCCCAGCGCGTCTGCCGCCTGCGCCATCGTCTCCAGCGTGTCCAGCCCGTCCGACCAGTGCGAGTGGCTCTGCAGGTCGCCGCGAATGTCGCTGAGCGCGACGAGGCGCGGCAGTCGCCCCTGCTCGGCAGCCTCGATTTCGCCCGTGTCCTCGCGTAGCGGGGGCGGGATGTAGGGCAGTCCCAGCGCGGCGTAGACGGCTTCTTCGGTATCGTCGGCAAGGCACTCTGCGCCGCGCCACACGCCGTACTCGTTCAGTTTCAGCCCGCGCTCGATGGCTCGCTGGCGCAGGCGGATCGAGTGCGCCCGCGAGCCTGTCAGGTACAGCAGCCCCGCGCCCCAGCGTTCGGGCGGCACAATCTTCAGGTCGACTTGCATGCCGTCTTTCAGGAACACTTGCGCCCGCGAGATGCCCTGCGCGTACACTTCGGCGACGGCGGGCAGGCGCACGAACGCCTCCACCACCGTTTGGGGCGCGTCGGAGGCGACCAGGTAGTCCAAGTCGCCGACATCTTCCTGCATGCGCCGCGCGGAGCCGCACAGCATTGCCTGCTTCGCCCCATCCAACGCCTGAATCGCCTGCAGCAAGTCGCGTCCGCGCGGGAGGGCAAGCCCCAGTGGCGTGCGCCGCTGCGACTTATGCTTGAGTTCCACCAGCCGCAGCAGCCGCTCGCGCTTGCGTGGGCTGAAGTGCGGCAGGTGGTCTACTGCGCCGCTCATCAGCGCCGCGCGCAAGCTCGCAAGGTCGTGTACGCCCAGTTGCTCGTACAGCATGCGCGCCGTCTTCGCGCCGATGCCAGGCACCGCCATCACCTCCAGCACGCCAGCGGGAACCTTCTGGAGCAACTCCTCGCGCTTGGGGATGGTACCCGTCTGCAGATAGGCGAGGATTTTCTCGGCGATGGCTTCGCCGATGCCTGGCAGCGCAGCGAGCGCGTCCGCGCCGTTCTCGGCGAGCGTCTCGATGGGCGACTGCAGCGATTCCAGCACCTGCGCCGCCTGCCGATAGGCGCGCGACTTGAACGGGCTGTCCCCCACAAAATCGGTCAGGTCGGCGAGTTCCAAAAACTGCTGGGCAATCGCCTCGTTGGACATGGTGGGATTATACCTGTATCGATTCGGGCAAAATTCCCCCGAATTTGCCCCCAATTGCGCCGTTCTCTGGCAGGAATCTGGCAAAAATCGATGTATAATAGAAAACACCCATCGACCGCGCGCAGGCAATTTATCGGTTTGTCATCCCTGCGCAGGTCAAAGGAGGCACAATCCATGCGTTATGGCAGAGGGTTTACCCTGATTGAGTTGCTGGTAGTCATCGCGATTATCGCCATCTTAGCGGCGATACTGTTCCCGGTGTTTGCGCAGGCGCGCGAATCGGCGCGTCAGACGACCTGTGCTTCTAACATGAACCAGTTGGCGAAAGCCATCTCGATGTACGCGGCAGACCACGAGCAGACGCTGCCGATGAACCGAGTCGTGCTGGGTCCCGGCGGCGGTGGGTTGCCCGACGCGCTCCGTCGCACTTGGGCGATGCTCGTAGACCCGTATGTCAAGAACAAGGACATCTACTTCTGCCCGAATGCGGAGAAGCCGCCCGCAGACTTCAACATGAACGATTGGGCATGGCGCGGCTGGCTCTCGGTCGGCTACAACACGCACATCGCGGGCTGGTTCTGGAGGAGCGATAGCGGCGACTTGCCCAGCGCCGAGCACACGCTTATGGTACCGAACCTTGCGATGATTCGTGAGGCGGCGCAGTTCGTGCTGCTGGCGGACACGGCGAACGGTCGCTCCCCGCAGCAAGGCGGCAACTGCTTCGGCTTCTCGGCGGACAACAACTCCTACGGCGGCTGCGAGGGCACGGGGCAATTCCGTCAAGTGATTCAGGGGCTGCAGCGCAGCGGCACGGCGGGCTTTGCGCCCATCGTGGCGCGCCATCGCGGCGGGCTGAACCTGACCTTCGCCGACTCGCACACCAAATGGTTCCGACTGGAAGCCGTCATCCCGAACCCGCGCCTGTTCCCGCCTGGCGGCTGCTCCAACAACGAAGAGCTGCGCGACTTCAACACCGCCAACACGCGCTGGCTCATCTGGAACCGCTGCTTGTAGGAGGAATACATGCAGACCTTTCGTGAGAAACCCGCTCTGGCAGTTGGGCTGCTGATTGTGGCGCTGGTGGTGGTGTTGCTCAGCTGGTTCCTGTTCATGCGCACGCCTGAACCGAATGTGGAGCCCGTGACGCCCCCGCCGCCTGCCCAACAGAACCCGAACGAAGGGCAAGGACAACTACTCTAACTAAGGGGGTACATCATGAGACACTCTCGTGGATTCACACTGATTGAGCTATTGGTCGTTATCGCGATTATCGCTATCTTGGCGGCGATTCTGTTCCCGGTGTTCGCGCGGGCGCGCGAATCGGCAGTGCGCACCCAGTGCCTGAATAATATCAAGCAGATTGCGCTGGGCGCGCTGATGTACGTGCAGGACTATGACGAGCGGATGCCGATGGGCGTGAATGTCAGCGGCGGTCCGACGGAACCGCTCAACGCGAACACACCGCCCGCAAGGCGCAATCCGTGGGTGCGCACAACAGCCTGCTGGATTGACCCCCGTGGGGTTCAGTGCTATAACAGCGGCAACAACATCGCGGGCTTGCGCTATCTGCCGATTGGGCAGACTTTCGGCAACGCGCCGCCGCGCCCCGCTGGACTACCCAACGACAAGCCCTACCCGTTCTACATCCACCGCTTGGTCGATCCCTATATCAAGGCAGGCGTCGCCCAAGACCGCCAGGAAATCATGCAGTCGCGCACAGTGAAGGGCATCTGGTACTGCCCTGCCGACTCGACTGTGGTGATTGCTAACGGTGGCGAGAACGCGCTGTTCGAACTAACGGGACTGCGCCACTACCAGTTCTTCGGGCACGACTACATCTACAACACATGGCTCATCTACAACTACTCGGATGTGCTGCGGAACGGCAATTTCAACCAGTGGACGCTGAACCCCAAGACGCTGGCAGCCGTGGCGCGCCCTGCGGACATCATTATCTTCTTCGACGCGTTTGCCATGTGGCACGGAACCTCAAGAGGACCCAACAACGGTCCCATCCCTGAAAACTGGAATGTGGCGTTCGTGGACGGGCACGCGAAAAACATCCCGCACACCGTGTTTATGGATCAGCACCCGTCGGTACCTTCTGCAGCGGGGCGTACCACACGCCTGAACCAAGACCCCGCGGCGGAGAACCCCAACTTGTAATCCATCCCGACCCATCTGGCAGGAGCGCCTCCCGATGCGGCGAAATTGCCCGCGCGGGAGGCGCGCCGATGTACAGCCTCTGGGAGAAACTCGAAACGCGAGAGAAGGCGTCGCTGGTGGGCGTCTATGCGGCGTCGCTTGCGCTGGTGTGGACATTAGGCTACGGCTGGGGACGCAGCAGTAGCGCGAGTAGCCCGATGCAGGTGGCAGGCGTCAGCACGCAAGGCAGCGTGGAGGTGATTGACCTTAACCAACCGCCCAAGCCCGAAGCTGCGCCGACCGAGTCAACTGCGCCGACTGAGCCGACGCCCAGTGCAGAAGTAGTCGTGCATGTGTCGGGCGCGGTGAAGCGATCGGGGGTGTATCGCCTCGCGCCTGATAGCCGTGTCGCCGACGCCATCGATCAGGCAGGCGGCGCAGCCGAACACGCCGACCTTGACGCGCTCAACCTCGCCGAACCGCTGCAGGACGGGCAGAAAATCCATGTGCCGCGCAAGGGCGAAGCAAGCGCGCCCGCACTCGCAAGCGTCGCGCCCTCGCGAACGCCTCGCGGGACGCCCCAAGCCGCTGCCGCCACGACGCAGTTCCCCATCAACCTCAACACCGCCACCGCCGAGCAGCTGGAAGCCATTCCTGGCATCGGTCCCGTGCTGGCGCAGCGGATTATCGAGTACCGCCAGACGCACGGCAGGTTCCAATCCGTGGACGAGTTGCTGGAGGTGCGCGGGATTGGACCGAAGCGGCTGGAGAACATGCGCCCGTATGTGGTGGTGAAGTAGCGGGCTATTCCCCGTACACGCAAGTATGCGGGCGGTAGCCCTGCCGTTCGGCTTCCTGCGCCGAGCGGAAGCGCACCTGGTTCTGCGGCTTAGGCAAGCTGCGGCAATCGGGACGGTGGTACACCTTGGTGTTGCGGTTGCCGATGACCACGCCGACGGCGGGCGCGGGCTTCGTGGGGGCAGTCGGCTGCGTCGGCGCGACGCGCGTGGTCGCAATCTGCAGTTTCTTGTCCGCGCCGAGGCGCATCACGATGTCGCCGTGCAGGTCGGTGCGGTACACGCGCCTGCCCTGCAGCAGGGCGAGCGTCTCGCGGTGGGGATGCCCGTAGCGGTTGCCCGCGCCGACGGGAATCACTGCGACGGTCGGGTTCACGCGATTCAGGAACGCGCGGTCAGTGCCGTTCTCTGCGCCGTGGTGGGCGACTTTCAGCACATCGGCGCGGAGGTTGGGGCGCGTCGTGTAGAGGCGCGCGCGCCCCTCGCGCTCCAAGTCGCCCGTGAACAGGAAACTGCCTCCAGGCGCATCAACTCGCATCACAATACTGTTGTTGTTTGGGTCGGAGCGCGTGCCCGCAAGCAGCGGGTCGCTCGGCGCAAGAACGCTGACGCGCACATTCGGCGCAGGCTCCAGCGTCAGCCCGCGCCGCACGACGCGAAACTTGGGGCGCTTGCCCTCGGGCGACCGTGCGCCCCGCGCCGCCAGCAGAAAGTCGCGGTACACGGGCGATTCGAACGGCATACCGATGTCCCACACCTCCGCCACGGGGAACGCTTTCAGCACCTGTATCAGCCCGCCGATGTGGTCGCTGTGCGGGTGCGTCGCCACGAGCCAGTCAATCTGCCGCACGCCCAGCCGACGCAGTTTGCCCACCAGCGCAACGCCCTCGCTGGTCTCGCCTCCGTCGATGAGCATCGTCTTGCCGTCGGGGAAGGTGATAAGCGCGCTGTCACCCTGCCCGACATCCAAAAACGCGACCTGCAGCACACCCTGCGGAGCAGGTTCCAGCGCGGTTGGGGACGCAGGCGCAGTGGGCGCGGTCGCCGTGCGCTTCGGCGGCGCACTGCACGCGACCAGCGACAGAATTAGTATTGTCAGTAGGCTTATGCCGACCGTGCGGGCGAAGTTCGTGAATTGCCCCCCTCCTTGAGGTTCCCCCCGCTTCGCGAGGGGAACCGAGCAAGGGCGCAGGTTCCCCCGCTTCGCGAGGGGAACCGAGCGGGGCGCGCCTGTTCGGTTCCCCCTGCGGGCAGGGGGAACCTGAAGGAGGGGATCGTCAACCCAATTCATTTTTGTAAAGCGCGCTGCGTTAGTCAGTGTTGTGCGTAAGCGCATCACCCAATTAAACCCCATCGGCTACCCTGCGCGCCCAGTAGCGTTGGCGATGTGTAGGGACTGCAAAGCGGACGCCAGCACGCCGAAACCTGGCGCGTAGAACACCGAATCGGGCGCGCCCGCTACCGAGATGCCCGCCGCATCGGTCAGGGTCTGCTCCAGTTCCAACAGTGTCGCAGGCTGGATGGCGTAGGGCAGGTGCGCCACCTCGCCGCGATAGATTTCGCCGCGATAGGCAGTCAACAGCGTGTACCGCTCCACCAGAAAATGCTCCAGCGTGTTCGGCTCGGTCTCGCGCGGCTCGCCGCTGAATTGGTAGCGCACGCGGGCATACGGGCGCGGACGCGCTTTGCGGGTCATGCTGTAGGCGATTTCGTTGGGCGCGAGCATCTCCCACCACATATGAGCGTAGTGGTAGGGCAGTTTCCAGAGGCGTCGCGCGACCCACACGCCCAGCCGATGCGCCGCGTCGAGGCTGAAAAACCACACCCCGCGCTGCTCGCCGTAGCGTACATAGGTACGCACATTCGCTTCGGGGAAGTCGAACAGTTTCGGAATCGGCGGCAGCCACACGGGGCGCACGCTCTCCATCACGAAGGGCACGAAGCCGACCCACGCCGCGCCGTCGTAGGTGTCTATCTGCAGCGGCTCAGGAATCAGCGGGCGCAGGCTCGCTACGGGCACGCGCCAATGCACGAACAGCAGGTGCTTCCAGCGCATGCTCAGCGCGGGACGCCACTCGCGCTCGCTCATCGGGGGCATTCCGTCTCGCTCAAGCGTAGCCATCGGCTCAGTTTGCCCCGTAGTCGGGCAATAACCCAGTATACCCCTTCGACGACCCACACCATCGGCGGCAGGCTAAGTGGGCGGGTGAGCCAGCCGTAGCCGAGTTGCTCGCCGATAAACAGCACCGCGCGCCCGCTGCGCAACACGCGCCCGTCGGCGGTAATCACATGCACGCCGCGACGCAGAGCGTTGGGGGAGACGCGCTGCAGCAGTTCGGGCGGCGCGCTCTGAAACGGCGCGATGCGGAATCGTCCGTGCGTATCGCGCCGACGCAACCGCGCCATCGACCACGCACAGAAATCGCACGCGCCGTCCCACAGCACCCAGTGTACGGAAGAAGCCATCACCCATGAATACGCAAACAGGGCTGGCAGGGTTGCCAGCCCTTGTGTGACCTCTTGCGATGCGCGGCTAATGATGCGCGCCTTAGCGCACGCGGCGGCGCAGCCCGACCAGACCCGCAAGCCCCGCGCCCAGCGCAATCATGCTCGCAGGCTCAGGCACCCAGTCCTGCTCCACCAGAAGCAGCGAGGCTGTATCTCTGCCAGGCGCGCCCAAAACATCCAGATTGAATCTCTCGAAGACCGTCACATCGCTCGCAGGCTGGCTCAGGGGCACGAAGATGTTCAGAATGAACGGACCATCTTGACCGCCGAAGCCTGCACCGCTGATAACGCCACTGCCCTCGTACAGGACGGCGTTGTCAGCAGTACGGACAACGCGCTTCTCCCACTCAATTTGGGCTTCACCTTGCACGAAGCCAGACACGAGGAAATTGAAGCCCGTTAGTTGATTTGTGGGACCGGGATTCGCGGCAATCGAGTAGGTCGCGTTGAAGGTTCCGTTCGTGAAGCTGGTACCGTTACCGACCAGAATCGGGTTCGGCACGCCAGCAGCCGTCAGGAAGGTAATCTGCGGTAGCGGGTTATTGATCACAACCACAGGCACACTGGTCGTCACAGCGCCAGGGTTGAGTTGCCCCGAGCTGTTAATAATAGTTACCGTCCACGCGTGCGCGCCTGCAACCAGCGCCGCGATCATCGCTAATGCATACAGTGTTCGTCGCATCGTATCCTCCTTTGCAGCGTGTGTGGCTCTCACGCGCCGAACCCTCTGGGCAATCAGGAGTCGGCACAGACCAACTTTACCTACAGCAACTTTTGTGCCAAACGCCGTAGAATTGCGAGAATTGGTCGGCGACTTCGGACAAATTGTGGAACACTCTGTATGGGGAGGCAACGAGATGCTCTTTTTCGTGTGCCTAGCGTGCGTGTGTGCCTATCTGGGGCTGCGGTTGCGCGACCGCTGGCTCTGGGTGAACGCGGCGTTGTTTGTGGGGCTGGCAGGGACGCCTTACTTGGCGGGCACAGCGCTTTTGGGCTGGTGGCTCGCAATCGGGCTTACGGCGTTGTGGGCGGCGCAGCAGGTTCCGAAGCCTTGCCCCGCGCCCGCTCCACCGACTCCACTTGCCCATTACGCAGTTTGTAGACCGTATCACAGTAGCGCAGCATCAGAGGATCGTGCGTGACCAGCACGACCGCGCCGCCCCCGCGATGCTGCTCCAGCAAGTCCAGCACATGCAGCCCTGTGGCTTGATCGAGCGCGGCGGTTGGCTCGTCGGCGAAGATAACCTCAGGTTCCATCAGCAGGGCGCGCGCCACGCACGCCCGCTGACGCTCGCCGCCCGACAGCGCGGGCGGGTAGCGATGCGCCTTGTCCGCCAGACCCAGCTGCTCCAGCAGCCACAGCGCACGCTCGCGATACGCACGCACATCGGGCGCGCCGACCACCACATTCTCCAGCACGGTCAGGTAGCCCAGGAGGTACGGCTGCTGGAACACGAACCCAAACCGCTCGCGGCGCATTGCGCTGCGCTCCGCATCCGACGCCTCCGTATAGCACTGCCCGCGATAGCGCACCGCGCCGTGCGTGGGCAACTTCAGCCCGCTCAGCAGATACAGCAGCGAACTCTTGCCCGACCCCGAAGGTCCGACAATCCCCACAAACTCGCTGGGACGCACCTGCAGGCTCACCGCGTCGACAGCGCGCACCTCGCGCTCGCCGTCGCGATAAATCAGCGACGCGCTCTGCGCCTCAATCAGCACCGCTGGATTCATGCTGTTTCGCCTGTCGGATGGCGGTCAACACCTCGTCGCCGTGCGCGGCGGGCTTGACCTTCGCGAACACCTGATGCACCCTGCCGTCGGGCGCAATCAGGTAGGTCATCCGATTCACGCCCCAGAACTCTTTGCCGTACATGTGCTTCTTGCGCCACGCACCATATGCCTCGCTTACCGTGTGGTCGGTATCCGCCAGCAGCGGGAACGGCAATTCGTATTTATCGGCGAATTGGCGATGGCTCTGCACATCGTCCGCGCTGACGCCCAGCACCACCGCGCCCTCTTGCACCAGATCGGCATGCACATCGCGGAACGAACACGCCTCCTGCGTGCAGCCGGGCGTCATGTCTTTCGGATAGAAGTATAGCACCACCCATCGCCCCCGATAGTCGCTTAGGCGCACCGTGTTGCCCTGCTGGTCGGCAAGGCTGAAATCGGGGGCGGCTGTACCACTCGTTAGGATAGCCATAGCACGCCAATTATACCGTCTGGTGGGGTATAATCGCGCTGCGCAATCGCGCGACAGGAGGCTAAACCAATGACACGAGTGTTTCGAGCAACGCTGCTAACGGCGTGCGCGCTGCTGAGTTTGAGCGCGGCAGTCGCACAGGAATACACCCTCAAGTTGAATGTCAAAGAGGGCGACACCTTCAAATACCGCTCGTCGATGGATATCGACTTCGGCGGTCAAAGCGTGCTGGCGACCGTTACCATCACTCTCAAAGTGCTGAAGGTCGAGGAGAACGGGAATATTCAGATGGAGTCGGCGTCGGGCGAGATGGTCATCAAGTTCGGCGATCAGGAGATGCCCCAGCCTGCGCCCCCCGTGACCAAGATGACCTTCAAGCCCAACGGCTCCGTTGCGAAAGTGGAGGGCGGCGACGCGATGATGCAACAGATGAACCCCGCCCAGATGACCTTCCCCGAAAAACCCGTCAAGGTCGGCGACAAGTGGAGCGATACGGTCAAAAACCCCAACGGCGAACTGAAGATTGAGTACGAACTGGTCGGCGTGGAGAAGGTCGGCGAGGTGGAGGCGTTGAAAATCAAGACCACCGCGCGCACCGTGAACGGTAAGGAAGGCGAAAGCTACAGCGCGGACGGCTTCACTTGGATTGACCCCAAAACGGGGATGGCAGTCAAGATGGAGACCCGCATCAAGGGCATGCAGGTCGAAGGCGCGCCGATGCCTATCGACGGCACGCTGAAGATGGAACTGGTGAAGTAATCCACTGTTGCTTAGCCATCCACGCGCAGCAGGGGCGAACCTGCTGCGCGTGAGGTATAATCCCTTCGCGATGGCGACGCAGACGGCAACCGCCCAACCCAAACGCAAACCACGCACCAAACGGCAGGACACACCGCAACCCTGCCCAGAACCCATCACCGCGTCGCTGCAACGCCTGCAACACCTCAAACTACCCCCAGGCGACGGCGACCGAATGGAATCGGATTGGCACATCGTCAGCATCACACTCCTCGACGAACTCGTCCGCAACCACCTCGGCGAACCTAAAAACTACTTCTGCGGCGGCAATATGTTCATCTACTACAGCCTCCAACAAGCCAAAGAGATCGAGGAGTATGTGGAAGCCGAAACCCCAAAACGCAAGCCGCGTTTCAAAGGTCCCGACTTTTTCCTTGTGCGCGATGTAGACGGAACCAAGCCGCGCGACAGTTGGGTGGTGTGGGAAGAGGACGGTCGGTATCCCGACTTGGTGGTGGAGTTTATTTCCACTTCCACGCGCGCGAAGGATGTGGACAAGAATGTGGTGTTTTACGCGGGTGTGTTTCGCGTGCCTGAGTATTTTTGGTTTGACCGTCGGAGTGGGGAGTTGGTGGGGTATCGGTTGTCGGGGTCGGGTTATGTGCGGATAGAGCCGAGTGAGCGGGGTTGGTTGTGGAGCGAGCAGTTGGGTGCGTATGTGGGGGTGTGGCGTGGGGAATATCGTGGTCGTGTGTGGTCGTGGTTGCGGTTGTGGGATAGTGCGGGTGAGTTGGTATTGACGCGGGAGGAGCGCGAGGCGCGGGAGCGTGCGGCGCGGGAGCAGGCGGAGGCGCGCGCCGCGCAGTTGCAAGCCGAACTGGAACAGTTGCGCGAGCGGCTGCGTCAGCAGGGTGTTATCAGCAACGACGAGCCATAGCCCTGACGCGGGCGTTTCGGTACAATTAGCGGCATGCTGGACTACCGACTCCTGCGCAGTGAACCCGACACGGTGCGCGACGCGCTGCACAAACGCGGCTACCCAACCGACCTCCTCAACGAATGGCTGGCAATCGACCAGCGATGGCGCGAAATCACCACCCAAGTGGAGACCCTTACCGCCGAGCAGAACCGCGTCTCCAAAGAGATTCCCCTGCGCAAAAAGGCGGGCGAGGACGCCGAGCCGCTGCTGGAACAACTGCGCGCCCTGAAAGCGCAGATTGAGCAACTGGAACACGAGAAGCGCACGCTGGAAGCCGAGCGCGAGGCGAAACTGCTGCTGCTGCCGAACATCCCCCACCCCACGACGCCTGTGGGCAAAGACGCGAGCGAGAATATCGAGGTACGGCGCGGCGGGCAGCCCCACCCGATGGCGTTCGAACCCAAGCCCCACTGGGAGCTGGCGGAATCGCTGCGGCTCATCGACTTCGAGCGCGGCGCGAAGGTCGGCGGCAGCGGGTTCCACTTCTACACAGGGCTGGGCGCACGGCTGGAGCGCGCCCTCATCAACTTTATGCTGGACTTGCACACGCGCGAACACGGCTATGTGGAGGTCTTCCCGCCGTTTCTGGTGCGCCCCGAAGTGATGGTCGGCACGGGGCAACTGCCCAAGTTCGAGGAGGAGATGTACCGCTGCGCCGACGACCCGCTGTATCTCATTCCGACCGCCGAAGTGCCCGTTACGAACCTGTACCGCGAGGAGATCCTGTCGGCGGAGCAGTTGCCGATTTACTTGGCGGCGTATTCGCCATGTTTTCGGCGCGAGGCGGGCGCGGCGGGCAAAGCCACACGCGGGCTACTGCGTCTACACCAGTTCAACAAGGTGGAGCTGGTCAAGTTCACCACGCCCGAAACCTCCTACGAGGAACACGAGAAACTGCTGCGCGACGCCGAGACGGTGCTGCAGCGGCTGGAGTTGCCCTACCGCATCGTCGCGCTTTGCACGGGCGACTTGGGCTTCGCCGCCGCCAAGTGCTATGACCTTGAGGTGTGGGCGCCTGGCGTGCAGATGTGGCTGGAGGTCTCATCCTGCAGCAACTTCGAGGCGTTCCAAGCGCGGCGGGCGAACATCCGCTACCGCCCCGAGCCGACCGCCAAGACCGAGTTCGTGCATACGCTGAACGCTTCGGGTGTGGCGACCCCGCGCCTGATGGCGGCGATTCTGGAGAACTACCAGCAGGCGGACGGCAGCGTCGTGATTCCCGATGCGCTGCGCCCCTACATGGACGGCGTCAGCGTCCTAACCCCGTAGCCGATGCGTTGGCTGCTGTGGCTGTGCATACTGGCGGCGCTGATTGACCTGCGCGCCTTCGGGTTGACCGACCTCGATGAGGGCTTTTACGCCTCTGTTGCGTGGGCGATGCGCGAATCGGGCGACTGGCGCACGCCGACCTTTCTGGGCGAGCCGTGGTTCGAGAAGCCCCCACTACTCTATTGGCTGATGGTGGGCAGCATGCGCGTGTTCGGCGAGAACGAGTTCGCGCTACGGTTGCCATCCGCCTTGATGTACGCGCTCACGCTGCTGCTGCTGGCGTGGTGGGGTAATCGTCGGCTGGGGCAGGGCGCGGGCAGTTGGGCGGCGCTGCTGTTCGCGCTCGCGCCGCTGAGCCTTATCTTGGCGCGGCTGGCGATTACCGACATGGCGCTCGCGTTTTTCCTGGCGGTGGCGGTGATTGCGCTGTGGGAGGCGCGCGGGCTGGGCTGGAGCCTGATTGGCGGCGTCGCGCTGGGGCTGGCGTTCCTCACCAAAGGACCTTTCGGACTGGGGCTGGTGGGGCTGCTGTATGTGTGGAACGCGCGGACGCTGCACGCGCAGGGGCTGCGCTTCCGCTGGGTGTTGTTCGCGCTGGGCGTCGCGCTGCTGACCGCGCTGCCATGGTATGTCGGGGTCTACCTGCAGCATGGCGCGGCGTTTTTCAACGAGTTCGTGGTCAAGCAGAACCTGCTGCGCTTCGCGGGAGGCGACACGGCGCACTCGGTGCTGCCGCTGATTCAGCGCGGGGATGTGGGCAGCGTGCTGGCTGGCGTTGCGGTGTACCTGCTGTTTTATGTGGTGGTGCTGTGGCTGGGCGGGCTGTCGATGGTGGGCGGGGTGCGTGTGCTGTGGACGCGCGAGGACGACCCGCTGCGGATTTACTTGCGTCGCTGGGCGTGGCTGGTGTTCGGGCTGTTCACGCTGAGTTTCACGAAGTTGCCTGCGTACATCTTCCCGATGTTCCCCGTGCTGGCATTGTTGGTGGGCGCGCGTGTGGCGCGGGTTGTCTGTACCCCCACCCCAACCCTCCCCGCAGGCGGGGAGGGAGCCACCCCCACCCCAACCCTCCCCGCAGGCGGGGAGGGAGCCACCCCCACCCCAGCCCTCCCCGCAGGTGGGGAGGGAGCCGAGTCTCCTCCCCCGTTTACGGGGGAGGTCGGGAGGGGGGCGAAATCCCGTGCGCCTACCCGACGATTGCTGACCGCTGCGAGTTTAGCGCGGAGTGCAAGCACACTGGCAATCGCGTTAGGCGCGGCGGTGTGGGCGGGCGTTGCGCTGTATCGTCCGCTCTGGGAAGGCGCGCCGTGGGCGGTTGCGCTCGCGCTGGGCATGCCGTTAGCGATGCTGGCACTGAATCGCCCCGTCGCGCCGCCGTGGATGCGGGGGGTGGGCGCGCTCGCGCTGCTGATCGGCTGGAACGGCGCGCTGACGGGCTATGACCGCCTCGCGCTGCGCCCTGTGCGCGAACTTGCGCTCAAGCCGCCGCCCTACCGCACGCTGATTGTGTACCGCGTGAACCCTGGCTACCCCAGCCTGCAGTTTTATCGGCGGGGCGCGTACCTGCCCGTCAGCAACCCTGCAACAGCCCAAGCGCAGATGACCCAAACGGGCGCGTACTGCCTCACGACCGACCCCGATTTCGGCGGCGAGGCGGCAATCCGCATCGGGCAAGCGCAGGCGATGGGACGCGCGTTCTATCTCTTCGCGCCAAAGTATACGCAGAGCCAACAGAAGCTGCCCTAAGCCTGCTGTAGACTACCTAAGCCGTTAATGACCGTCTCAAGCGTTTGGAAGCGGAATTTGCCCCTAAATTAATCCAAAAGTCCTCTTTTCGCGTCCAAACGCTTGACTTAGCGTGAAGGGATGTGCTATAATTCACTGGTTCGCACGCTTGGAGCGCAACGACGCTCGCCACAGTGTCAGGGGAACCCTCTCACAGCGAACCACCAGCCGATTGTTGCAAAGAACGCCGTACACGCGGCAATTGTGTCGCGTCTGCACGGCAGCGCGTGCGCGATTTCGCGCGTCTGCGCGTGAATTACGCAATAATCAATCAACAAACTAAGGAGGTGAACTGCTATGCTGATGCAAACGGTCAAGAATCTGCTTT
>Ga0308418_1000090_pt1 | contig 62475 bp, 55 predicted proteins | sample HotsprSampleR4cd_FD_203517 | JGI IMG/M metagenome (GOLD analysis project Ga0308418, IMG submission 203517) | Hot spring phototrophic mat microbial communities from Mushroom Spring, Yellowstone National Park, Wyoming, United States - 20090729_R4cd ... | reverse complement strand
TCGAGCCAGGCGGCAGGATGGTCGGCAAGCCGAACTCGAAGGCGGGCAAGTCCAAGTTGGGGTTGAACGCCTGCGAGAAGTTGATTTGCTGCAGCGAGGTAATCACCGCCGAGTTGCCTTGCACGACGACCTGCCCCTGCAGCGGCAGCACGAACGGGAAGGTCTGCGCCAGCGGGTTGCCCAGCAGGTTGGCGGCGAGGGTCAAGTCCACCAGCACGCCCGCTGTGAAGTCGTAGGTGTCCACGCCCGTCGGGGTCAGCACGCCCGCGCCGACGCCCGTCTGCACCGCCGTGAACTGGCTCAGATTCACCGTGCCAATCGGCAAGGTAATCCCCTGCGAGGGCAGGATGTAGGTGGAGTTTGGGTTGCGCGTGCGGAACGACTGACCTGCCAAAGTAATCGACACGGGCAGTACGGCGGGACCGTTCGCGAGGAAGTTCAGCGACAGGTTCTCGAAGGTGATGGTGTTGTTGCTGCCGTTTACTGTCGCGCGGAAGGTTCCGCCCGACTGACGGTTGATGTTCCCGCCGATTGCCGCGCCGATGCTCACCTCCACAGGCACATTCTCCGTCGGACCGAACGACCCGAACAGCCCTGGCTTGGTGCGCGTGCCGTTGGGGTTGGTGTCGGGATTGTAGTTGCCGACCAGCGTGCCCTGCGTGCGGGCGGAGATGGCGAGGTTGCCGCTGATACCGCTTGGCGGCGCGACGACATTGAAGTCATATAGTTGCGCTGGCGCGAGGCGCAACGCCCCTGCCGCGCCAAGAATTGCCCAAAACAGCCTGCTCCTATGCATACCGCATGCATAAGACTCGAAAGCGGGGCGAAAGCGGACAGCGCGGGGGCTAAAACAGGCGTAGTTGGTCGTCGCCTTCGGGCTGCAGGGGCTGCATCTGCTCTTGGAGGCGGCGCAGTTCGCGGGCGCGCTCGCGCGCGGCGGTCAGGTCGTCCACCAGCGAACGGTACGCACGCTCGTATGCCTCGCCTGCCTGACGCAAAATGTACGCAGGGTGCAGCGCGGCGATCACCGCGGGCGCGTAGCGGTTGCTGAACCACAGTCCGCGCTCCTGCATAATCTTGAAGTTTTTGTGGATCAGTGTCGACGCCGCAGGCGCGCCCAGACACACAATCACCAGCGGCTTAATCAGCGACAGTTGCTGGTCGAGCCACGAGTAGCAGGCTTGGATTTCGTCTTGGGTGGGGGGACGGTTGCGTGTGCGCCCGTTTTCAACGACGCAGGCGCGGCACTTGACGATGTTGCAGATATACACATGGCGGCGCAGCATGCCCGCTTCGCGCAGGGCTTTGTCGAGCAGCGCGCCCGCCCTGCCCACAAAGGGGCGTCCCGTCGCGTCTTCCTGCTCGCCGGGACCCTCGCCGACAATCACCAGCGGCGAACGCGGGTTGCCCTCGCCAAACACGACATTCGTGCGTGTCTGCGCCAGCGGACAGGCGACGCACTGCTTCGCGCGCGCCTCCACCGCCGCCAGAAGTTCCTCAACGGGCTGTTCCGTCATCGGACGCGCTCACCTCCTGCAGGGCGTTGCGGATGCGCGTGTAGGTCTGCTCCAGGCTTTCGGGCAGCACGCGCGTTTCGCCGAGGGTCGCCATAAAGTTTGTGTCGCCATGCCAGCGCGGCACGATGTGCATGTGCAGGTGCGCTTCGATGCCTGCGCCCGCCGCGCGCCCCAAGTTGAACCCGACATTGAACCCGTCGGGGCGGTACTCGCGCTGCAGCGCACGCAGGCACAGGCGCGTCAGCGCGCCCAACTCGTGCCACTCCGCGTCGGTCAGGCTCGCCAAGTCGTGCGTGTGGCGGTAGGGCGCAATCATCAGGTGTCCGCTCGTGTACGGGTACAGGTTCAGCATCACGAAGCACAGTTGCCCGCGCCAGACGATGAGGGTGCGGGCGTCTTCGTCGGCGGCGGGATTGGCGCAGAAGATGCACTCTGCGCTTGGTTTGCCCGCCTCGCTGACATACTGCATCCGCCACGGCGCCCACAGACGCTCCTGCATAGCGCAATTGTACCTTCAGTAGACCCCTGCGAGGCTCAGGTAGACGAACCCGCGCTTGCCGTAGGCGAGGTCGAGGCGAATCAGTCCAATCGGCGAGGCGAATCGCAGTCCTGCGCCGACGCCCGCCCGCACGGGCACATCGGACAGTTCTGTGCCGCTGCTCCAGACCGCGCCGACATCCACAAACACCGCCGCCTGCACCGCTTCCAGCACGGGGAACAGGTACTCTGCGCTGCCGACCACGAGGCGGTTGCCACGAAACTCGTCTTGGGCGTAGCCGCGCAGCAGGTCGTAGCCGCCCGCCCAGAACAGTTCGCTCAGCGGCGCGTCTTCGGAGGCGACGCCTGCGACCCCGCGCAGGGCAAGCGTCTGCTCGCGGCGCAGCGGGATGTAGTAGCGCGCCTCGCCCACCGCGCGGGTGAAGCGGAAGTCGCCCGACAACGCGCGCTCGGCAAGCACGCTGGCGTACACGCCTGTGCGCGGGAAGCGTCCCTCGCGCGTGTCGTAAATCACCTGCACGCCCAGCGCGTCGAACCGCCCGCGATTGGCGGCGCGCAAGGTCGGCGTTAGCAGCGCGTCGGGCGCGTCGTCGTAGTCCACGCGATCCGCGCGGTAGCGCAGGCGTAGTTCGAACAGCTCGCGCCAATCGAAACCGATGTAGGCGGCGACCCCACGCCGTCGCTCGTAGCGGCGCACGGTGTCGATGTCCGCGTAGAACACAGGGTAGAACGGCGCGCGGTCGTACAGCTCGACGCCGAAGTTGAACGCGCCGGGCAGCGCGCGCGGCGCTTCGTAGCTCAGCGAGTAGGACGGGCGCAACGCCTCGTACTCGCCCGTGAGGGGGTTGCGCACCTGCTCGCGCTGCCACTGCACCCGCGCGCGATGCCCCAGCCCGCCTACATTCGTCTCGACCAGCTCGGCGTAGCCTACAAACCCCTGCTCGCTGCTGTAGCCCGCCGCAACCGCGAAATCGAGCGACTGCTCCTCTTCCACCTGCAACAGCAAGTTCGTCGCGCCGACCTGTTCGCCCGGCTCCGCGCCCAGCTTCGCGTCGCGCAGGAATGGGAAGCGTCCCATGCGTTGGCGCACGCGCTGCAGCCGCTCCTCGTTGTAGACCTCGCCGGGGCGCACGCCCAGCAAGCGGCGCAGCACCTCCGTGCGCGTGCGCGTGTTGCCCCGCACCTCAATCTGCTCAATCACGCCTTCGGCAACCTGCACAGTCAGCGCGCCCGATTCGTCCAGACGGTAGTCCGCCACCCGCGCGAGGGTATAGCCCCGCTGCCGATACCACGCCTCTACCGCCTCAAGTGCCGCACGCAGCTGCTCGTCGGTCGGGGCGGTTCCTATCAGCGCGTACAACGACGCGCCGACCTGCTCGGGCGGAGCGACCGACACGCCCTCCACCTGCACGGAACGAATCGGTGTCTGCGCCGAGACGCACCCCAGCCACAACACCAGTACCAAAAGCCCGAAGACCCGCATGCCTCTATTATAACCCATGCGCTATAATTCATGGGGCACGGCGATGGACTTCCAGAGTGCGGTTCGGTATATCGAGAGCCTCTCGATCCAGGGCTGGCGGCTGGGCAACGCTCGTTTCGAGGCGCTTTTGGAACAAATTGGCTCCCCCCACTTGCGGTATCCATGCGTCCATATCACGGGCACAAACGGCAAAGGCTCTACGACGGTAATGATGGGCGCGATTTTGCGCGCGGCGGGCTACCGCGTGGGAACCTACACCTCGCCCCATGTGTTCGACATTCGCGAGCGCGTCGTCCTCGACGGCAAGCCGATTAGCCGCGAGGCGTTCGCCGAAGGCGTCGCCTACCTGCGCCCCCATATTGAGCGACTGGCGGACACCGAGTACGGGCAGACCACCGAGTTCGAAATCAAGACCGCGCTGGCGTTCTGGGCGTTCGCGCAGGCGCAGGTAGACATCGCCGTGCTGGAGGTCGGCGTCGGCGGGCGCATGGACGCCACGAATGTGATTACGCCCGAAGCGAGCATCATCGTGAGCGTCGGGTTAGACCACCAAGACCGCTTGGGACCGACGCATCGCGATATTGCCTACGAGAAGGCGGGGATTATCAAGTCGGGGCGTTCCGTGGTGAGCGGCGCGGCGCATCCCGACGCGATCGAGATGATTGCGCGGGTTGCCGAGGCGCAAGGCGCGCCGCTCTATCGGGTCATACGCGCGGAGCCTGACGGGGAGTCGCTCGCTGATGGCTTTGTGTATACGCCGTTGCCCTCGCCGACCGATTCGGCGGTGCGCGTGCGGCGGGGCGATTGGGAGCTTGCGCTACAGCCTGCGCTGATTGGCGACTACCAGCGGCACAACGCAGCGTGCGCGGCGGCGACGGCGACGCTGCTGCGCGAGCGCGGCTACGCCATCCCCGACACGGCGATCGAGCAAGGCATCCGCGAGGTGCGCCTGCCTGGACGCCTGCAAGTGGTCGCCGAATCGCCGCGCGTGGTGCTGGACGGCGCGCACAACCCCGACGCCGCCGCCGTGCTGGCGCGCGCGGTGCCCCGCCTGTTCAAGTACCAGCGGCTGATTCTGGTGCTGGGCATGCTCACCCCGCATGAGCCTGCCGACACGCTGCGCCACCTGCTGCCGCTCGCCGATAGCGCCGTCTTCACCCCGATTGACAACCCGCGCACGCACACGGCGGAGACGCTACTGCAAAGCGCGCAGGCGTGGATTGCCAGCAAGCCGACCCGCGCCCCCCGCACGCTGCTCGTCGCCGCGCACCCACAAGACGCCTTCCAGCGCGCGCTCAGCCTCGCCGAACCCGACGACCTCGTGCTGATTACGGGATCGTTCTATCTCGTGGGGGCATGGAACACCTAAGCAACGGGTATCCTCTACTGCATGCCAGTCAAGTGGGGCATTCTGGGCACGGGCAAAATCGCCAAGCGGTTTATGCAGGCGGCGTTCTATGTGCCTGAAGCGCAGGTGGTCGCCGTCGGCTCGCGCGAGCAGCACACCGCTGACCAGTTCGGCGCACAGTTTGGCGTGCCCAAACGCTACGGTAGCTACGACGCCCTCATCAGCGACCCCGAAGTGGAGATTGTGTATGTCGCCACGCCGCACACCCTGCACGCCGAGAACACCCTCGCTGCGCTGCAGGCGGGCAAGCATGTGCTGTGCGAGAAGCCGTTCACCATCAACGCGCAGCAGGCGGAGCGGGTCATTCAGGCGGCGCGTGCGTCGGGCAAGTTCGTGATGGAGGGTATGTGGACGCGCTGCTTCCCCGTCGTGCGCGAAATCGTGCGGCGCATCCAAGCGGGCGAGCTGGGCGAAATCCGCTACCTGCAGGCGGACTTCGGTTTCCGCCCAGCGTTCAACCCTGCCAGTCGGCTGTTTGCGCCTGAGTTGGGCGGCGGCGCGCTGCTCGATGTCGGCGTCTACCCTGTCGCGCTGGCGTTTCTGGTGCTGGGCGCGCCCACCCAAATCGTTTCGCACGCGACGCTGGGCGCAACGGGCGTGGATGAGCTGTGCAGTATGCTGTTCCGTTACGACAACGGCGCACAGGCAGTCTTGAGCGCGTCGCTGCAAGTGGAGATGCCCAAGCAGGCGAACATCTGCGGGACACTGGCGCGGATCCACATGCCCGCCCCGTGGTGGAAGCCATCGGAAGCCTACCTCGTGCGCAACGACGGCACAACGGAACACCTGCTGTACCCCTATGAAGGCGACGGACTGCAGTTCGAGATTCGCCATGTGCATGACTGCCTGCGTCAGGGGCTGACCGAAAGCCCGTGGATGCCGCTGTACGAGACGCTGGCGATTATGCGCGTGCTGGACACACTACGGGCGCAGTGGGGCGTGCGCTACCCGTCGGATTCTTAGATCGCCCCCCTCCTTTAGGTTCCCCCCGCTTCGCGAGGGGAACCGTGAGAGGCGCGCCTACTCGGTTCCCCCTGCGTGCAGGGGGAACCTTGAGGAGGGGGTTCTCGTTTATCCGTACTTTTGTGAACTCTGGCTCAGCGATTGGTATTACCTCTGCTTCATGCGTGCAAATGCGAGCGCAATCCCCGCCACCAGCAGCGCGCCCAGCAACGCGAACACCGCCAGCCCCACGCCCCACCAGTACGGATGCCAGGCGTTGTCCCATTGTTCCAGCGTCTGCACATTCGCGCCCAGAAAGCTGACGAACAGGCTGGGCAGGGCGAAGAAGACCGTGATTCCTGTCAGCCACAGTACGGCGCGGTTCAACTTCTCCGATTGCTCCACGCGCCGACGCTCCAGCTGCAACTGCAGGTAGTCGTGCATTTCGCGCACCTCGTCGCTGACCTCTTGGTAGAGCGTCTCCAGTTGCAGCGTCTCGCGCCAGCGACAGTAGTAGCGGTGGTGCTGCTCCAGTTGCATCACCTGCGCGAAGTAGCCGCGCGCCGTGAACTCCAGCAGCGCATCGCGAATGCGCGTGAAAGTCGCCATGCGCGTCGCCTCGTCGCCCCGCAGCCACGACTCGGACACCTGATCGGACAGGTGCATCAGCATAAACTTCTGGTGCAACGCGAGCTGGTACAGCAGGAAGTAGCGGTTGCGTAGGCGTCGGGGCAGGTCGGCGCGAAAGAAGCTTTTGGGGTCGCTCGGCGCGTTGAACGCCACGAAGCCCGCCGCCTGCTGCGCGAAGGTGAACCACATATCCTGCGCGTACTCCAGCAGGCAGGGATGGTCGGGGCGCAGCTCGGCGCAGGGCGGACGCAACTCATGCTGACTGCTGAAGCACAGACGCACGCGGTACAGCAGCCGATACTTTTCGGCTTCGGATAGCTCGCCGTCCACATAGAGCGCGGTGAACGGCAGCATCAGGTTGCGCATGAATAGGTCTTCGGCAGCGGGAGCGTTCGCAGGTTGAAGCAGATGGTCAATCAGCGGCTTGATGCCCTTGAGTGTAGTGTCGCCGCAGTGAAGGGTGGGCGCGCTCAGGTCTTGCGTTTCGCCTGCCTCACCCGCGAAGGCGCGAAAATGGTACACGAAGTCCAGCCAATCGTGCAGCGCGGTGCTTTCGGGGCGCGCATCCAGCGTGAGCAGGGCGACCCCACCGCGAAAAATCGCCAGCTGCGCCCCCTGTAGTGTGAAGGGCAGGCAGCTACTCGGCAGCTCAATCTGCCACTGGGGGGGCGTCTCGTGCGTAGGGCACAGGGTCTGCTGGGCAAGGCGCTCCAGATTCGCCTGCGCCAGCGTCAGCAGGTACGCGGTTGCTTCCCCGTCGCCGCCTGGGTTCAGGTAATCGCGCACATGGGGCAACAGGTCGCCTTCGGGGAACGCGCCCACTGCCCAGCCTGCCGCCTTGAGCCGACGCACAATCGCCTGCAACGACGAAGCATCGGCGTCCTTGAACACGAACGGGTAGACGAACCGTGCAAACGAGACATCGGCGACCCGCATAGCATGCCGATTCGCGCTCTCGCCCGCGCCTCCTACCTGCGTGATACGAATCACGGAGCAGGTCGCCCTGCGCGAGGTAGAATCTTGCCATGACGCGCACAGGTCGGCTGGTGGTGGGCGTCACGGGCGCCAGCGGCGGGATTTACGCCAATCGGTTCCTCAAGCAGGCGGCGCGCCACTTTCAGGAGATTTACCTCATCTGCTCGGAGCAGGCGATTCAGGTGATGCAGACCGAGTTGGGGCTGCAGGTCACGCGCGAGACGCTTTCCGCCGAGACCCTGTTGGGCTACTCGTGGGCGGGGCTGAAGGTGCTGCACCCGCGCGACTACTTCTCGCCGCCCGCCAGCGGCAGCTTCCGCCACGACGGGATGGTGCTGATCCCCTGCTCGATGGGCGCGCTGGGGCGGATTGCGCAGGGCATCTCGGACGACTTGATGACCCGCGCCGCCGATGTGTGCCTCAAGGAGCGACGCCCGCTGATACTGGTCGTGCGCGAGACGCCGTTCAACCTGATTCACCTGCGCAACATGGTGCAGGCGGCGGAGGCGGGCGCGGTCATCCTGCCGGCGAACCCGTCGTTCTACAACCGCCCCCAGACGCTGGAAGAGGCGGTGGACACCGTCGTCGCCCGCACGCTCCAAGCGCTTGGCGTCGAGCAGAAACTCGTGCCTGAGTGGGGCGTGGAGGGGGATTAATCCCATGCGGTGAATTATAACCTGCGCAACACTGCATACGAGTGGGCAGCCCTCCGTGTCTGCCCTGATAAGAGTACACCACTTAGGTTCACTGGATGCAAGGCGTTCGCGTCCTTTGCCCTCACCCCCAGCCCCTCTCCCACCTTGTGGGAGAGTAGGGGCGAACGGCTGTTCGCCCATCGGCAGCGTCGGGCGGAAGTTTCGCTTCCGCACGCCACATGCTCTCCCGCTTGCGGGATTGATATCACTTCACTTCAATCCTTATGGGGATTGCCTTCCCTGCGCCGCCGCGCTGAATCGGGAGGGTCAGCCGCTCCTCGTGCAGGTAGCACAGCCCTTCCTGCCCCTCGCGGCAGTGGTAGACCAGCAGGTGCAGGCTGAGCGTCGCGCGGTCGGCGGTCAGCTGCACGGGCAGCGCGGTCTCCAGCGACTGCACGGGCGCGACGAGTTCCGTCTTGCCCTGCACGGTCGCGCCCTCCGCCGTGAGGCGCAGCTGCGACTGCGCGTTCGGGTTCAGTTTGTGTCCCTGCGGCAGGCGTAGGGTGAGCGTGAGTGTGGGCGCGTCCGTGCCGACGGCGACAGGCTCCAGCCGACGGCTGGGCGGCTCGCGGTGCAACGCGGGCGGCGGCGCGCTCTCCAGCCCCTTCAGCATCAGCGTCTCCACGCGGCGCGTCTTCAGGTCGGCGACGCGAATCAGGTGGTTGTTCGTATCGGCGATATAGAGCTTGCCGTGCGCGTAGGTAATCCCGCCTGGCTCGTCGAAGGTGGGGGCGTCGCCGTCGCGTGCGCCCGCTGCGCCTGTGCCCAAAAAGGTCTCAATCTTGCGCGTGCGAGGGTCTAACCGCTTGATTTTATTGTTGTAGGTGTCGGCGACATAGAGCATGCCGTCCACATAGACCACACCGAGCGGGTGCTGCAGGCGCGCCTCGCGCCCGAAGCCGTCCACATCGCCGAACTCGAACAGGTCGCCCCCGACAAGCGTCTCCAGCGCGCCGTTGGGGTCAATATCGGCGGCGCGGATGCAGCTGACCTCGCTGTCGGCGAAGTAGAGCTTCTTGCCGTCGGTTGTTATGCCCGACGGTTGCGCAAGCGCGCAGGTGCGCAGGCTGCCGTCGATGCACGCCTCGCGACCCGTGCCCGCGTGCGGCTCCGCCTCCAGCGTCTTCAGGTTCAGCCGCCAGAGCTGGTGCGAGCCTGCCATCGCGATGTAGAGCGTATCGCCGAGCAGCACCAGGTCCCACGGCGAGTTGAGCGCGACCTCGCGTCCCTTGCCCGCGCGCGGGGGATAGGCGCGGCTCTGCTCGCCTGTGCCCGCGAGCGTCTCCACCGTGCGCTTGCGCAAATCCGCCTTGCGTATCGCGTGGTTGTCTGTGTCGGCGATATAGAGCGCGTCGGCGTCGGGGTCATACGCCATCCCCTGCGGGTTGTTGAACTGCGCTGCCTCGAACGCGCCATCGCGCAAGCCTGGCGTGCCCGCGCCGATGACCATCTCCACGCGGTTGTCCTTCAGCGAGACGACCAAGATACGGTGGTGGTTCGAATCGGCGATGAACAGGCGGTTCGTGCGCTCGTCCGCCAGTACCTTGCCTGGAAAGCGCAGCACGGTGCGCGGCTCTTTGTCGCGCTCCAGTCGGAAGTTGGGCGCGCCGCGCTTGAGCGTACCCTTCGCCTCCGCCGTGCGAATCACGCCCTCAATTGCGCGGTCGAAGATTTCGTAGATGCCCTCGCCCGAATGGTAGCCCACGATCTTGCCGCTGGGGTCAATCAGCACGAGCGTCGGCCACGCCCGCACGGCGTACTGCTGCCACACGACCATCTGGTTGTCGTTCACGACGGGGTGTTCGATGTCGTAGCGCAGGATCGCTTGGCGGATGTTCTCGGTCTCCTGCTCCGTGAAAAACTTGGCGGAGTGGACGCCAATCACCACCAGCGAGTCGGCGTACTTGCGCTCCAGCCGCTTCAGGTCGGGCAGGATGTGCATGCAGTTGATGCAGCAGTAAGTCCAGAAATCGAGCAGCACGACCTTGCCGCGCAGTTCGCGCAGGCTAAGCGGGCGGTCGGTGTTGAGCCACTGCAAGCCTTCGGGGAAGTCGGGGGCGTTGATTGTGCCTTCCATCGATTGACCCTCCTGTGGGAGGCGCGGGTTCGTGCGCCAGAACAGTTGCCACAGCGCGACGATAGCGATACCTACAAACGCCATCAACGCAACGCTGGTTTTCATAACAGAGGTATTGTACCCCGTGCGCTAACCGTCGGCGTGCGTGGCGCGGAGCAGTTGCTCGAATGCCCCCAGCAGGTCGTACTCCCAGACATACTCGCCGAAGGCGGCAAGTGTGGCGCGGATGTAGTCCATGTCTAACGCCTCGCCCTGTCGCTTGAGAACACCTTGCACATCTTGCAGATCGACGGGGCGATGCGCGATGAGTTTATGCACAATCAGGTCTTCTGGGCTGATGATGGCGATAGGCGGCGCGTCAGGCGTGATTGCGATTCGCCAGGCGCGCTGTGCAACGATTTCCCCGTAGCCAGGCGGCGCGAGGCTAATGTCCACAGGCACGCCGTTGCTGGCGGACAGGAGCAGCACCCGATGCTGCAGCGCGAACTCAAGCGCGTCTGGCAGGCGCGGGCGAAACGCCGTGAGCAACTTCTGGAACACCTGCGCTTTGTCCGCCTCGTCGACGATGATCTCGAGGTCAATATCGTGCGTTGTGCGCGGCTCGCCGAGATACTGCACGGCATAACCGCCGACGAGCGCATATGCAATCCCCTCGCGTTCGAGGAAGGCGCACACCTCATGGAGGGCTTGTTCAAGCGGGTTCATCTGCCGTGAGCATGCGTTTGAAGACCGTCTGCAAGCGCATCAGGAACTCCGACGGCTGGTTGAGGTCGCGGTAGGGTGCGGCGGCGTCCCACAGCGCGAGGTAGATGGCGCGCGACTGTTCGGGCGTGAGTTGGCACAGCCACGCCGTCTTCTCCTGCTCGAGGCGCGCTTGCGCCGCGCGGATGTCTTCAAGCCACGCGCGGAACTGCGCGCCGTCCACTACCACACGCGGGCGTTCAGGTTCCACAACGCAATTCTACCCCAGCAGGGGGTATCCTAATCGCGCATGTCCGAGTTGCGCTGGCATCCGCTGCTGCAGGAGTGGGTCATCACGGCGACGCACCGTCAGGAGCGCACTTTCCACCCGCCGCCCGAATATTGCCCGCTGTGCCCCACGCGCGACGACGCCTACCCCACCGAAGTGCCTGAGCCGACCTACGAGATTGTGGTGTTCGAGAACCGCTTCCCGTCGCTGGTGCGCGAGCCGCCTGCGCCTGCGGTTGCGCCGACGCCGTTCTCGCCCGTGATGCCCGCGCAGGGCGTGTGCGAGGTGGTGCTGTATACGCCCGACCACCACGCCACGCTTGCCGACCTACCGTTAGAGCGCATCGAGCAGCTCATCTATGTCTGGCGCGACCGCTACGCCGAACTCGGCGCGCGACCCGAAGTGCAGTATGTGTTCATCTTCGAGAACAAGGGGCGCGAGATTGGCGTGACGCTGAGCCACCCGCACGGACAGATTTACGCCTACCCGTTCCTGCCGCCGAAACTGGAGCGCGAACTGGACGCGATGCGCCGCCACTATGCCGCGACGGGCGGCAACCTGCTGCTGGAGATTCTGCAGCACGAGGTGCAGGACGGCAGGCGCATCGTGCAACGGATGGGCGGCTGGGTCTCGTTCGTGCCGTTTTTCGCGCGGTATCCGTATGAGGTCTACCTTGTGCCCGAACTGCCCCGCCGCGACCTGCTGGACTTGACCGACGACGACATCACAGGGCTGGCGCGGATTCTCAAAGACACCCTGCAACGCTATGACCGCTTGTGGGGCTTCTCGATGCCGTACATTATGGCGCAGCATCCGCGCCCGACGGACGGCGCGCCGCACCCCTACTGGCAGTTCCACATCGAGTTCTACCCGCCCTACCGCACGCGCGACAAGTTGAAGTACCTGGCAGGCTCCGAGTCGGGCGCAGGGGTGTTCATCAACGATACTCTGCCCGAAGAGACGGCACAAGCGTTGCGGGCGATTGAGGTCTCGTTATAGCCGCGATTACTCGCCAATCTCGGCGAACAGTTCGCTGAGGGGCAGTTGGAAGTCGGGCAGCACGGGGTCGCCTGTGAGCGTGTCGCCCTCGCGCAGCACGCGAATCGGCGCATTCGCCTGAAACACCTCCACCGTGCGCCGCTGTGGATCCACCACCCACACCACCTGCACCCCCGCCTGCAGCCACTCGTCCACCTTGTCGCGCAACTCGGTGTAGGCGTCGTTGGGGGAGGCGATTTCGACCACGAGGTCAGGCGCGAGGTCGGCGAAGGTCTGGGGCAGCGGGCTGGGCAGGCGTTCCGTGCGGATGAACGCCACATCGGGAGCGCGTACCGACTCGCCCCACGCCGTGCGCAGCCGAAAGCCCGTTTCAACCGCGAGCTTGCCCGCGCGTTCAGGGCGATGCTTGATGTAGTCGCGAAAGCGAGCGACCAACTCGCCCGCCAATATCCCGTGCCACAAGCCGACTGGCATGCGTTCTTTGACCTCCCCGCGCACGAGTTCGTAGGGTTTGCCCGCGTACTGTTGCCAAAACTCCTCGGCGGTTAGCCCGTGCTGGATTGCTACGGCTGGCATACAATCACCTGCCTGTAGGATACCCGCTACGCTTCGTCGAGTTCGGCAAACAGTTCGCTGAGGGGCAGTTGGAAGTCGGGCAGCACGGGGTCGCCCGTGAGCGTGTCGCCCTCGCGCAGCACGCGAATCGGCGCATTCGCCTGAAACACCTCCACCGTGCGCCGCTGCGGGTCAACCACCCACACCACCTGCACCCCCGCCTGCAGCCACTCGTCCACCTTGTCGCGCAACTCGGTGTAGGCGTCGTTGGGCGAGGCGATTTCGACCACGAGGTCAGGCGCGAGGTCGGCGAAGGTCTGGGGCAACGGGCTGGGCAGGCGTTCCGTGCGGATGAACGCCACATCGGGAGCGCGTACCGACTCGCCCCACGCCGTGCGCAACCGAAAGCCCGTCTCGGCAGCGACGGTAATCCCGCGCCTGCGCTCGGACGCGACCGTGTCGATTCGCCGTCCCAGCCGCATCGCAAGTAGCCCGTGAATCAGCCCTGCAGGCATGCGTTCCTTGACCTCCCCGCGCACGAGTTCGTAGGGTTTGCCCGCGTACTGTTGCCAAAACTCCTCGGCGGTTAGCCCGCGCTGGATTGCTACGGCTGGCATACAATCACCTGCCTGTAGGATACCCGCTACTCCACCGTCACGCTCTTGGCGAGGTTGCGCGGCTGGTCGATTTCGCACCCGCGCAGGCGGGCGACATGGTAGGCGAACAGTTGCAGCACGGGGATACTCACCAGCGGCGAGAGTTCCTCCAGCGGCGGCTTGGGCACGAACACCGTGTAGTCCGCCTCTTGGGGCAGCAGGTGGTCGTCCTCGGTGGTCACGAGGAACACGGTGCCCTGTCGCGCCTTAATCTCTTTGAGGTTGCCCAGCAGTTTCTCGCGGGTGCGCTCCTGCGTGGCGATAAACACGGCAATCACGCCAGGCTCCACCAGCGCAAGCGGTCCGTGCTTCATCTCGCCTGCGGGCGGCTCTTGGGTGGGCACATAGGCGATTTCCTTGATTTTGAGTGCGCCCTCCATCGCGACATAGGCGTCCACGCCGCGCCCCAAGTAGAACGCCAGCGGCGTGCGGTAGAGTTGCTCGGCAATCTGGCGCACCTGCAGCTCGGTCTCCAAACTGCGGGCAATCAGCGAGGGCGTCTGCATCAGCCCCTTGACGCCCTCCGTGTAGGTCTGCATCGGCAGCGTGCCGTTGATGGACGATAGGTACAGCCCCAGCAGGTACAGCACAGCGACTTGGGTGCTGTAGGCTTTGGTGGAGGCGACGGAGATTTCGGGTCCCGCTTGGGTGTAGATGACATGGTCGCACTCGCGGGCGATGCTGCTGCCGACCACATTCACGATGCCCAGCGTGGTGTAGCCTGCCTCACGGCACAGGCGCAGCGCAGCGAGGGTGTCCGCCGTCTCGCCCGACTGGCTGATGAACACCGCCAGCGTGTTCGGCTGCAGAATCGGGTCGCCGTAGCGGAACTCGGACGAGTAGTAGACCTCCACGGGTCGGCGCAGCCAGCGTTCCAGCGCGTGCTTGCCGATTAGCCCCGCATGGTACGCCGTGCCGCACGCCACAATCAGGATGCGCCGAAACTTCTGCCAGTCTTCCACCTCCAACTTCAGTTCGGGGAACTGGATGCCGCCGTTGGGCTTGAGTCTGCCGCGCAGGGTGTCGCGCACCGCTTCGGGCTGCTCCAGAATCTCTTTGATCATGAAGTGTTCGTGCCCGCCCTTTTCGGCGGCTTCGGCGGACCATGTGATTTCGACGGGCGGGCGTTCTGCGGGCGCGCCGTCCAAGCGCATCAGGCGCACGGAATCGCGCGTCACGACGCCCACATCGCCGTTTTCGAGCAAGATCACGCGCCGCGTGTAGGGCAGCAGCGCGGGGATGTCGGAGGCGATAAAGTTTTCGCCGTCGCCCAGCCCAATCACCAGCGGCGAGTCGTTGCGGGCGACCACCACGCGGTCGGGATAATCCATAAACAGCACGGCGATGGCATACGAGCCGCGCACGGACTGCAAGGCGCGGCGCACGGATTCTTCGGGCGTGTGCCCCTGCGCGAGTTGCTCCTCAATCAGGTGCGCCAGCACCTCCGTGTCGGTCTCGGAACGGAACTGGTGCCCGCGCGCGAGGAGTTCTTGTTTGAGTTCGAGGTAGTTTTCGATGATGCCGTTATGCACGACGGCGACGTGCCCTTGCTCGTCGGTGTGGGGGTGCGCGTTCGGGTCGTTGGGGATGCCGTGCGTTGCCCAGCGCGTGTGCGAGACCGCCAGCCCGTGCGCCTCCACGCCATGCAGGAGGTCGCTCAGTTGCTGGATTTTGCCTGCGCGTTTCATCACCTGTAGCTGCTCGCCGCCCCAGAAGGCGACGCCCGCCGAGTCGTAGCCGCGATACTCCAGCCGCTTGAGTGTGTCCAGCGCGACCTCCAGCGCGGGGCGCGCACCGATATAGCCTGTGATGCCGCACATAGTCTTCCCTCGTCAGGCATGGACGCCTGCAGGGGTATTATACCGCTACGGGCAGGTCAGCCCGCCCGCTGACTTTCCAGGTAGCTGGCGACGGCAGGCTGCACGACGCCGTAGGGCAGCGCCACATCGCGCCCGACGCGCTCGAACAGCCGTGCATACGCCTGTCCGACCTTGTACCAGCTCAGCCCCGCCGCCTTGCGCTGCGCGACCAGTTTGTGGTAGCGCATCAGCACAGGGTCGGACAGCAGCTGCAGCATCGCGTCCGCAATCGACGCGGGGTTCTGAAACTGCGCCAGCAGCCCGCCGCCGTCTGCCAGCACCTCACGCGCATACAGGTACGGCGTGGAGATAACCACGCAGCCCGCCGCAATCGCATACGCCAGCGTGCCGCTGGTAATCTGGTCGGGGTTCAGGTACGGCGTGATGTAGATGTCGGTCGCGCGCAGGTACAGCCGAATATCGTCCAGCGTCAGGTAGCGGTTCTCGAAGACCACATGCTCCTGCACGCCCAGCCGCTGAGCTTCCTGCATCAGGAACTCGCGGTACGCCTCGCCCTCGTGCGCGCGCACTTTGGGGTGCGTCTCGCCCAGCACGAGGTAGACCAGGTTCGGGAACTGTTCCACGACGGCGGGCAGGGCGCGAATCACATCCTCGATGCCCTTGCCGCGGCTGACCAATCCGAAGGTGCTAATCACCGTGCGCCCGCTCATGCCGATTCGCGCTTTGGCGTCCTGCGGGGCAATCGGCAGCGGCTCGGGCGCGCCGTGCGGAATCACATACACATGGCGCGTCGGGGCGTTGTAGACGGTATCCAGCAGGCGTACCGCCGTGCCCGCCATCACCACCACCGCGTCGGAGGCGCGCACAATCGCCTGCAGAATCTCGCGCATCGGCTCAGTCGGGCGCGGCACAACCGTGTGCAGGGTCGTCACCACGGGCACGCGCAGATGCTCCAGAAAAGTCAACACATGTGCGCCCATCTCGCCGCCGAAGATGCCGTACTCGTGCTGCAGGCTCACCACGCGCACATCGGAGCGGTTCAGCAGACGCGCGGCTTCGATGTAGTCGCTCTCCTCTTCGCGGCGCAACTGATACAGCACGCGAGGGTCAGGATGCTCGACTCGCGACTCGTGGTCTGCCGAGACCACTACGCCGTCCCAGCCATGCCGTTCCACCGCCTGAAGCACATCCTGCGTGAAGGTCGCCAATCCGCACTCCGTGGGCGGATAGGTACTCACGAACGCGACCTGCGGTCGGCTCTTGTGCAAACCGTTTCGTAATGTCATCATAATCACCTCCCAATCGGGTATGCGCCTTCTGCGAGAAAGCGTCAGCGTAGGCAGCGCGTCGAAAATGCGCTAAGTTGCGGATGCTTCATCGCCAAACCAGCAGGTTCGAGCAAACTCGCCGTTGATGTTTCGGGCTGCGCCCAAAACCAAAGCGACACTGCTGGCTTCCTTGCCTGCGGTGTGTGGGGCTCCTCTAATCCTCTCCTCAGCCATATGATACCCGATTAGGGTTATCGGAGTCAAGTCTTTTCCACACCACAGCAGCGCACTTCGAATTATCGGCATTAGGCTGGAAATTCTTTAGGGGGTTCGGCGGCGATTATAGGCGATTGCCAGCGCAATCAGGGCAACGCCCACCCCAACAGCCCAGTCGCCCCAGCGCATATACAGGGTCTGTAGGGTGCGCGGGTGGACAGGCGCGTCAAGGATGGCTTCGGCGAACTTGGGGGCGCGGGCGCGAATGGCGCCTGTCGGCGCGATGAACGCGCTGACGCCCTCTGGAGCGCACCGCGCGACCCAGCGGCGCGTCTCGATCGCCCGCAGCACGCAGAACGCCAAGTGTTGCTCCAACGCCGCCGTGCGCCCGAACCACGATTCGTTCGACCCGACCGCCAGCAGGTTCGCGCCCGCTTTTGCCAGCCCGCGCGCCACCCACGGGTAGGTGGACTCCATGCAGATTACCGCGCCGAGGCGCATATCCCCCGCCTGCAGGGGCTGCAGCGTGTCGCCCGCGCGCAAATCGCCCTCCACCACGCCAAACACGCGCAGGAACGGCAGCCACTCGCGATAGGGCACATGCTCGCCCAGCGGCACAAGTTGCACCTTATCGTGATACTGCCACTCACCGTCGGGCAGGAACAGGAACATCGTGTTGGCGAGTTGGCGCGTGGCAGGGTCGGCGACGCGATAGCCGCCCACCAGCAGCGCAACGCCCGTCTCCATCGCCAGCGTGCGCCAGAACAACAACGCAGCGCGGCTATCGGGCATCGGATACGGCTCAATCACTTCGGGCAGCACAATCAGGTCGGGGCGCGGGGGCAAGTTGTGCGTGCGGCGCCAGTCGGGACTAAGTGCGCTGGCGCGGCGCACTTGGTCGGCGATGCGCTCGCGGATAGGCGTCCACTCGTCGGGGGTATAGGCGCGCGCGAGGTTCACATTCGGCTGCACCAGCGCAATCAGGCGCGTGCGTTCGTCCAGACGCGCATCAATCAGTTGCCACGCGCCGTAGCGGTTCGCACTCCACGCCAGCAGTGCGCCTGCGCCCAGCGCGGCTGCCAGCACAACGCCGACCGCAGGGCGATACCGCCGCTGCGCCACCAGCCACGCGCCATACGCCAGCAGCCCGTTCCACAGCGCAAGCAGCCACTCCATCCCCCATGCGCCGACGAGTTCCGCAGGCTGCAACAGAATCGGTGCAGGCGCCAACGCGACGCTGAAGTGCCCCCACACCAGCGCGAACGGTCCCAGCCCGCGCAGGTACTGCGTCAGCGCCCACGCGCCCGCCGCGCCCAGCACCCCCAGCAGTGTGCGCCCCATCTGCGACGCCAGAATGCCGAACAGCCCCCCAAACAGCGCGCTCAGCCCCGCCGCCAGCGATAGCCCGACCACGCTCAGCGCGACACTGCCCGTCCGCAACTCAATCAGGTACAGCAGCGAATGCCCCAGCGTGAGATAGTAGACGAAACTCCACAGCCAGCCGTAAGCGAAGCCCACCCGCGCGCGGGTCGCCAGCGTCAGCCCAAACAGCGCGGCAGGCGCACACAAAATCAGCCCCCACGCGCTTAGCGGCGGATGCGCCAGCCCGCTCACGAACGCACTTGCGCAAAGTAGCCCCATCTGCAGACCGCGTGTGCGTGTCAATCGTCTGTCTCCTAAGTTTTTGGAGTGCTGAAGCGGTAGCTTCAGCGTCGGGCGGAAGCCCCGCTTCCAAGTTTTTGGAGTGCTGAAGCGGTAGCTTCAGCGTTGGGCGGAAGCTCCGCTTCCGCACTCCACATCCGAGCAAAAACCGTTGCTTCCGCAGTCTCCTCACACATCGGCAAAGGAGGGTTAAGACAGGCAATCATACAATTCACGCCTACATGCGCATTCCCTGCCACGCGCAGGCGGTAGGAACTCCGCGCGCCTGTGCGAATCGTTTCTGCACAGGGGAGGTTCGTATGCGACCGTGCATTTATAGCGTGCTGTTGAGTGCGTATATGGGTGTGCCGTTGTTTGCGCAGCCTGTCGAGCCGCGCAGTTTTCCCGCGCAGAAACTGAGCCGTCCGCCCGTCATCGACGGCGTCGTCAACCCTGATGAGTGGGCGGAGGCGTACTTTGTGGAGCGGTTCTGGTCACCGTCGCGTCAGCAGTGGGGCGCGTTCCCCACACGCGCCTACATCGGCTACGACTCGGAAGCGGTCTATGTCGCCTTTATTTGCGAAGACCCCGACCCCAGCCAAATCCGCGCGCAGGAGACCAAGCGCGGCGGCTACCTCGAAAACGACGACACCGTGCTGGTGCTGCTGGAGCCGCAAGCGCGCGGGCTGGAGCCGTACAGCTTCACGGTGAACGCGCGCGGCGCACAAGCCGATGAGTTCCCCGCAGGCACGACCGAAAACATCCGCTGGCGCGGCGACTGGCAAGCGGCAACACAGATGCTCCCCAACGGTTGGAGCGCAGAAGTGCGTATCCCGTTCCGCATCCTGCGCTATCCGCCAAAGCAGACGCGCTTCGGGGTGATTCTGGAGCGGTACATCCCGCGCCTGAACGAGATTTACACCTTCCCGAACATGGGCGCGTACTATTCGACGCGCCGTCAGAGCCTGTGGACGGGGCTGGAGTTGCCCCCGCCGCGCTACCCCGTGATCCTGCTGCCGTACTTCACGGGCGACAGCGACCCCGACCGCACGCACGGGCGCGGCGGACTCGATGTGCGCTATATCGCGGGCGACCCGCTGACCGCGCTGCTGACCGTCAAGCCTGACTTCCGCAACATCGCCGCCGATGTCGCCCGCGTGGACTTTTCGTACACCGAGAAAGTGCTTGTCGAGACGCGCCCGTTTTTCCAAGAGGGCAGCGAGTTCCTGCCGGGGCGGGCGATGTTCTACAGCGTGCGCGTGCAGGACTTGAACGCGGGGCTGAAGGCGTTCGGCGCGCTGGGCGACTGGCGCTACGGCGCGACGGTCGGCGAATACGAACACAACGGTCGGCTGCGGCAGTTCGGGGTCGGGCGCATCCGCTACCAGTTCGCCGAGCGGTCGTTCCTCAATCTGCTGGGCGTGCGCTTGCAGGGCGATGTGCGGGAAGACACGCTGGGCGCGCTGCTCGACACCCAGCGCATCACGGGCGCGGGCGAATTGCGCCTGACCGCGGCGTATTACAGGCTCAGCGGCGACCGCGACGGCGTCTACCAGCAATACACGCTGTATCGCAACGCGCCCGAGCGTCGCCCCAACTACCTGCTGCAATACACCGACATCGAGCCGAACTACCGCCCGCGACTGGGGTTTGTGCCCGAAACGGGCTATCGCGGCTGGCGCGTCGGCGCGCTGTGGTTCGACCGACCTGACAGCGAGCGACTGCTGTATACCGAGACGCGCCTCGAAGCCACCCAGCGCACGCGCTACGGCGGCGACCGACTCGACGAGGGCGTCGCGATTAGCCAGCAGTGGCTGTTCGCCTCGCAGAATCGGCTGACGCTGAGCGCGGACTACCTGAACCGCCCGCCGAATATCGACCGCACGCTGGGCGTGGAGTATGCGTGGAATGTGCTGGACATCTACCGCACGGGCGCGCTGAGCGTGCGCATCGGCGAGCAGAACGGCGGGCGCAGCCTGTACGCGCTGCTGACACAGGCATACGAACTCGCGCCGCGCCTGCGACTCCGACTCGAACTGGAGAGCCTCGACATCGACTACCCCAGCGATCCGACCGACCGCGCCCGCCAACTCATCTTCACCCTCAACTACGAGATCGACCCCGAACGCGCGCTGGGGGGCAGGCTCGTGCTGAACCGACTGGAGTTCGGCGGCGAGACGGAGACCACGCGCAACTTTTATCTTACTTACCTGCAGCGTGTCAGGCGCGGGTTCGACCTCTATGTCATCTACGGGCTGCCGAACGCCACCCGCGCCCAGAACCGACTTGCGGTCAAAATCATCACCCCGCTGGAGTTGTGAAACGCAAAACCACATGGCTATGTGCTATAATACAAACTGGAGGTGCACTATGCGACAGCGAAGAGGCTTTACGCTGATTGAGCTACTGGTCGTCATCGCGATTATCGCGATTCTGGCGGCGATATTGTTCCCCGTGTTCGCCCAAGCGCGCGAGAAGGCGCGCCAGACGACCTGCGCTTCGAACATCAAGCAACTGCTGACCGCCGCGATGATGTATAACCAAGACTACGAGGACAAGTTCCACCGCTTGCTGACGGGCGCGCGCGTGCTGAACAACGACCCGAACGGTCCCGACCAAGCGTTTGGTATGGAGGACGCGCTGATGCCGTACATCAAGAACAGCGGCGTCTTCTTCTGCCCCAGCGATAACATTCGTCGCGACGACTGCACGACCCCGCAAGGCATCGGCTTTCCGATTAGCTACTCGTGGACGCACTATCAGAGTGGGCAGTGGGCGGACACGGCAACTTTCGGCGTATGCGCGTACTACGCTGCAGAGGATTCGCGCCCGCTGGCAGTGATTGGACGCCCCGCAGAGACCATCGTGCTGTATGAGCTGTGGACGACCGTGAGCTACAGCCGCCACATGGCGTGGTGGCGCTGGGACAACACCAACATCGCGAACCCCAGCTGGCCCGACGCGCCCAACAGCTTCGCCTTCAACTGGTGCGGCTCAGGCGACGCTCGGATGACCATCGGCGCGCACCAGCGACAGACCAACTTCGGCTTCGCCGACGGGCACGCCAAAGCGATGCCGCGCCGCGCAATCATGCACTGGCCGTGGGACGCGAACGCCATCCAACAACAACGACGCAACCTTATCCACTGGGACGAGCGGTTCAAGGGGAATTAGCGATGGATGAGCGAACCAAGACCGTGTTGCTGGTGGTGTTCGTCGTCGTCGCGTTGGCTGTCGCCGCGTTCTCGGGCTTTCGCGCGTTCCGCCAAGAGCAGGGCGAGGTGCAAGGCACGATCGACATGTTCCCTGGCGGCAAACAAGGCGAAATCCAACGACAGCAGCAAGGCGTTCCCGAAACACCGCCAAGCGGCTACTAAGCGGTTGGGCATTGATTCCTACATACCCGCTCGATAACGCATCGAGCGGGTATACTTTATCGTCAGGCAGGACGCACTTTGTGGGCAAGGAGGACGAACACTTTTGGAGAGCTACATCATTATCGGCGGGACGCCCCTTATGGGCGCGATAACGATTAGCGGCAGCAAGAACGCCGCCTTAGCGCTGATGGCAGGCGCGCTTCTCATCGAAGGGGAGGTGGTGCTGCACAACACGCCCCAGATTGAGGATGTGTTCACCATGCTGGCGCTGTTGGAGGGGCTGGGCGTGCGGGCGCACTGGGAAGGCGCGCACACGCTGTATCTGGACACGCGCGACATCCGCCACGCTGAGCCGAACCCGCAGTTGGTGAACCGCATGCGGGCGTCGTTCTACATCTTCGGACCGCTGCTGGCGCGGCTGGGCTACGCGAAGATGCCCCACCCTGGCGGGTGCCAAATCGGCAGCCGTCCCGTGAACTTCCACCTCAACGGGCTGCGTGCGCTGGGGGCAACCATCACGGAGAACGGCAGCCACACCTACACGGCGCAGACGCTGGGGCTAACAGGCGCGCGCATCTACCTCGATATGCCCAGCGCGGGCGCAACGCAGCAACTCATGACCGCCGCCGTGTACGCCAGCGGAGTCACCACCATCGAGAACGCCGCGATGGAGCCTGAGGTGGTCAACCTCGCGAACTTCCTGAACGCGGCGGGCGCACGCATCGAGGGCGCAGGAACCAGCACGCTCTTTATTCAGGGTGTGTCGGCACTGAAGCGCACAGTGGAGTACACGGTCATCCCCGACCGCTTGGAGGCGGGCACCTTCGCGCTGGCAGCGGCAATCACGCGCGGCGAAATCACGCTGCAACGGGTCATCCCCGAACACCTGCACGCCCTGCTGGCGAAACTGCGCGAGGCGGGCGTGCAAGTGCATGAAACCGAAGACACCATCACCGTGCGGGCGACCGAGCGACCCAAGCCCCTCGACATCCGCACGATGCCGTACCCTGGCTTCCCGACCGATTTGCAGCAGCCGATGTGCGCCCTGCTGACGCTTGCCGACGGCGCGTCGAAGGTGCTGGAGACCATCTACGAGAACCGCACGCAGCATGTGCCCGAACTGCAGAAGATGGGCGCGGACATCACTGCGGAGGGACGCACCATCCTGATTCGCGGGGTGGAGCGGCTCAAGGGCGCGCGGGTGCGGGCGACCGACCTGCGCGGCGGCGCAGCGCTCGTGCTGGCAGGCTTAGCCGCGCACGGCGAGACCACCATCGAGGAGATCGTCCACATCGATCGCGGCTACGAACAGTTCGAGGGTAAACTTCAGGCGTTGGGGGCGCAGATTAAACGCGTCGCGCCGTACACCTACGCCGCGACGCACGCCAACGAGGAGGTTCAACAGACTCCGTGAGTATGTTTCGGCTGCATGCAGAGCTGGGCGTGGATTTGGGCACGGCGAACCTGCTGGTCTATCAGCGGGGGCGCGGGATTGTATTGCGCGAGCCGTCGGTGGTCGCCATCTCGCAGCCGACGGGCAAGGTGCTGGCAGTCGGCGAAGAGGCGCGCCTGATGCTCGGACGCACCCCGGGCAACATCACGGCGGTCAAGCCCCTCGTGAACGGCGTCATCGCCGACTACACCATCACGCTGGAGATGCTGCGCTATGTGGTCAACAAGATTCTGGGCAAGCGGCGGCTGTTTGCGCCGCGCATGCTGGTGTGCGTGCCCTCCAGCGCGACGGATGTGGAACGGCGCGCGGTCATTCAAGCCGCCAAAGAGGCAGGCGCAGGCGAAGTCCACCTGATCGAGGAACCGATGGCAGCCGCTATCGGCGCAGGACTGCCCATCAGCCAGCCAGGGGGCAACATGGTGGTGGACATCGGCGGCGGCACAACCGATATTGCTGTCATCTCACTGGGCGGGATTGTCATCAGCCGCAGCATTCGCGTCGCGGGCAACAAACTCGACGAAGCCATCGCCCGCCATGTGCGCCAACGCTACAACCTGATGATCGGCGAGCGCACCGCCGAGGAAATCAAAATCCGCATCGGTTCCGCCTACCCGCTGCAGCAGGAACTCACGATGGAGGTGCGCGGGCGTGAACTGGTGGAAGGGCTGCCCCGCACAGTGGTCGTCCACTCGGAGGAAATCCGCAACGCGCTGACCGAACCCGTGAACCAGATTGTGGAGAAGGTGCGCTCCGTGCTGGAAGAGACGCCCCCCGAACTCGCGTCGGACATCATCGAGCGCGGGATTGTGCTGACGGGCGGCGGCGCGCTGCTGCGCGGGTTCGACAAACTGCTCCAGCAGGCGACGGGCATCCCCATCTACATCGCGGATGACCCGCTCTCCTGCGTGGCGATTGGCACAGGGCGCGCCCTGGAGGAGATGGACGCCATCAGCAAAGCCGCGCAGGTCTAACGATGCAAGAGGGTCAACACGGCGTCGTCGGTGATTGCGAGTTGGCGCGCTGCCGAGCCGCCGTTGACCGCAACCTCCAGGTAGCCGTTGCTGCCCCAGTACGCCAGCGGCTCGCCCCAGCCGACCTCGCCGAAGGTGCGCACCAGCGGCAACTCCAGCGACGCGCCACTCGCGTTCTCCAGTCGCACGCGCACAGGGGCTGACCCGTCGCCCTGCCACGCCCGAAACGCCTCGTAGCGCAAGGCGAACACCACATTCCCGAAGTGGTCGGTATGCAGCGGGCGACAGCGAATCGCCTCGTCAGTAATCTCTGGCTCAAGGTGGGGCAGGCGTTGCAGCGTGTCGGGTGGGATGGCTGTGCCTAACTGCTCCAGCGGGACGCCGTTCGCAAGGTGCGCCGCGCACGGGGCGAACAGGTCGCGCCCATGGAAGGTCGCGCTCACTTCGGGCAGGTGGTAGCGCGGGTTGTCCAGCACGACGGCTTTTTGGGGCGGGTCATCGTGCAGCGCGAGGCTCAGCAACCCGTTATCGGGCGCAAGGTAGGTGTGGCGCAGCCCCTGCACAGCGACCGCGCGCCGCGCTGTGCCCACGCCAGGGTCTACCACCGCAATCACAATCGCGCCGTCGGGCAGATAGGGCGTCGCGCTCGCCAGCAAGTACGCCCCGCTGCGCACATTCTGCGGCGGAACCCCGTGCGTCAAGTCCAACACCTCACAGGTTGGGCACAGACGCAACAGCACCGCCTTCACCTGCGCGACATAGGTGTCCGCGTAGCCGTAGTCCGTCAGAAACGCGATCAGCCGACTCATGGCTCTGGCTCCAGCATCGCCTGACAGCAGTCCACGAGACGGATGGTGCCGATGAATTTGCCTTCGCCCAGCACGGGCAGCGTGTCCAGCCCGTGGTGTAGCATCAACGCGACGGCTTCCTCAATCGGCGCGTGTTCGCTAACGACGGGCGGGTCGGGCGTCATCCACTGCGCGACGGGCGCGTCTTTACGGGCGTGCGCGTAGGCGCGAAACGGCGCAAGGCTCGGCATAGGAACCTGCTGGCTGGCGACGCGCCACTCTGCAAACAGCGCGTCGAACACCTGCTGCTCGGTAATCAGCCCCGCCACCGCGCCCTCCTCGTCCAGCACGGGCAGCGCGGTCGCCTTGTACAGGTCTAACTTGTCCACCGCGTCCTGCAGGGTGGCGTCCACTTGCAGGTACGGCGCGTGCGTGTCGACGAACTCCTGAACGCGCATCATCGCATACTGGCGACCTCTCGGATAATCGCTAAGGTCAAGTCCACGCTTCGCGCGAGGTCGTCAATCCGCACGAACTCCTCGTGGGTGTGGATTTTCTGGTGCGCCGTGCCGACGACGCAGCAGGGGAGTCCCCGCGCGATGAAGATGTTAGCGTCCGCGCCGCCGCCTGTGGGTCGCATCGGCGCATCCAGCCCCAGTTGCTTGAGGGCGCGCCGCACCACCTGCACGGGCAGGTCGTTCTCGGTCAGCGTGTAGCCCTCGTAGTGGCGGTCGATTTCGATAATCGCCTGTCCGCCGAACTGCTGGGCGGCTTGCTCAAAGAGTTGCGTCATGTGGGCGACCTGCGCCTCCACCTTCTGGCGGTTCAGGCTGCGCGCCTCGGCGGTAAGCACCACTTCGGGGCAGACCACATTCGTCGCCTGCCCGCCGTGAATGCTGCCGATATTGGCGGTCGTCTCGGCGTCGATGCGCCCCAAGCGCATCTGGCTAATCGCATACGCGGCGATTTGAATCGCGCTGACGCCTTTTTCGGGTTCCACGCCCGCGTGTGCAGGCTTGCCGAGGAGGCGCACATGCATCGTGTCGTGCGTCGGCGTCTGGGTAATCACTGTGCCGACGGGCGGTCCCGTATCGTACACGAAGCCGAAGTCGCTGTCCACCAGCGACAGGTCTAACGCCCGCGCGCCGCGCAAGCCGATCTCCTCGCACACCGTCAGAAGCAGTTGAATCTGTCCGTGCGGGAGGTTGTTCTCCACCACGATGCGGATGGCTTCCAGAATCGCGCTCATGCCCGCCTTGTCGTCCGCGCCGAGGATGCTGGTTCCGTCCGTGCGGATGACGCCGTCTTGGATGATGATGTTCAGGTTCGGGTTCGGCTCGACGGTGTCGAAGTGTGCGCTGAAGAAGATTTTGGGCGCGCCTGTGATGTTGGCGGGCAGCGTGGCGACGAGGTTGTTCGCGTTGCCGCCGACGGCTTGCGCGGCGTTGTCCTCGCGCAGTTCCAGCCCCAGCCCGCGCAGGAAGCCCTTCACATACTCCACGACGGCGCGTTCCTCGCGTGGCGGCGAGTTGATGCGACACAGCGTCGTGAACAGCTCCACCAGACGGTCATTCTGGATGGCGATTTCGGTCATGGGGCTGAGTATTCGGCGCAGCAGCGGGTGTTCCTGCAAGGGCGAGGCTACCGCAGCGTCTCTTCCAGCGCGGTGGCGGCGTCGGTGCGGGCGTCGCGGTACTTGACAATCACGGGCGCGTAGAGGTGAATGCCATACTGCTGGGCGAACGGCGCGCTGCTGGGGCGACTGCCCGCGACGACGACGGCGTTTTCGGGCACAATCAGCGGTAGGTCGCCCTCCGCGCGCAGCACTCGCTCGTTCACAAGGTCATACAAAGGCGTTGCGCGGGTGAGCATCACGCCTGCGCCGATCACTGCGCCGCGCTTGACTACCACGCCCTCGAACAGCCCCGTGCAGCCGCCGACGAAAGCGTCGTCCTCCACAATCACGGGCGACGCGCCGACAGGCTCCAGCACGCCCCCAATCTGGCAGCCCGCGCTCAGGTGCACCCGCGCGCCGATCTGTGCGCACGAGCCGACCAGCACATGGGAGTCCAGCATCGTGTTCTCGCCGACATACGCGCCCACATTCACATAGGTTGGGGGCATGACCACCACGCCTGGTCGGATGCACGCGCCGCGCCGTATGCTCGTGCCCCCTGGCACAAGGCGCACGCCGTCGGCGAGCGTAAACGCGCGCGGGGGATAGAGATGCCGATCCAGAAACTCTTCCCCGCCCCAGCGCACTGGCGTCAGTTTGCCCAGCCGAAAGCCGAGCAGGATGCCTTGTTTGACCCAAGCGTTCACGCGCCAGCCTGTGGGGCTGCTGGGGTCGGGTTCGGCGGCGCGCGCCTGCCCGCTCTCCAGCGCGGCAATCAGCGCGGCAATCAGCGCCTCGTCCGCTGTGCCTGTAGTGTAAGCGTGTTCGATGCGTTCCGCAAGGTCGGGTGGCATATGGAAAGGATTCGACCTCTTGGGCAAAGTTCCTACTAAGGGTATGCCAACGGTTCGTTCGGAGTTCATAGTTGCCCCCTCCTTGAGGTCTGATACCAATCGTCAGCCCATAGTTCATAAATGCCCCCCTCCGTAGGTTCCCCCCGCTTCGCGAGGGGAACCGCGTGGGGCGCGTGGGTTCTCCCGCTTCGCGAGGGGAACCGCGTGGGGCGCGTGGGTTCTCCCGCTTCGCGAGGGGAACCGCGCATGGGTTCGGTTCCCCCTGCTTGCAGGGGGAACCTGAAGGAGGGGGTTTCAACTGCTGTTTTTTGTGAACTCTGGTTCGGCGATTGGTATCAGACCTGAAGGAGGGGGGTTGTCAACTGCCGTTTCTTGTGAACTTTGGTGCGGCGATTGGTATTATTCGTTATTTGTCTGCCCTCTCCAGCCAATCGGCAATCCACTCGTGCGCCTCGCGGAGGTCGCGCCCGTCGCCCAACGCGCGGCGGATGTCGTGAAACGCCTGCAGTTGCGCCTCACGCGCCGCGTCGTCGTGCAACAGGGGCAGCAGCGCGTGCGTCAACGCTTCGGGCGACGCCGCCTCTTGGATGAACTCAGGGCACACATCGCGCTGCAGAATCAGGTTCGGCAAGCCAATCCAGCGCAGGTTCAGCCGACGACGGCGCAGGCGGTACTCCAGATTCATCAGCCAGTCGCCCCGATAGACGATGAGCATCGGCGTACCCAGCAGCGCGGCTTCCAGCGTCGCTGTACCCGAGCAGACAATCGCCGCGTCCGCATGCGCCAACAGGTTCCACACCGAGCGCGTCTCAGTCGGAACCCACTGCTTGGAGCCGTCCGCCCAGAGCGCGTGCAGCCAGTCGGGGCTAAAATGCGGCGCGACGGAGATGACGAACTGCGCTTCGGGCATCGTGCGGTAGAGCTGGTCGGCGACGCGGGCGTAGAGGGGCGTCAGCGCGCGCACCTCGTGGCGACGACTGCCAGGCAGCAGTGCCACGATGGGACGGTACGGGTCAATCCCCAGCCGCTCGCAGAACGCCTCTTTGGGTTCCGACGGGCGCGCCAAGCGCAGCAGCGGATGCGGTGTCCAGCGCGCCTGCGCCCCCATCGCTGTTAGCTGCGCCGCCGACCACTCGAACGGCGTCAGCACCCAGTCGGTGCAGCGGGGCAAGTCCGCGCCCTGACGCTCGCGCCGCCAGCTGCCTGGGGGGATGTAGTACGCCACACGCATGCCGTGCGCCTTCGCCCAGCAGCTCAGCGGTACATTGAACGCGCCGAAATCGATGGGAACCACCAGATCGGGACGCACGCTTTGCAGGAACCGCTTCACCCGCTGGAACGCCAGCAGCACCTTCGGGACGACCTTGACCGACTCCACGACGCCGATTGCGCCCCATGCGCGGCTGTCGGCAATCAGATTCACGCCCGCCGCCTGCATCCGTGCGCCGCCGACGCCGTAGAGCGCGAGGTCTTGGAAACGCGCCCGTAGCGACTGCGCCAAGTCCGCCCCGTACAGGTCGCCGGACGCCTCGCCCGTGAGAATGGCAATCGTGCGGCTCATTTGCGCGTCGGCTGGTCTAACGCGCGCCCGTTGCGTCCTTGCCGAATCCGCTCCATAAACTCGATGAGGTATTCCAGTTCTGGTGTCATCTCAATCTCCGCTCGGATTTTCTCGATGGCTTGGCTGAGGTTCATCTCGGAGAAGAACATGTAGCGGCACGCCTTGCGCAGGGCGTCGCGCGACGGGGTGGGCACGCCCGCGCGCCGCAGTCCGACGATGTTCACACCGCGCACTTCAGCAGGGCTGCCCTCTACAATCATGAACGGGGGCACATCGCGCACAATGCGGGACATCCCGCCCACCATCGCCAGCTTGCCGATGCGCGTGAATTGGTGAATGCCTGCCATACCGCCCAGATTCGCCCCGTCGCCGATTTCGCAATGCCCGCTGACGCCGACCGAGTTCGCCATCACCACACCGTTGCCTACCGTGCAGTTGTGCCCGATATGCACATACGCCATCAGGAAGTTGTTGTCGCCGATGCGGGTCGCCTGCTCCTCGCCGCTGGCGCGATGGATGGTGACATACTCGCGAATCCAGTTGTTGTCGCCGATGAGGAGGTAGCTGCGCTCGTGCTTGAACTTGCGGTCTTGCGGTGGCGCGCCCAGCACCGCGCCGTGATAGATGACATTGTTGCGCCCGATACGGGTGTTCTCCTCGATAATCACATGCGTGCCGAGGATTGTGCCTGCGCCGATTTGCACATGCGCGCCGACGATGCTGTACGCGCCGACCTCCACATCGTCGTCCAGCTCCGCGCTGGGATGCACCACTGCGGTAGGGTGAATGGTCGCCATAGGTCTCATCTCTTAGGGGGTCTGGGCGGGTATCAGCGTCTCCACGGGCGGGCTGACGAATCGGTCGGGTTCGGGCAGGGCGAAGGTGATTTCGGCTTCGGCGGCAATCTCCCCGTCCACACGGGCAATCGCCTTCACGCGCCCGACCTCACGGCGCATCCACAGCATCTCCACTTCCAGAATCAGCGTGTCGCCGGGCACGACGGGGCGTCGGAACCGCGCGTTGTCGATGCCGCCCAGCAGCGCGACACGATTGCGCAGGTGCGGCTGCAGCATCACCATCACGCCGCCGACCTGCGCCATCGCCTCCAGAATCAGCACGCCTGGCATAATCGCCTTCACAGGGAAGTGCCCCTGAAAAAAGCTCTCGTTGACGGTGACATTTTTCAGCCCGACGGCGCGCTTGCCCGGCTCCAACTCCAAAATCCGATCCACCAACAGGAACGGATACCGATGCGGGATTACCTGCCGTATCTGCTCGATGTCCAGACGAAATTCTGCCATCCTTAGTCCTCCGCGAATATCGCCTGCGCTGCTTGCTGCGCCAACTGCACATTCAGCGCGTGTCCTGGCTTGATGGCGACCAGCGTAAAGCCTGTTAGTCGCGCCCCACACAGGTAGAGGTCGCCCAGCACATCCAGCAGTTTATGGCGCAGCGGCTCGTCCTCGAAACGCGCGGGATTATGATACCCCGTTTCGTCGATGAGGAGGGCGTTGTCGAGTGCGCCGCCTTGTGCAAGCCCTTGCTGGCGCAACGCTTCCACCTCGCGCAGGAAGCCGAAGGTGCGCGCGGGGGCAATCTGCTCGGCGGCGGCAGCCAGTGGAAACGCGCCTGCCTGCACGCCCAACGGCGCAGGGAAGTCGATGTAGCCGAACAGTACGCCGCCGCCGAACGATAGCCCCAGATAGCGGTCGGCGCAGCGCGCTTCTATCATCACCCCCTCCTTAAGGTTCCCCCTGCCCGCAGGGGGAACCGCGTTCGGTTGGTTCCCCTCGCGAAGCGGGGGGAACCTCAAGGAGGGGGGTAATTTCTCCATCACAATCTTCACCGCCCCCAACGCCTGCACGAACGGCAACGCGCTGCCGTCCAGAATCGGGATTTCGTTGCCCTGTAGCACTTCGATTTCGCAGTGGGTGATGCCCGTTATCCACAGCGCCGCCATCAGGTGTTCGACGGTGCTGATTCGGGTTGCGCCGTCGCCCAGCACGGTCGCGCGGGTCGTGTCCACTACGAAATCCCATCGTGCAGGGAAGACGCTTGCGCCTTTGCGTATCGTAATCGCGCAGGGCGCGTTCGCCGCTGCAACGGGGTGAATCGCCACGCGGCAGGTCTCGCCCGTATGCAGCCCGACGCCCTCGAAGCGGACTGTCTCGCGCACTGTGGCGCACAGATCAGCGATTGCCATTCGGTGGGGTCGCCTCCTCGTCCTCTTCGGTGTAGTAGAACACGCCCTTCGCGCCGCGCGGCAGCTCGACAGTCTCCTCGCCCTCCTTGAGGGACACAATCGCCAGCTCGGTCTCGAGGCGCAGGCGGTCAGGCTCGTCCAGAATCACCTTGCCCTTCAGTGTCAGCGTCTCCTTGTTCTGGTCGTATTCGGCTTCGTCGGCGTAGAGGGTGCGCGTGCGTCCTTCGGGGAGTTGCTGCACGGCTTTGATGTTCCCGCGCAGGTAGGCGACCTTGCGGCGGTAGAAGTATTCGAGGTCGTCGCAGGTCGCGTCGATGGGGTAGCGCTTGGCTTGCTCCACCTCGCTTTCCTCTTCGCCTGCTGGGGGCGGTTGGGTTTCGCGGGGCTTGACGCGCATGCGCACGCTGTTTTGCAGGCGGGCGCGCTTCTGGTTCTCGCCGTACCAGATTTCGAGTTGCTTGCCGTCGATGTCGATGCGTGGGTCTTCAAGGCGCAGGTTGCCTGTGGCGAGGGCGTAGCGTTTGCGGTCGTACACATCGGCGCGTTCGGCGGTCGCGAGGGTGTCGCCGTCGCGCAGGCGCAGCCCCTGCACCTCCGAGTGGTCGCTGCGCAGTTTCGCCGTGTCCCACTGGATGTCGATTTCGCGTTTCGGTTGGGCGCGTTCCTGCACCAGCGCGCTGCTTACCCGAAACCTGCCGCGCTCCAGCGTCAGCACGCCCGACGCCAAGTCCCAGCGCAGCCGCTCGATGGCGCCCTGCCCGTCTTGCCAAGTGAGGCGTGTGGGGAGGTCGGTGTGAATCTGCTGCTGGCGCAGATCCCAGTTCAGCCACGCGGTCTGCACAGTCAGCGGGAAGTCGCCCAGCGGGTGGCGGCGGATGCTCAGCGTCGGGTTGCCCGCGATGTAGAGTCGCCTCGCGGGGAAGTTGTAGGTGAGTTCGTCGGCGCGCGCGATCCCGATTGGCTTGCCCCGCTCGTCGTACAGCACCGCCTGACGCAGCCGTGTGGCTCGCCAGTGGACGCGGTTGCGCTCGATGGACAGCGCGTCCACGCGCAGGGTCGCCAGTCGTCGCTTGCCGTCGCGCAGGGTCAGCGTCGGCTGCTCCAGCAGCAGCTCCAGTTGCTCCAGTTCGGCAGGGATGTTCGCCGCGGCGCGCAGGAACGGGTCTTGATGGCGAATGAGTTCCACGCTCCAGACCAGCGCGAGGGTCGCCAGCACCAGCAGGCTCAATTGGGTCAGAGGGCGCAGCAGGCGCGCCCTCCGAATCGGTTCAGGGGCAGACATCATCCACGGGCGGCGGCGGGATCTGCGGGTCGTTCGGGAAGATTTCGATGACGCCGAAATCGATTACCCCTGGTCCGCCGAATACGATGCGCACCACGCCCGCGCGATTGGACGCCACGAGGCATGCCGCCTGCGTGGTGGGCGAGGCAGGGGTCTGAATCACGCGCCGAATGTTTTCGGGGGTGATGTGGCGCACGATGGCGGTGTAGCCTGCGGGTCGCCGCACCCACAGCCCGCGAAACACGAGGTCATCGCCGATACCGCTCAGAACGAAGTCGCCCTCGCGCGCGTCGCTCTTGACCGTTCGCGCCAAACTCAGCGAGATTTCGTTCGGGTTGGTGGTCTGCGCGGCGACCACGCGCCGTAGCGGGATGTTGCCCGTGTCGGTGACGAAGTGTACCTCTGCGCCTGGCACAGGGTTGCCCGTTGCAGGGTCAACCACGCGCACGAAGGCGACGCGCTCGGTCGCTACGATGCCTGCTCCGCCGCCCGCGCCGCCCCCGCCGCCGCATCCATGCAGCAGCACGGCAAGCGCCATCAGTCCAAGTCCTCTCGTTATCCGTCTCATGCGCTGAAAACGCCTCCTCGAATCGCCGCTATGATTCTACCCGTTAGACGGCTCTCCTGCCGAATTCGTCACGGGGTCAGCGGGTAGAATCTGGGGCGTATGCGTCTGTCGTTGCCAAAGGTCAGGCTGGAACACTTGCGCCGCTTGCTCACGCCGTTCGGCATCTGGCAGCACACGCGCTACGCCGAGCCGTGGGTCGAGCACGGGTTCTCTATCGATGACCAGGCGCGCGGGCTGATTGTGGGCGCGTGGCTCTATCGGCTTGCGCCGCAGCCGCCCGACTGGCTGGAGATGACCGACGCGACGCTGCCGCAGGAACTCATCGAGGTGTGTCTGGGCTATATCGAGGCGGCGCAACTGGAGAACGGGCGGTTCCACAACTTCCGCGCCGCCGAGGGCGACTGGCTCGACGAGGTGGGCAGCGACGATTCGCACGGGCGCACGGTGTGGGGGCTGCAGACGCTGGTGCAACTGTTGCCCGACACCGACTGGGCGCGGCGGGCGCAGCCGATTCTGGAGCGCGCCCTGACGCACGCCCGCGCGATTCGTTCGCCCCGCGCGATGGCGTTCATGGCGCTTGCGGACGAGAACCACACGCGCCTGCTGCACTGGGGACGCGAGTTGGCGGAGCTGTACGAGGCGACGCGCGCCCCCGACTGGCGCTGGTTCGAAGACTACCTCACCTACGAGAACCCGCGCCTGCCCCAAGCGCTGCTGCTGTGCGGGGTGCGCACCCGCACGCCCCAGTGGGTCAAACTCGCCCGCGAGGCGTTCGAATTCCTCGCCGAGACCACCTTCGCCGAGACGGGCTACTTCAGCGCGGTCGGCACAGACGGCTGGTATGTGCGGGGCAAAAGCCGCGCGCTGTTTGACCAGCAGCCCGTGTGCGCAGGCGCGACTGTCGAAGCGTTTCTGGACGCTTGGCAGGCGCTGGACAGGTACAAGCCGTTCCTGCAGTACGCAGGGCGCGCGCTGATGTGGTATCACGGCGACAACATCCAGCAAATCGCCCTCTACGACCCCGAAACGGGCGTGGTGTACGACGGGCTGACCGCAACGGGTGCGAACCTGAACCGCGGCGCGGAGTCGGTGCTGAGCTACCTGCTGGCGCGCCTCAAGTGGGAACTCTACACGCGCCGTTAGGAACGCTCCGTCTGCTCAAGGTCGCGCAGGCGTCTCTGGAGCCTCGCCATCCGCCCCTGCAGCCACAGCAGGTACGCGAAGATTCCAGCCCACACGATGAGGATGCTGATGCTCAAGGCGGTCTGCCAACTCATGAATTCTCGCCTCCAACGCGAAAGTCGCCATGCGCAGGCGGTACAGCCCGAACGCCAATAGCCAGTAGGTCGCGAAGCCCAAGTAGACGCCTACGCTGTAGTGCCAGTCCAGTCCTTGCCTATTCGCCATTACATTGCTGGGGTGCAGCGAGACCTCTTGGAACATCGGCAGGCGCGGCAGGATGAACACCAGCAGCGGCACGGTCAGCGCGGCGAACACGGTGTAGCCCGAACTCACGGCGGCGCGCCGACGGTCGTCCTCTACCGAGCTGCGCAGCGCAAAATACGCCGCGTAAATCATTAGCTGCAGCAGGAAGCTGGTCTGGCGCGGATCCCAGTGCCACGGCTTGCCCCACTGCATCGCCGCAAACACCATGCCCGTCAGCAGCGTGATGACGCCGAAGGTCAGCCCGACCTCGTTCGCTGCTGCCGCGCGCGAGTCGTCCATCGGGTCGCGCCGACGCAAGTAGCGCCAGCCGAAAAAGCCGCCCGCCAAAAAGCACAGCGTGCAGGTAAACGCCGCAGGCACATGGAACAGGATAATCCGTGCGGAACCAGGGTCGCGGAAGTCTTGCGCTGGCGGCACCCAAGTGAACGCCAGTACCGTCAGGGCAAGCATTCCGACCCCCGCAAGCCATAACGCGAGTCGCATAATGATGGAATTGTACCCGATTCCCGCGCGCGGCCTGTGTAGACAATCCCTCTCCCACACAGCGTAGGAGAGGGAGACGCTACACAGACGCTTCGCCCAAGCTCGGCTCGCCGACCGCGACGGTCACGAAGCGGTCAGGCGCAAGGTACTGCGCCGCCGCTGCTTGCGCCTGATGCGCCGTCAGCGACGCCAGCATGTCGGGGTATCGCTGCCAGTAGTCCAGCGGTAACCCGTAGATGACCGCCTGCTTATACAAGTCCGCCACGCCGCCCAGCGTGACGCGCCCCAGCATGTGGCGTCCGATCATGTAGTTCTGCGTCGCCTGCAGTTCGTCGGCGGGGATGGGTTCGTTAATCAGCCGCTCCACTTCGGCGCGGATTTGGCGGACGGCGTCGTGGGTGTTCTCGGTGGCGGTCTGCGCCTCGGCGACGAACGCCCCGACGCGCAGGTAGTAGTCCAAGTGCGCGCCGACGCTGTAGGCGTAGCCGTACTGCTCGCGCACGGTCAAAAAGAGGCGCGAACTGGCGCCAGACCCCAGTAGGCTGACGGCGAGTTGCAACGCGAGGCTGTCGGGCGCATTGCGCGGGGGGCACAGCGCGCCCAGCATCAGGTGGCTCTGCACCGAGTTGGGGCGCGGCACGAGTTGCCAGCCCGTCTCGGCGGTCTGCATCGGCGGCGCGGGCACGGGTTCGGCGACCGCTGCGCCCTGCCACTCCGCCAGCGCGTCGCCCAGCAATGGTAGTAGCGCGTCAGGGTCAAAGTCGCCCGCTGCCAGCAGCGTCGCTTCGGCGGGGCGGTAGCGCGCGGCGTGGAACGCCTGCAGTTCGTCCGCGCCCCAGCGTTGCAGGGCGTTCTCGTCGGGCGCGAGGCGGGCGTATGGATGCGCCCCAAACAGCGCGACACGGAACCGCTCCTCCGCCAAAAATCCAGGCTGCGACCGCTGGAGGCGGAGGCGTTGCAGCGTGTTGGCGCGGTCAATCTCCACCTCGTCGGGCGGGAAGGTCGGGTGCAGCAGCACATCGGCGATTAGGCGCGTCATCGGCTCAAGGTATGCCGACAGGCAGCGTGCGCTGAGGGTCGCCGTCTCGGTATTCGCGCTGACGCCGATGCTGCCGCCGTAGCGGTCGGCTTCGTCGGCGATTTCGAAGCTGGTGCGGGTCGGCGTGCCTGCACTCATTAGTCGCGCAGTTGCCGACGCCAGTCCCACCCAATCGGGGTCATCGTAGGCGCGCCCCGCAAAAGGCAACACCAGCCGAAACTCCACCACAGGGGCGCGCGTGTCGGGCAGGGTCAGCACGCGCACTCCGTTGGGCAGCGTGTGCGCATCGGGTATCGGCAGATGCGACGGGCGCATCGGCAGGTCGGGCGGGGGCGTTGCACGATTCATGCGGCGCCTCCTTGTGCTGCGCCTGCCTGAATGTGCATCACCGTGCGGTTGCGCGTCGTGTGAAGGTACTGTTGCACGGCGCGCTGCACATCGTCGGGCGTGATTGCCATCAGTCGCTCCAGCGCGCGGTTGACGCCGTCGGGGTCGCCCTCGAACGCCGCGAAGTACGCCAGCCCCAACGCGCGCCCCAGCGGGCTTTGCATGCCGTTATACAGGTTGTCGCTCCAGCGTTGCGCCAGCAGTTGCGCCCGCACGCGCTCCAACTCGCGCTCAGGCACGCCCTGCTCTGCGAGTTTGGCAATCTCCTCGTACAGCACGGCTTCCACCTGCGTGGGGTCTACATGGGGGTGGTGCAGCACGAACAGGCGGAACAGGCTGGGCGCGGGGCGCGACTCTGCCCCCCCAGAGACGCTCACGGCGATTTGCTCCTGCTTGACCAGCCGCTGGTACAATCGTGAGGCGCGCCCATCGGTCAGCAGGTCGCCCGCGATTTGCAGGGCGTCGTTCTCCAGCGCGCCGCGCGGCGGAATCTTCCAAGTGACGGCGACAGCGGGCACTTGCGCCAGCGGGTCTACAAACACCTCGCGCCGTTCCTCGCGGTCAGGCTCCGACACATCCACAGGCGGCGGGGGCGATTGCGGCGGGATGTCGGCGAAGTAGCGTTCAATCCACGCACGCGCCTCGTCGGGGTCGTAGTCGCCCGCCACGACCAAAATCGCGTTGTTCGGCGCGTAGTAGGTGCGGAAAAACGCCTGCACATCCTCCAGCGTCGCGTTGTCTAAATCCTCCATCGAGCCGATGATGGAATGCTGGTTCGCGAAGTTGTCGTAGGCGATTTCGCGCAGGCGTTCCATCGCGCGGGCGTAGGGCTGGTTGTCCACTGACAGCCGCCGCTCCTCTTTGACCACTGCGCGCTGGTTGTCTAAGTTCTCCTGCGAGACCTGCAGCGAGCGCATGCGGTCGGACTCCAGCCACAGTCCCAGCGGCAACTTGGACGCGGGCAGCAGCTCGAAGTAGGCGGTCAGATCATACGAAGTGAAGCCGTTCAGCACGCCCCCGTTCGATTCGACATACTTGAAGTGCATCTCGCGCGGCACATTCTCGGAGCCTTGAAACATCATGTGTTCGAACAGGTGCGCGAAGCCTGTCTTGCCGCGCGGTTCGTTCACCGAGCCGACCTTGTAAAGCGCCAGCACGGCGACGGTCGGCGCGACGCGATGCGGCGAGAGGATCACTTGCAAACCGTTCGGCAGGGTGTAGGTCTCGTACTCGATGCGCGTCGTCGGGATTGGGTTCATGAGGCAGAGTATACCCCAGTGCGACACTTAGGGGTTCGTTAGGTTCACGCATTCAAGTCGTACCCCAGCGCGGTACCTGCAGGCAAGTAGTCCTCCACGCTCTCCCAACTCCCGCCGCTCGTCGGTCGGTTATACACCCGCATCGGCACATCGCCACACCCTATTCGGCATAGATACCGATACTCCTGCCCTGCCAGCACATCCCGCTACCACACACGCGCACCATCGCTATTGTACCCATATTCATACGCCACTTGCACGCCGCCAGACCCGTAATCCCGCTCGATCTTCACCAACCGACCCTCCTCGTCGTACCCAAACACACGATTATATCTGTCATTTCCGCATTCTCGCTAAGCGACGCGCTAACCACCTATAGCTTCCGTAGGGATAGGATACCCGATGCTCAGTAATTGCTCGACGGTCTCTGAGTGAAATTTACCCCAAGCGGCACTTTTTTTGTACCCAGCCGAGGTACTCCAGCGCGGAATCGTGCAGCCCGAACCGCCCAGCGAGACGCCGTGGGGACGCCGCGAGATGCACCTTGTAGACCCCGACGGCAACCGTCTGCGCTTCGCAGCGCCGTTGCACGCGCCAAATGCGTAGCGGCGTGCAGGAATCGCGCGCGGGGCGTTGAAACGCTTCAGCACTATGCCAATACAGGGCAGTTTCCCGTGGGTGGCGCGCCTGAGCCAGCCGCTGCAGGGCGCGCCCGACTTCAGTTTTCTGATTGACCACAAGCCCGCAGGCGCGAAAGGCTGGGTGCGCGTCGGCGCGGACGGACACTACGACCTTGGCAACCGACGCATCCGCTTCTGGGGGGTCAACATTACGGCGGGCGCGTGCTTCCCCGAACCCGACGCCGCCGTGCGCATGGCAACCCAAATCGCCCAAGCAGGCTGCAACATCGTGCGCTTCCACCACATGGACGCCTTCTGGGCAAGCCCATCCCTGATTGACTACGCGCGGGGCAACTCACGGCAGTTCAACGCGCAGGCACTGGCGCGGTTCGACGAGCTGTTCGCCCAACTGCGCGCGCGGGGCGTCTACGCCAACCTCAACCTGCTGGTGAACCGACGCTTCTCCGCCGCCGACGGACTGCCGCCAGAGATTGAGCAGGTCGGCGATGTCAAGGCGCAGCACGCCATCGGCTGCTACTACCGCCCGCTGATTGACCTGCAGAAGGAGTTCGCGCGGCAACTGCTGACGCATCGCAACCCCAAAACGGGGCGCACCTACGCCGAAGACCCCGCCGTCGCGATGGTCGAAATCAACAACGAGAACGGGCTGATTCAGGGCTGGCTGATGGGCTATATCGACGGCGCGCCGAAGGTGTTTCAGGACGACCTGCAGCGCCAGTGGAACGCGTGGCTGCAGCGCAAGTACGCCGACACGGACGCCGTGCGTCGCGCGTGGGGCGAGCGAAGCGAACCGCTGGGCAACGAAATGCTGCGCAACCCGCGCTTTGCGGACGGGCTGGCACACTGGGTCGTGGAGCAGCACGGCGGGGCGCAGGTGCAGGCGGAGGTCGCCCCCACAGGCTACAACGGCGCGCCCTGCATCCGCCTGCGCGCCGTGCAGACCAGCCCGACCGACTGGCACGGGCAGTTCCACCAGCCGAACCTGCGCCTGCAGGCGGAGCAACTCTACACCCTGCGCTTTGCCGCCCGCGCCGACCGCCCGCGCACAATCGGGCTGACCGTTATGCAGGCGCGCGAGCCGTGGGAGTGGCTGGGCTTCGCGCAGAGCCTCGCGCTGGACACCCAGTGGCGCACCTTCGAGTTCAGCTTCGTGCTACCCCGCGGCGACGAGAACGCCCGCGTCAACTTCTACCGCCTGGCGATGGAGCCAGGCGCAGTGGAGTTCGCCGACTTCTCGCTGCGACCTGGCGGGACGCTGCGCTTTTTGCCCGACGGCGACGCGCTTGCCGAGCGGCACATCCCTATCGTGCTGCACAGCCAGCGCAGCGCGACGCCGACGCCCCTCCTGCGCGACTGGCTGCAGTTCCTGTGGGACACCGAGCGCGCCTACTGGCTGGAGATGGCGACCTACATCAAGCGCGACTTGGGCTACAAGGGCATCGTGTTCGGCACGATTGTCGGCTGTAGCACGCCGCACCTGATGGCGCAACTCGACACGGTGGACGGGCACGCCTACTGGATGCACCCTGAGTTTCCCGGCGCGGCGTGGGACTTCAACAACTGGTTCGTGCGCAACGCGCCGATGGTCAACAGCGACGATACGACCCTGCGACGGCTGGCGCAGCATCGCGTGTGGGGCAAGCCGTACACCGTGACGGAGTACGACCATCCCGCGCCGAACCAGTACGCGGCGGAGGGGCTGCCGCTGCTGGCGGCGCACGGCGCGCTACAGGACTGGGACGGGCTGTTCGCGTTCGACTACGGCGGTTCCGACGGCGAGGGGCGCATCGGGGCATTTTTCGAGCAGCGCACGCACCCTGCGAAGTGGGCGTTGATGCGGGCGTGCGCCGCGCTGTTTCTGCGGGCGGATGTGCGCCCCGCGCAGCGACTGGTGTGCGCCCCGTTCCCGCGCGAGGCGGAGATGGACGCCCTGCGCCAAGTGTGGGCGTGGGGGCTGCCCGACGGTAGGTTCGCGGGGCTGGACGGCAAGGCGGCGACGATGCATCGGCTGGCGACCGCGCTGGAGCCTGCGCAGGTTCCGCGCGACGCACTGCGCCCCGACGCTATCACCATCCCCGACCGACGGCGCGTTTCCGACACGGGCGAGCTGATTTGGGATCGCACGCAGGCGGAACGAGGCTATGTGGTGGTGCGGGCGAAGCGTTCCAAGATGGCGGTCGGCTTCATCGGCGGGCGCACGCTGGACTTGGGCGACAAGTTCCGCCTGCAGGTCAACGACGCGCCGCTTGGGGGCTTTGGTGTGGTGGCAATCACGGTGCTGCAGGAGAAGCCCGTCTGGCGCGCGCTGATCACGACGGTCAGCGCCGCCGAGAACACGGGCTGGAACCTGCGCGACTTGGGCGAGGGGCGCATCACGCTGGGCAACCAGTGGGGCGACGCACCGACGCGGGTCGCTGTGCCGACGGCGACGCTGACGCTGCCCTACCCTGCGACGCGCGTGCGCGTGTGGGCGCTGGACGAGGACGGCAAACGCGCCCGCGCCCTCAAGCCGACCCCCGTCGGCAACGACCGCGCCGCCGTTGAACTCTCACCCCAGCACCGCACCCTGTGGTACGAGGTGGAGGCGCGGGGGTAGGTTTTCTCAGCACCCATTCCCAAATGCCAACAGGACGCCCAGTAAGTCTGCTTCGTCGACGACTCTGTCGCAGTTGACATCTGCTGAGATGGCGCTGCCTGTCTGTCCATACGCAAACAGCACCGCCAACAGGTCTGCATCGTCCACGCAGTCGTCGCCGTTCACATCAGGCTCGATCGTCCGACGCGCCACCAACCGCACGCGGTCGGGCAGATACTGCACCTCGAACCCAAAGCATGGCAGCGTGTCGGGGTCTACTTCCACTGTGTGGAACGCGCCCGTGCGGTTCCAACTGGAGCCAGAACGCACTAAGATATCGAAGGCATCTCCTGTCGCAGGCGTGTACCCGTCGCGAGCCTTCACGCGCAGCGTGCCGTTTAGTTGAACCGTTCGCGTGAGAGTACCCGTCTCCAGTACCACTTGGTCATACTGCGGATTGGCGGGGTCAGAGTTGTCCGAGCCCGCCAGTTCCACTTCGAAGACGGCGTCGTTGCCCATGGTCAGGTTGCCGTTGACGATTGTCAGGATACCCAGCGGGTTCAGAGTGGGCTGGTCGGGGTCTTCGATGCCTGGCGCAAGTACGCCCGCGCTATTGTTGAGCGCGCCTTGCAACCGCCCTGCGCCCGCGAGTCTGCCACCTTGAAGCGCGAGCGGACTGCCCGCATTCAGGGTCGCGCCACGATGGATGCGCGTCTCGCCCGCCGTCTGGGTCAGGTTGGAGATGTTCAGTGTACTGTTCTGCAACTCGATAAGCCCGCTGTTCGTCGTGTTCACGAAGATAAAGGAGGATATGGGTCTGTCTGGGTTAGGCGAGCGTACACGCAGCGTGCCCGTATTGACGAGTCTACTGTTGCTACTGTCGTACCATCCAGAACCGCGCATCTCAACGAGACCGTTGTTTTGTAAACGCGCGCTGCGGAATCCAACGAATCCCCCGTCGTGCAATAGTGTCCCGTTGTTAATCAGCACCCCCGAAAGAGTACGCGAAGCATTTTCAACTATCCACAGTATCCCGTTGTTCACTAAGCCTGCCGAGCCGCCGTCCAGTGTGCCCCATTCCCATCGGTAGCCTGTACCTGTGAAGTTGAAGGTCGCGCCATTGCTGCCCACCTGAACTGTGGCGCCAACCTGCGACAGCCCGCCTTCAATCGTAGCCTCGTGTGTCCCTACAAAAGTGTGCGTGCCCGCCCGAAACTCTATTGACGCCCCGTTCGCTACGCTCCAGCGCACATTCTCATGCAGGTTGTTGCTCCCAGAGAGGTACAGCGTGCCCGCTTCCACTTGCACTGTCGCACGCCGCTGCTCTATCGGCACGGCAAGGGAGAAATTCTGTGCGGTGGTCTTGCGTAGCACATTCATATTGTATATAATATTGCTGGTATTTGGCTCAGCCGTCCAACCGCCGCTGCGAAGCTCCACACTGCCACGGATGTGCAGGCTCGCGTTGTCGAAGGTAGTCGTTCCCGCCTCGTGGATCAGCGTGCCGTGGTTGACAAGGGCACCTGAGAGGCGACGAAGGCGGTTGCCTACCATCCGCAATACGCCTGTGTTAGCGACACCTGCCCCGCTGCCGTTTAGCCAGCCTGCTTGCCACTGGAACCCCGCGCCCGTGAAGGCGAAGGTGACGCCAGTGCTGCCTGCCTGCAGCGTGGTCCCGCTGTCTGGTAATACGAACGCGCCGTCTATTTGCCCGTCGTGAAGACCGCTGAAAGTATGCGTGCCATATTGAATCACCAGCGATGCCCCACTCGCAACATTCCAACGCACATTTTCATGTTCGTGCAGGTGGGTGTTCATCTGGATAACCAATCTGCCTGCTTCCACATTCACAGCGGCGTTGCGCTGGCGCGTCGGCACAGACAGAACGAATTCGCCCGCTGTGGTCTTGTGCAGCGCGCCTGTATTAACAAAGAAGTTATTGCCAGAACGGTTAGTCCACTGACCACTGCACACCTCTGTAAGGGCGCGATTGTGCAGGCTTGCGGCTTCGAAGCCGAGGGTTCCATCTGTGTGGATCAGTGCGCCATCGTTGAATAGCGCGCCTGAAAGGCGGCGTCTCTCGTTGCCAACAAGTCGCAGTGTCCCTGCGTTGGTCAAGCCAGCAGCGCCGCCATCTATAACACCAGATACCCACTGGTAGCCCGTCCCTGTAAAGGCGAAAACAGCACCCGCGCTGTCTACGCTAACCGTGCTCTCTGATTGAAGAAGTGTTCCCTCTATCTGACCATCGTGGACGCCACTAAAAGTATGGGCGGCGGCAAGCGTCGAGAACGCAAGCGTTGCCCCATTCGCTACGCCCCAGCGAACATTCCGAAGGATGTTGGAAAAGCCTCTGGGAGCAGTAAAAGACAAATTACCTGCTTGCACCTCTACCCTTGCGTCCTGTAGTAGGACTGGCACAGAAATGAGAAAGCTGCTCGTGGTGGTTTTGCGCAGCGTACCCGTGTTAATGAACTCGCCGGTGGTAGTAGAGAGCCATGACCATCCGCCGTTTCGCACCTCCGCAGTGGCGTGGTTGCGTAGGCAGGCGTTCCGAAACTCAAGCCCTCCCATTTCGTGAACCAGCACGCCTTCGTTGACCACTGTACCAGAGAAGGTGTTCCGAGCGCCTTCTAAAATTCGCAGCGTGCCCTGATTGGTAAGCAAGCCAGGGCTCCCATCACTCGGTTGGCGTAGGTCGAGCCAACCGTTGCGCCAGCTAAATGTTGCGCCCCGCTCGACCCGAATACTCTGCACCGTCGCATAGCTGGCAAGGAGGGCGTTCGCGCCCTCTGGGAAAATCACGATGGAACCAGAGGTAGGCCAGCCAGGAATAGAGTTGCAACGCTCAAGCCCCCAATTGTTGAAGTAGCGTCGGTTGTTCCCGCCGCACGACTCGTCAGTGACAAAGCAGCTTGCCCACCATTCGTTGCTTTCGCACTGCTGGCTCCAGACCCATCTCTCCTGTGACTCCAGTGCGCATGCAAGCATCACCCCGACGGTTGCGCTGACCAAGCGAAAAATGCTGCTAATGCTCGCCATGCTATACCTCCGTTAAACGGCTCCACCCGCATATTTCCACTTTTACAGATTCACCCCAAGTCAGGGATTTTCCTGCTCCCGACAGGAGTTCGTCACGAAATTCCGTCTAAATTGCAGCGACAGCGGCTGACACGGCGTTCAACTTCCTGTTCAGGCGCGTTGGGACGCCGCGCGGGTGCAGCGGTTGCTTGCGCTCTGCCAAGAGACGCTTGCCGCCCTGCTGGAGCAGCCCTCGCGTCGCGAACGCTGGTGGTAGGCGCACAGCGTCGGCTTGGAGGCGTTCCCCTCCGAGCCGACGCGCCCCCTCAAGCAGGTACACTTGTGCCGATGGCGCAGTGGACGCTGGCGTGTCATCGGCTGGGCAAGCGGTTCGGCGAGCGGTGGGTCTTCCGCGGGCTGGAGTTGGAACTGGGCGTGGGCGCTCGGCTGATTGTGCGCGGGGCGAACGGCTCAGGCAAAAGCACGCTGCTACGGCTCATCGCGGGGCTGCTCGCGCCGACCGAAGGGCGCGTCGAACTCCGCGCGAACGGGCGTCCCATCCCTGACCGCACGCGCGTGATTGGCTGGTGCGCCGCCGACGCCGCGCTCTATCGCGAACTCACAGGCTACGAACACCTCCACTGGTGGGCGCAGACGCGCGGGCTGCCCAGTGACCACCCGACGCTGATGGCGCACTTAGAACGCTTCGAACTGGCGCACCGCGCCCACGAGTGGGTACGCGCCTACTCGACGGGCATGCGCCAACGGCTGCGCCTCGCGCTGGCGACCTACGGCGACCCGCCACTGCTGCTGCTTGACGAACCCGACGCGGGCTTAGACCCGTCGGGGCTGAAACTGCTCCAACAGGTGCTGGATGAGCAAACCCGTTGTGGAATCGCGCTCTTCGCGACCAATCGCACCGAGTGCGCCGCGTGGGGCGACCTTGCGCTCGAACTGGGCGCGTGAGGCGCTGGCGATTTGGCGCAAAGACCTGCGGCAGGAGTGGCGTCTGCGGCAGGGGATGGTCGCCGCGCTGCTGATGGGCGTGGCGACGGTGGTCGGGGTCGGCTTCGCCGCGCTGGGACAGACGCTCTCGGTGGGGCTGCAGGCGGGGCTGTTCTGGGTCGCCGTGCTGTTCGGAATGTTCCCCGCGCTCGCACGCGGCTTCATCGTGGAGGAGGAGACGGGCACGGCGGACTTGCTGCGACTGGCGGCGCGCCCCGTCAGCGTCTTCTGGGGCAAGTGGCTGTTCCACGCGACGCTGTACGGGCTGCTCAGTGTGGTGCTGGTTCCGCTGTATGCGCTGCTGGTCGCGCCGTTGGGGGGGCGGTGCGAGGCGTGGCTGCTGTTATGGCTGGGCGGGGGCTTCTGCCTGACGACGGTGCTGACGCTGTGCGGCGCGCTGGTGGCGCAGACTGCTGTGCGCGGCGCGCTGCTGGCGGGGCTGACCTTCCCGCTGCTGCTGCCCCTGCTACTCATTTTAATTGCAGGCACGCGCCAAGCGTTGGAGGGCGCGTTCCCCGCCGAGCCGCTGCAGGGCGTTTTTGGGTATGCGCTCGCCCTGAGTGCAGGCGGCGCGTGGGTGTTCGAGAAAGTGTGGCGGGAGTAGCGTGGAGCCTTGCATGGGGCGGAGCATGCTCAAGTGAGATTGAAGACCCCCTCCTTGAGGTTTCCCCTGCCCGCAGGGGGAACCGAACGAGCGCGCGGCGCGGCTCCCCTCGCGAAGCGGGGGGAACCCGCAGGAGGGTGGTAAGCGCGAAGGGAATGATACCCATCGTCGCGATCGTCGATGGTACAGTTTCCGACGGCGTTGGTACAGTTTCAATCGCCGATGGTACAGTTTCCGACGGCGTTGGTACAGTTTCAATCGCCGATGGTACAGTTTCCGACGGCGTTGGTACAGTTTCCGACGACGAGGACACACCTGCACGAAACGGGAAGACGCTGCAAAACCTACGCCTCGATTGCGTCTCCCGTCCCAGAATCGAACAAGTGCAGGTACTCCAAGTGCAGGCGGATGGGCAGCGGCTCGCCCTCGCTGACTTTCACGCGCGCGCTCAGTTGCGCAATCGCCGTCGCGCCGTCAATCAGCAGATGCACATCGTTGCGGTCGCCGTGCGGCTCCACGACATCCACGACGGCGTGAATCGGCTCCGACAGAATCGCGTCGGGCGGCGCGGTGCGGTCGGTGTAAATATCCTGCGGGCGGATGCCCATCAGCACGGGCTTGCCCACCCACGGGGTGAGCGCACGCGCCTGCGCCTCCAGCAGTGGTAGCGTGTTCCCGCCGAGTTGCAGGGCGGGCTTGCCGTCGTGTTCAATCACCTGCGCCTGCAGCAGGTTCATCGGCGGCGCGCCAACAAAGGTCGCCACAAAGGTGTTCGCGGGGCGGAAGTAGACCTCTTCAGGCTTGCCGACTTGCTGCAGCACCCCGTCTTTCATCACCGCGATGCGCGTGCCCAGCGTCATCGCCTCTTTCTGGTCGTGCGTCACATAAATCGTCGTCACGCCCAGCCGCTCTTGGAGTTTCTTGAGTTCGGCGCGGGTCTGGTCGCGCAGTTTGGCGTCCAAGTTCGACAGCGGTTCGTCCATCAGGAACACCTTCGGCTGACGCACGATGGCTCGCGCAAGCGCGACACGCTGCCGCTGTCCGCCCGACAGCTCTTTGGGCAGGCGGTGCAGCAGGTTCTCGATTTCCAGCATCTGGGCGACTTGGCGCACGCGGGCGTCGATGCGCTGTTTGATAGCGCGTGCCTCGCCGAGGTGCGTCAGCTGCCACAGCGCGCCCTTCAGCTCGCGCAGGCGCAGCCCGAAGGCGATGTTGTCGTACACGCGCATGTGGGGGTACAGCGCGTAGTTCTGGAACACCATCGCGATGTCGCGGTCGCGCGGCGAGACATCGTTCACGCACCGCTCGCCGATGTAAATCTCGCCTGCGGTGGGGTCTTCCAGCCCCGCCAGCATGCGCAGCGCGGTCGTCTTGCCGCAGCCCGACGGTCCCACCAGCACCATAAACTCGCCTGGCTGGATGTGCAGCGTCAGGTTGTTGACCGCCGTCACCGCGCCGAAGCGCTTGGTCACCTGCTCGAAGCGTACACTCTCGGCTGTCATTGCAGTCCCAGTTTTTTGCGCCAGTAGCGTGCGTAGCCCAGCGCGATGAGTTCGTAGCCTGCGCCGAGGTCGTAGCGGCTGGGGTCTGCCCCGTGCGCGTGCATCTCGGCGTTGCCGTACTCGCGCAGGCGTTGCATCAGCTCCGCGTCCGAGACGCCCTGTTCGACGAGCGCGCGGGTGAATCCTGCCCAGTCGAGCAGGCGCGCCTCCAGCTCGTCCAAGTGGCGGGCGACATCGTCGTACAGCCCGAAGTGGGTCAACGCGAGTTGGCGAATCGGCAGCGTGCGCAGTTTCGCGAGGCTCGCCTGCCACGCTTCGATGTCCAGCTCAGGCGGCGGGGTCGGCGGGCGCACATAGGTTGTGCCTGGCATGCGCACGCCCGCGATGTCGCCTGCGAACAGCACGCCCGTCGCCTCGTCGAGGTAGGCGTGGTGGTGGCGGGCATGCCCAGGCGTGTCGATGGCTAGCAGGGTGCGCCCTGCGGCTTCGATGCGCTCGCCGTCGCGCACAATGCGCAGCCTTGCTTCGGGCACGGGCACAACCTCGCCCCACAGCCGCTCCATCATCTCGCCGTACAGGCGCGACGCGCTGGCAAGCAGGCGGCTGGGGTCTACCATGTGCGGCGCGCCGACGGGATGCACATACGCGACGGCGTTCGGCAGCCGCTGCAGCAGCCAGCCCAGCGCGCCTGCATGGTCTAAGTGGATGTGCGTCACAATCAGGTGTCGGATGCGCTCCAGCGGCACGCCGCGCGCCTGCACCTCGCCAAGCAGCGTCTGCGCCGTGCTGGTCGGACCGACCTCTACCAGCGCAGCGTCCGCCCCATCATCCAGCAGGTACGCCGCAATCGCCAGCGGATAACCCAAAAACTGCAGGTCTATTAGCTCCACAGAAGGGTGTGCCATCACCGTTTGGATTCTGAACATCGGCTGAATTTCCTGCCGAAACTGGGTACACTACGGGCAGGTTGTGGAACACAGATGTTCCTGTTGCAGTCTGATACAGTGCTTGTGGATTCGCCCCCACAGGTGGAACAATCGAGAGGAGGAGTTTGATGCAAATGACGATTCGGGTAGGAGTGATGACCTTGCTTGGTTTGTTGGCAGGTACGGCAATCGCCGTGGAGTCGATTGCCGTTGTACCGCGCAACAGTTATCTGGTTCGCCCTGTTGCGAGTGCGCGGGAGTTAGCCAACCAAATCCGCACGGAGCCTGTGGTGGCGCAGCGGTACGCCCGCCACTTCAAGCGGAGCGCGTGGGAGTTTGCGGACTATGTGGAGAAGAATTTGCGCCTCACGCGCTTAGAGCGGGCGCAGACCTTCAATGTCTACTATTCGCCGCCCGACGACCGCCTGCTGGTGGTGCGCCGCACGCTGCCGAAGGGCACGCCCGTGTTTGTAGAGAAGCGTTCGGGCAAGCCGATTTTGAAGGCGAACTGCGGGAACCCACTGACGCCCGCCGCGTCCATCCCGCCGCCGCAAGCGACGCGCCCTATAGAAATCGCCAGCGTTGCGACGCCGACCCCCGTGTTTGCGGAAGTCATTGACACCCCGCAAACGCCCACCATCGAGATCGTGGAAATCGTTGACGCGCCGATTGAGGAAGTGGTCGCCGCCGATGTGCTGCCGACGGAGACACTGGTGGAGACGCTACCCGAATCCGCGCCCGAACCCGAAGCGCCACCGACTTTGGCGCCCGTGGCGGCTTCTCCGACAACGCAACTGCCGCCAGTAGTCACTGGTGGGGGATTCAATTGGCTGCCGTTTCTGCCGCTCATCGCGCTCGTCACACCACGAGGGGGGGAGAGTTTCGAGCCGATTCCCGAACCGACGAGCGCGCTCATCTTAGGCGCAGGTTTGGGCTTGCTCTACCCGCTCTCGCGCAGGGCGCTGAGGCGCTCCCAGAACTCCAGCCAGCGCAGGGGCGACTCCAGCGCGTCTTCGGCGTAGCGTAGCCCCGCACGCAGCAACATCTGCGCTTCGTCAGGGCGAGCTTCCAGCGGCTCGCCCTGCAAAGACTTCTGGAGCCGCGCAACCGCTGTCCCGCTGAGGCGTATCCCATCCTCGCGTGGGGCGCATCGCTCGCACAGCAAATGCCCGCCGATAATCATGCACCCGTCGCCGCCCGCTGCGCCGCACCGTGCGCACTGACCCACTTCAGGCGCGTAGCCCAGCACCGCCAGCCACCGCCAGATGGCTTGCGCCGCTACGCCCGCAGGCAACGCCCCACCCTCCAGCGACCCCAGCGCGTCTACCAGCACCGCGTAGACCTCGGGTTCGGGATGCTCTTCGGGGAGCCACCGATCGAGCGTCTCACCGAGCGCCAGCGCAATCGTGAGCCGCTCCAACTCCAGACGGACATTCACATAGCTGCGCACCAGTTGGGGTTGGACAAGCAGTCGCTGCTCACGCCCTTCGATGACCCGCGCCCTGATGTGGCTCAGCGGCTCGGTGAGCATGCCCATCTTGCTTTTGGGCTTGCGTCCGCCACGCACGCGCACCCGAAGCTTGCCACACGCTGGGGTCAATAGGCTCACCCACTTGTCATATTCGCCCGCGTACCAGCGACGCAACACGACGCCCTCTACCTGAATCTCCCGCGCCATCAAAAGAGAATTGTACCGCGCGGTAGGTCTCACCAAACCGTCTCGATTAACCCGCTGGCGACAATTCTGGAGTCTTGTGTTATGAGGGCAGTTGGCTCGTTCAACACATCGCGGAAGACCAATCCTGTCGCGACGATAATCGCGTCGTGTATCCGCAGCTGCGTGGGGAGCCGACTAACCACCAGTTCGTCCAAAGGGTAGGTGAGCGCGTTCGAAGAGTTAGCGATATACTCAAACACCCTCTGGAGTTCAACCGCTACGCGCCCGCGCGAATACAGAAAATGCAACTCTGCCAACACTATAGTTGGTATCACGATCTGCGCCGTTGGGTCTGAGAAGATTGCCGCCACACGCGGCGAAAGCTGAGGGTCATCTTCTAACAGCCAGACCAGCGCGTGCGTATCCGATACATAGGTCATTCCTGGCAGCTGTCCTCCTCTTCCCATTCCCAGCGCATTTGCGCCTCGCGGATTTGTTGCTCAGTCGAGTGTGCAACGCTTTTGAAGACGCCGCGCAGGTCTCCCAAGGTACGAACAGGCGTCAAGGGCTTAGTCTCCTGCTGCAACTGCGCTCGTAGCGCCTTGAGTTGCATCTCAATCGCGCGAATCTGGTTCTCTACAGGCACTTGGCTCACAGTGAGTCACGCTCCTACGGCATTATACCTATCGCGACGCAGCACGACGCCCTCTACTTGAACCTCGCGCGCCATCAAACGGGAATTGTACCGCTCCACCAAGCGAAAGTGTGCTATAATACAGCGGAGGAACGACGATGTTGAAATGGAGACGCGCGGGTATGGTGGGGCTTTATGGGATGCCGCTGATGACGCTGATGGCGCTGGGCGGCGGCGACTTCCACCTTCCCGGCTCGCAGCCGAACCCAGGCGCATACCACTTCCAGTCCACAGAACTCTGTTCGTATTGTCACGGCGATAGCCAGTATGCGTACAATCCCGACACAGGCGAGGGACCCGACCCGAACTTCACCAGCGAGCATGAGCCGCACTTCCAGTGGATGGGCGGGATGATGGCGCAGGCAGCGCGCGACCCTGTGTTCCGCGCCGCGCTCACGATTGCTGAGCAAGACGCGCCTGGCGTGGGACAGTTCTGCTGGCGCTGCCACTCGCCTGGCGCGTGGCTTGAGGGACGCTCCACCCCTTACGACGGCTCCAACTTCGAACACGATGACCTCAAGGGCATCCAGTGCGACCACTGCCACCGCATGGTAGACCCACGCAGCGCGGAAGGGCGCGAGAACTCGGATATGCCTGTGCCTGGCATCGGCAACGGGATGTATGTGATTAGCCCCGAAACCGCCAAGCGGGGTCCCCGCGACGACTCGCAGGCGAACCACGAGTGGATTTACTCACCGTTCCACAAAAGCAGCAGCTTCTGCGGCGTGTGCCACGATGTGAGCAACCCGCTGCTGGCGCAAGACCCGCGCACGCAAGCGCCCCACGAATACTTCCCCATCGACCGCATCTACAGCGAGTGGAAGCTCAGCAGCTTTGCGCGACGCGGCACTGAGTGCCAGACCTGCCATATGCCGCGCGTGCAGGGCAAAGCCGCCAGCTTCGAGTTCCTGCCTGTGCGCCCCGACCTCGCGCAACACACCTTCTTGGGCGGCAACTATTGGGTTCCTCAAATCCTGCCGATGTTCTGGAACTACGACCAGCGCGAACTGGACGCGCTTGTGGCGGGGCGCAACCGCACGATAGACTTCCTGCGCTCTTCCGCGAAACTGAATATCGTCGAGCTGCCCAAAGCGGGCAGCCCCATCGTGTTCCGCGTCTACAACCTCACAGGGCATAAGTTCCCCAGTGGCGATCCCGAATCGCGCCGCGCGTGGCTGCATGTGGAGTTCATCGACAGCAAGGGGTGCGTGATCGGCGAATCCGGACGCTACGACTTCGACACGGCGACCTTGATCGAAGACCCGCAGGCGAAGGTCTACCGCGTCAAGCTGGCGCAGGGCAGCACCCCCACCTTCCACATGATTCTGGCGAACAATGTGCTGAAGGATAACCGCATCCCGCCGCAGGGCTTCCGCCGCCGCGCGTTCCAGCAGTTCAATATTGCGCCCGTCGGCGCGAACTACCGCGACGGGCAGTTCTGGGACGACACTGCCTACACCCTGCCGCCGGGAACCGCTAAAGTGCGCGCCACGCTCTACTTCCAAGTGATGACGCGCGAGTATGTGGAGTTCCTGCGCGACGCGAACACCACCGACAACTGGGGGCAGCAGCTGTATCAGGCGTGGCTCGCCAGCGACAAAGCGCCGCCAATCGCCATCGCGACCGCTGTCTACCCGCCCGACAAAAACGCGCCGACGCGCCCTACAAACCTACAAGGGCACTCGCCCTCCTCATACCGCGCCGTGCTGAACTGGAACGCCTCGCGCGACGACGACAAGGTGGTCCACTACGAAATCTGGCGACGCGCGCCGTTCGAGACCAAGTTCCGCAAAGTGGGAACCACCTTCGCCGCCGAGACCACCTACACCGACGCGGGACTGCACCCCGACACCGAATACCAATACTATGTGCGCGCCGTGGACACCAGCGGCAACGCCTCGCCCTTCAGCAACACCATCACCGTGCGCACGCAACCATAATCGCACCCTGCATGGGGTACAATCCCGTGCAGGGGTTCTATGAGGTACGATAGGATTACTTATGACCCGCAGATCCTAGGCGGACGCGCTTGCATTCGTGGGATGCGTATCCCCGTCTCGCTCGTTGTAAAACTCGTGGCAAATGGGATGACTGTGGAGCAGATTTTGCGCGAGTACCCAGACCTTGAAGCGGAAGATGTTCACCAAGCGCTCCAGTACGCCGCCGACCTGGTGGACGAAGAACTGCACCCTCTTGTACTGCAAAAGTGAGATTTCTTGCTGATATGGGCATATCCCTGTCCACAGTGCAGTTTCTGAAAAATTAAACACCTGATTATGTCAACCCACGTATCAGCGAAGTAATCACAGCTTGCGAGCAACTGCTCCAGAATGGAGCAATCGTGATAGTCCAAGATACCCGCTACCGTGTGCGTACACTGCCTATCGAGTAGTTTCGGGTACAATCCCATGCAGGGGTTCTATGATGAAACGGTCTGGGTTCACCCTGATTGAGCTATTGGTTGTAATCGCGATTATCGCGGTGCTGGCGGCGCTGATTTTCCCCGTGTTCGCCTCCGCACGCGCGAAAGCCCGTCAAAACACATGTATCTCCAACCTGCGTCAGATCGGCATCTCCATCGAACTCTACGCGATGGACTACGACGACCTCTACCCGCTTGCGGTGGATGTTATCGACAAATACAGCCCCGAAATCTGGAGCGACCATCCATACTGGCAGGTGTGGATTCCCTACCTGCCGTTGCTACACGAGGTGCTACAACCCTACCAGAAGAGCAAGGAGATTTGGCGCTGCCCGTCGGACATCGGGATGGAAATCGCCGACTTTTCGGGCACACCCTTCCCCGCACGCCCGTCGGTCTACGAGCAGTACGGTTCGAGCTACTTCTTCCGCACCGAAATCGCCTTCCGACAGATGCGCATCGGCGGCATGCAGCGCCCCGCCGAGACGAACATGCTGTTCGATGCGTCGGGCAAGTGGCACGGGAGCAAGCCGCGCTTCGCCCCCGAATACCCGCCCGACCCCAACTACCGCTACAACTGCCTGTTCGCCGACCTGCATGTGAAAAACATCACCCTTGACCAGATGTGGCAAGCGTGGGGCGTTGACCTATGATTCTGCGTGCGCGCTGGGTGCTTCCGATCAGCAGTGAGCCTATCCCCGACGGCGAGGTCGTCGTCGAGGGTGGGCAGATCGCCGCAGTGCGCCCGCGCAGCAGCCTGCTGGACAGTGACGCGCTCGACTTCGGCGATGCAATCCTGATGCCTGCGCTCGTCAACGGGCACTGCCATCTGGAATACACCGCGCTGCGCGGGCGGAACGACCGCGCGCCGTTTTTCGAGTGGATTCGCGGGCTGGTCGCCCTGAAGGCGCAGTGCCCACCTGAGTTGTGGTTGCCGTCCGCGCTGCTGGGCGCGGCGGAGCTGATTGCCAGCGGCGTCGGCTTCGTGTCGGACAACACCGATGCGGGCGTGAGCGTAGAGGCGTTGGCGCGGGCAGGGCTGCGCGGGCGCGTTTACCAAGAGGTGTTCGGCATCGAGCCTGAACCCGACGACGCCACGATTCTGCGCGAGCTGACCGCCAAGCTGGAGGCGCACCGACAGACGCTGCAGCGCTACGAGGCGTCGGAGCGCATCATGCTGGGCGTCGCCCCGCACGCCATTTACACCGTGCGCGACAGCCTCATGCGCGCCGTGCGCCAATACGCCCGCGAGCAAGCCCTGCCACTCAGCATCCACGCCGCCGAGTCGTCGGAAGAGGTCGCGCTGGCGCGGGCGGGGTCTGGCTCCTTCGCCGAGATGTTCGTCGAGCGCAAGATTCCGTATCTGCACCCGCGCGTGCCGCCGATTGAGTACCTGCACAACGCGGGCATTTTGGCGTCCGATGTGCAGTTGGTGCATGCGACCCGCGCCGAGCCGCGCGAGCTGGAGATGATGGCGCGGGCAGGCGTGAGCGTCGCGCACTGTCCCCGCTCCAACGCGCGCCTGCTGACGGGCGTCGCGCCCGTGTACGCCATGCGCAGGCTCGGCATCCCCGTCGTGCTGGGCACGGACAGCGCGGTCAGCGCGGGCAGTTTGGACATCTGGGAGGAGCTGCGCTTCGCGGCGTTGGCGCAGCGCGCCGTTAGCTACGCCGCCAATCCCAACTGGCGCGACTGGCTCCGCATGCTCACACTGGACGGCGCGAAGGCGTTCGGGCTGGACGCACAGATTGGCTCGCTGGAAGTGGGCAAACGCGCCGATGTGATTGCCCTCCGCACCCATCGGCTCACCTACGCCGCGATGCCTGACCCCTACGCTGCGCTCGCGCTCGTCGCCCGCAGCGAGGATGTCACCTTCACGATGGTGGACGGGCGCGTGCTGTACCACGACGGACGCTGGATGGGGCTGGATGTGCCCGCGCTGCAACAGGAGATTGGGCGATGGTTAGAAGCTATCGGTTCGTAGCACAGAAGACAGGGCGCCTCACTGGCTGCCTGCTGCTCTGCGCGCTTGTGGCGTCATCCCAAGCAGAGGCGTCGTTAGAGCAGGACGCGCGTCTGCAACAGCCGATTAAGCTCTCGGTAGCGGGTGTGCCGCTGCGCGACCTATTCCAGCGCATCCAGAAGCAAACGGGCGTGTCGCTGCAAGTGGACGCTGCCCTTGCCGATTGCGCGGCAATCGTGTATGTGCCCAATCGCCCCCTGCGCGAGTGGATGGCACACCTCGCGACTGCGTTCCATGCAGAATGGCGCGCGGACGGCTCGCACCCTCCAACCTACACGCTCCACCCCTTACCGCTCGCAGGCGAGACGCCACGCGAAAAACTCACCCGCGAGCGGCTGAAGAACCTCCCCCGCCGTCTACAGTCGCTGTACGAGCCTCCTGTTGAAGAGCCTGTAGACGACGAAGACCATCAGCGCGCTATAGAGGTTTACCAGTCTGGCTTCCGAAAAGAGCGTCTCCCGTTGCGACTGCTGGGTCAGCTAACACCTGCCGAAATCGACGCTCTACGCGCAGGCAAAACGCTTGAGTTCAGCAGCCGCACAGACCCGCGGTTCGACCCAAGCTGGCTCACCGAATGGAAACTTTGGCTGGAGAACGCAATCGGATACTTGGCAGAGGTGAATCAGTCCCCGAAAGGCGACTCTATACTCGGGGAGTATTATGCGAGCGTTCGAAGTGTTACCCGCGGCGACGAGGTGCGCCTGCGCGTGTCCTGCGACCCAGAGACCGCCGCTATCCAGTGTGCCGTCGGCATTTTCGCGCAGGGTGAACTCATCTACGGCGAAAGCTTCACCCTCGACGAGGAGCCGCCTGAACCCGAAGGCTTCTCCTGGCACGACTTTAGCCTCGTGCTACCCAAAGACCACCCATGGCGCGGCTTGGAGTTTGAGCCGTTCGACGCCGATGACGCCGAGCGCAGCAGTCAGTCGCCTGTGCGTCGTGTGCGCCTACCTGCGCTGCCGTCGCTTGACAGCGACTGGTTCGCTTATGAAGCGGCGGTCATACTCCGCATCGCGCAAGCCGCAGGCAAGCCATTCATCGCCGAATACGGCTGGACGCCTCGAAGCTTAGGTGAAGTCTACGAACTGCCCAGCTTCGTTTACAGGCTTGCCGCGTCGGGCTATGAGTGGCGGGTTCAGAAGGATTGGGTTATCATGCGCTATCGCGACCCACGCGAGGCGCGCCCCCGATGCATCCCCAAACGCGCCCTGCGGCAGTGGTTCTTCAAACCGAATCAACGCGGCGTGCTAACAATCCAAGACCTGTTGAGCATCGCGCGGTATGTCCCCGCTGCTGAAGACCTGTACGCAGCCCTTGCGCGTTTCGGGATTAATCACGGGGTCGTCTTCGATGGAGAGTTGCCCTATCCGTATGTTGTGATAACCGACCTACTGGCGCTTCCGCAGACGCATCATGGCTTGCTCTACGCGGTCTCCTCGCTGGAACCGCTGTACGAGAGACCCGAAGCATTTCAGGTTCTCGTCGCGCTGACCGACGCCCAGCGTCGCGCCTTGCTCGCAGGGCAAACGGTTCGTCTCGAGTCGCTCTCGCCACGCGCGTTGGGGGCAGTGCTGGACTTGGCGTATTTTCGCGATCGGGCGCGCGCGCCAGTTTTCTGGCAGAACGCGCCGCCGAAGGGAACCCTGCGCTTGATCAGCCACGAGCGACAAGTTCGGTGGCTGATGTTGCCGCGCAACTACGCCGCCAAAGCCCGCACTGTCAACTCCGCTAAAGAGGCGTGGAGCGAAATTCGGGAGCAGCTTGGCTACGACCCCGACGCGCTCTACAGGAATTATGGGGCAAATTTGTGCTGCTTACGCCAGTGGCAGCTGGAGGTGACCCTCGACGGCTCGTCGCAAGCGTTCACCCTTCTGGAAGACCACACTCCCCTACTCCAGCGAAACCCCTCATTACGCACGCCAAAGTAGCTCGCTGCGAGGTATCCTTCTCCCGAGATGCGCACACCCCCGAACTGGCTGGAGCTGGACTGGGACGCGCTGAAGCACAACGCGCGCGCCGTGCAGGACTACATCGCCGCGGAGCGCACCCTGTGGGCGGTCGTCAAGGCGGACGCCTACGGGCACAATGCGGCGCAGGCAACCAACGCGCTGCTGCAGGCGGGCGTGGCGCACTTCATCGTGGCAAGCCTTGACGAAGCCGTCGCCCTGCGCGAAGCCCTGCCCCAGCGCGCCTTCCGCCTGATGACGCTCTACCCGCCGACGACGCCCGACGAGTGGCGCACCGCCGCCGAGTACGGCGTCGAGAGCGTCATCGACTCGCGGGAGGGCTATGCGCAAGCATACAAGACCGCCCAGCAGCTCGGGCGCGCCCTGCCCGTGCATCTGGAGCTGGATACAGGCATGAGCCGTCTGGGGCTGACGCTTGAAGCGATTCCACGCTTTTTAGAGCAGTTCCATGTTTCTGATTTCCCGACCCCCTCCTTAAGGTTCCCCCTGCAAGCAGGGGGAACCGAACAGGGGGCTGGTTCCCCTCGCGAAGCGGTGGATGGTTTGACCCCCTCCTTAAGGTTCCCCCTGCAAGCAGGGGGAACCGAACAGGGGGCTGGTTCCCCTCGCGAGGCGGGGCGCACCACACCCCCGCTCGGTTCCCCTCGCGAAGCGGGGGGAACCTCAAGGAGGGGGGTAAACTCCAACGCTTCTCTTGCTTGGCAAAGCGTCTTCACCCACTTCGCCTGCGCGGACAGCGACCCTGAGTTTACGGCGGAGCAGCTGCGCATGTTTTTGGAGGGCGTGCGTCGCCTGCGGGCGGGGGGCTTCCCCGAAACGCCGTTGCACGCCGCCGCCAGCGCGGGACTGCTCACCGCGCCCGACAGCCTGCTAAACGCCGTGCGGTGCGGGCTGCTGCTATATGGGATTGCGCCGACGGGGCTGGAGTCGCACCCGCTGTGCGCCCAGCTGCGTCCCGTGCTGAGCTGGCGGGCGCGCGTCATCTCCGTGCGCACAATCCCGAAGGGGCAGAGTGTCAGCTATGGCGCGCGGTTCCGTGCCGCACGCCCGACGCGCGTCGCCACGCTCAGCGTCGGCTACGCCGACGGCTACCCCATCGGGCTGACCAACCGCGCCCCGATCGCCCTGCACGGCAAACTCGCGCCCCAAATCGGGCGCGTGTGCATGGATATGCTGATGGTGGACGCGACCGAGCTGCCCGAAGTGCAGGTCGGCGATGTGGCGACGCTGATTGGACAGGACGGCGCGGCGTCCGTGCGCGTTGAGACGCTCGCCCGCCTGCTGGAGACCACCCCGCACGAACTGACGACGCGCCTCGGCAAGCGCGTCGCGCGCCCGCAGGTATAATCCCGCGCGATGGAGAGCCTACCACGCACCTATGTGCCGCACACGAACGCACTGCTGCTGGACGGCAAGCGCGTCGCGCAGCACATCCGCGAGTCGCTCAAGGCGCGTGTCGCCGCCCTGCACGCGCGCGGCATTACCCCCTGTCTCGCCGTGATGCTCGTCGGCGACGACCCCGCCTCGCACACCTATGTGCGCACCAAAGCGAAAGCGTGCGAATCGGTCGGCATTCGCTCCATCGTGCGCCACTTCCCCGCAAGCGTCGTGCAGGCAGAACTGGAAGCGCAACTGGACGCTTGGAACGCCGACCCCAGCGTGCATGGCGTATTGATTCAGCACCCTGTGCCCGCGCCGCTGGACGAACCCGCGCTGCTGCGACGGTTAGACCCGCGCAAGGATGTGGACGGCATCACGCCCTACTCGCTCGGCGCACTGGTCGCAGGCGAGCCTGCCTTCGGCGCGTGTACCCCGCTGGGCATCATCCGCCTGCTGGACGCCTACGAACTGCCCATCGAGGGCAAGCACGCCGTCGTGGTCGGGCGCAGCGTGATTCTGGGCAAGCCGATGGCGCTGATGCTGCTCAACCGCAACGCGACCGTGACGGTGTGCCACTCGCGCACGCGCGATTTGACGAGCCTCACGCGCCAAGCGGACATCCTCGTGGCGGCGGTCGGCAAGCCCGAGTTTATCACGGGCGCGATGCTCAAGCCCGGCGCAATCGTCATCGACGCGGGCTACAACCGCGTAGAGGGGCGCACAGGCGATGTGGGCGATGTGGCGTTCGACTCCGCCGCGCAGGTCGCCTCGGCGATTACGCCCGTGCCCGGTGGGGTCGGACCGATGACCGTCGCGACGCTCTTGCAAAACACCGTCGAGGCGGCGGAACGCTACGGCTAACGATGCAACCCCAAGAGTACCAGCGGATGTTCCAGTGGGAGGGGGACTACTGGTGGTTTGTGGCGCGTCGGCGGCTGGCGCGAGCGTTGCTGCAGGCGCACCTGCCCGAAGTCTCTGGGCGGATGCTGGACGCAGGCTGCGGCACGGGCGCGCTACTGCGCGAGTTGCACGCGCAGGGCGTTGCGGTCGGGGTGGACGTGGAACGCGAGGCGTTGCGCCTGACGCGCCAACGGGGCGCGCTAACCGTCGTGCAGGCGCGGCTGGAGGCGTTGCCGTTTGCCAGCGCGTGCTTTCAGGTCGCCTTCGCGCTCGATGTGCTGGAACACCTGCCCGACGAGCGTCCTGCGCTGCGCGAGTTGCATCGCGTGCTGCAGGCGGGCGGCTACCTGGTTGTGAGCGTGCCCGCCTACTCGTGGCTGTGGAGCAAGCACGATGTCGCGCTGGCGCACTATCGTCGCTACACGGCGCGCATATTGCAGGCGCGACTGTGCGAGGCAGGCTTCCAAGTGCGGCGGCTCTCGTATGCGCTGGGCGCGCTGCTGCCGCTGATTGCCCTCGCGCGCTGGCTCGATCGGCTGCGCCCTGGCACACCTGCCGCGACCGTCATCCCCCTCCCCCACTGGCTGAACCGCGCGCTCATCCGCCTGCAGGACTGGGAGACGCGCTACCTGTTGCGCCGCCGATTGCCCTTCGGGGTGAGCCTCGTCGCCGTCGCGCAGCGTGAGTGATACCAATCGCGCAGCCATAGTTCGCAAAAACAGGTGAGAGTGAAGACCCCCTCCTTCAGGTTCCCCCTGCCCGCAGGGGGAACCGAGTGGGCGCGTGGCGCGGTTCCCCTCGCGAAGCGGGGGGAACCTGCAGGAGGGGGGCAATTGTAAACTCTGCCCTTGCGATTGGTATGATATCAATCGCGCAGCCATAGTTCGCAAAAACAGGCGAGAGTGAAGACCCCCTCCTTCAGGTTCCCCCTGCCCGCAGGGGGAACCGAGTGGGCGCGTGGCGCGGTTCCCCTCGCGAAGCGGGGGGAACCTGCAGGAGGGGGGCAGCTGTGAACTCTGAACGCGCAATCGGTATGAACACTACTCAAACAGCTCGCCCACCCGCACGCGAAATTCAGGCAGCAGTTCGCCAGCTGTGAGCGTGTCGTCGGCTTCGAGCGTCTGCACTTCCAGCGGCGTGCGGTAGCGATACACCTGTCGGCGTTCGGGCAGCAGCAGCCACACCTCCTGCGCGCCCGATTCGAAGTATTCCGCAACCTTTTGTAGCAGTTCGGCAGCGCGCTCGGACGGCGAGACGACCTCCACAGCAAGGTCGGGCGCGCCGTCCACGAACTCGTCGGGCGAGACGCCATCGGGCAGCCGCTCGCGACGCATCACGGAAGCGTCGGGGCTGCGGATGTTCCCGTTGCGCATGCGGAACCCGACCGCCTCGCTGTAGAGCGCGACCGTCGGCGTCTTTGCGGTGTGCAACCGCCCAATCAGGTTGCTCACAATCTCGCCGTGCCGTGCGCCTGTGGGCACAATCTGCAGCCTCCCATTCACCAGTTCGTACTTGCGTCCATCGCTGGGCATCTGGAGCAGGTCGCGTTCCGTGAGCCGCTTGCGTCTTGGGCGCGCCGTCGCCGTCGGCATCGTTTTCACCCCCTGCAGTATACCCCGCGCAGGCAGGAAAGCCTCGCAGCAGGGCGTATACACCCCGTGATGCCAGAGCCAGACCTGAAAGATGTGCTGCACGCGCTGCTGTTCGTGGCGGACGCGCCGCTGAGCGTGCAGACGCTGTGCGAGGCGACGGGCGCGCCTGCCGAAGCGGTAGAGGCTGCCCTGCGCACGCTGCAGGCGGAACTCGCAGGGCGCAGCGCAATCCAACTCGTCGCGCTGGCGGGCGGCTACCAACTCGCCACGAAGCCCGAATACGCCTTCTACATCGCCCGCCTGCTGAACCCGCCGCAGAAACGGCTCTCGCGCGCCGCGCTGGAGACGCTCGCGATTATCGCCTACGAACAGCCCGTCACCCAAGCGCAGATCGACGCCCTGCGCGGCGTGGACAGCAGCCACACCGTGCGCCAGCTGCTCGCACGCGGACTGATCCATGAACTCGGACGCAAAGACGCGCCGGGCAAGCCCGCCCTCTACGGCGTCACCCCCCAGTTCCTGCACTACTTCGGACTGAACAGCCTCGAGGAACTGCCTGAGAAGCCCACCGAAGAGTAGCCTACGGCGCTAACCGCACACGCGCCCAACTCCCGTCAGGCTGGCGCGTGAACAGAATCCGATCGTGCAGGCGGTTCCGACGACCCTGCCAAAACTCGATGGCGTCGGGGATGAGCCTGTAGCCCGTCCAGTAGGGCGGGCGGGGCGCTTCGCGCCCCTCGAACTCGCGCTCCACCTCCGCGGCGCGCTGCTCCAGCCACGCACGGCTCGGAATCGGCTCGCTCTGGGGCGAGACCCACGCTGCGAGTTGATGCCCGCGCGGGCGACGCGCGAAGTAGGCGTCCGCCTCGGCGTCGCTCACCTGCTCGATGCGCCCGCGCAGGCGGATTTGACGCTCCAGCGCACCCCACCAGAACACCAGCGTCGCATACGGGCGATGCGTTAGTTGCCTGCCCTTCGCGCTGTCGCCGTTCGTGTAGAACACCAGCCCCGCATCGTCCAGACCGCGCAGCAGCACGAACCGCGCGTCGGGGTTGCCCTGCTCGTCCACCGTCGCCAAGCACATCGCATTCGGCTCGATCAGGTTCGCCTGCAGCGCGTCGTCCAGCCAGCGACGCAGCAACGCGAACGGATCGTCGCCCGCCTCCGCCTCGGTCAACTCACTCAACTCATAGCTCTTGCGAATATCCTCGATCATAGCGCGTACCCCATACGAACTACGCGGAATCTTACCCCATAAACAGAACCCCCTCGCCCGCAGCGCAGGCGAGGGGCGATGGAAAGAGGCAGGACCGATTGCGTTTACCGCTTGCGGCGGCGCAGCCCCAGCAAGCCAATCAGCCCAGAGCCGAGCGCAACCATGCTCGCAGGCTCTGGGACAACCTCGAAGTTGTAGGTCGTGTAGGTGTTGTTGAAGCCGAAGGTGATGTTGTCTACGGTGCCTTCAAAAGTGCCAGCGAATTGGGTTCCCCACCCTGAGCCTACCCCTGCGTTGACTGCCAGGACATGTAAAGTGTAATTTCTGTCTGACGCTGTTTGCAGCCAGTCTGCGATGGTCAAGGTTGGGAAATCCGTAGCAGCGTAGCCCAGCGCAGTGCGTAAGTCTCGTGTCGCCCAGAGTTTGTAGTCGTTCTGGATAATGTCATCCGACACCCAACTGTTAGTGGGAACAGGGACAACCCCTTGGTTATAGGCGCGTTCGAACACGAGGTAGCCCGCAGCAGGCAGGTTTCCTTGTGCATCTTCTACTATAATCAACAACCGCAGCACAGGGTGCAAGTGAGCGTTTACATTTGAGCTACCATCGCGGTACCACTCGTAGCTTAGATGCGTGAGCTCCGACAAGCGCCCAAGCGGTCGGAAGCCGTCCGAGTAGAAGGGCCCCGTGCCCGTTCGCGTTGGGGCAGCGAAG